>Ga0209737_10001504_pt1 | contig 16709 bp, 15 predicted proteins | sample TergutCu122P3_FD_187284 | JGI IMG/M metagenome (GOLD analysis project Ga0209737, IMG submission 187284) | Cubitermes ugandensis P3 segment gut microbial communities from Kakamega Forest, Kenya - Cu122 P3 (SPAdes) (version 2) | ecosystem: Host-associated > Arthropoda: Insects > Digestive system...
ATGCGGCAATTTTCTAATAAAACCGACCGTATCAGACAAAAGCACCTCTTGTGTATCACTGACCTTAAGGCGGCGTGTTGTAGTGTCCAGTGTATCAAACAGCCTGTTTTCCGCCTGGATTCCCGCACCTGTCAGTGTGTTAAGTAAAGTTGACTTTCCTGCATTGGTATAGCCCACAAGCGCAACAACGGGAATGTTGTTTTTCTTTCTGAGTTTTCTTTGTGTATCACGGGTACGGATAACATCACTGAGTTCATCCTCGAGTTTATCTATCTTCCGGCGAATATGACGTCTGTCGGTTTCAAGCTGAGTTTCACCCGGTCCGCGGGTACCGATCGGTGCGCTGGTTCCTGTTTGTGACACGAGATGCGTCCACATGCGCGTCAGTCTGGGCAATAGATATTTATACTGTGCCAGTTCTACCTGAAGTCTACCTTCCCGGGTTTTTGCTCTTTCCGCAAAAATATCCAGAATCAAAGATGACCTGTCAATTACTCTCAGTTCAAAATCCTCAGTAAGCGCTTTCATTTGTGAAGGAGATAACTCATTATCAAAAACCACAAGATCGCATTCGTGAGCCTCAGCCAGCTCTTTAATTTCCGTTACCTTGCCTTCTCCTATGAAGGTTCGCGGTTCGGGTGATTTACGGTTTTGCAACACCCTTCCCAGACAAACCCCGCCGGCAGTTTCAAGCAAAGCTTCAAGCTCATCAAGGCTTTCCTCGGTTGACTTATCACTCAATTTCATATTATCAGCGGCAAGCCCGACTATTATTGCCTTTTCTGGCTCGCTGCTTTGTTTTTTATTTATTTTTTCTATCATATTTTCTCCTGTCCGCGCTATCTAAAAAATGAAAGTGGTCAAAACGACCACTTTCACTCGGGTACAGTTAAAAAACTGACAACTATTGACTCAGACCAAACTTTCTGTTGAATTTATCAACACGTCCGCTGGTATCTACCAGTTTCTGTTTGCCTGTATAAAAGGGGTGACATTTTGAGCAGATCTCAATTTTGATATCTTTCTTTGTGCTCCCCGTTTCAATAGTTTCACCACAAGCGCACTTAATAGTCGTCTGCTGATAATTGGGATGAATCCCTTCTTTCATAATGTCCACACCTCCGCGTCAAAGCAAACTACGCTATATTACGTTTCCGGCTAAAGCCGAAAACTTCATCCGCTTCGTTGCTTCTCCTTTCCAACGCCGACCCGCTTCGCTGGGCTCGCCGTTGGTATTTTTGTATTTTTATTTTATGACGCAAAGGGAATTCTAGCACAAACTATTTCCAAATGCAAGTATTTCTTTTTATGATTCTACTGTAATAACTCCATTATCAGATTTTTACTGAGTTTTTTCGTCAGTTTTACGGATTTTGAAGGCGAATACTTGTTGTATTTAACTGAAAAATGCGTGAAAATGGCGGAAAAAGACAGTGAAAAGATGGTGATGTGAGTTGTTGCAGTGGAATCACTGTTGCAAAAAACATAAACATCTGATAACATAATGTAAACTAGTAAGGGGTGATTTTATGTTTGGAAACAATCAAAATGATAACTTTATTAACCTGTTTATCAGGGTACTGGCCATAATGGGCAGACGTCGTTAGAAAGGGTGTTTAAAATGAGTAAACTTAAAGCCGGAGTTGTTGGTTGCGGAGGTATTGCAAACAGCAAGCACCTACCTTCAGCGTTAGCAACAGGATTAGTGGATTTCGTAGGTTTCTGTGATATCATTGAAAAAAGTGCAGTTAAATCTCTTAAGGAATTTGGCGCAAAACAAGCAAAACACTACACAGATTATAAAAAACTCCTTGAAGATAAAAGTATCGATGTAATTTATATTTGTACACCAAACCGCTCACATAGTGAAATCACAGTTGCTGCACTAAAATCAGGTAAACACGTAATGTGTGAAAAACCAATGGCTATAAATACTACCGAAGCAGAAAAAATGGTAAAAGCTGCCAAGGAAACCGGGAAACTATTAACAATTGGTTATCAATACAGATTCAACCCTGATTATCTATACATAAAGAAATTTGCTGATGACGGTGGTTTTGGTGATATATACTTTGCTCGCGCCATCGCCGTTCGCCGTCGTGCTGTACCCACATGGGGTGTCTTCCTTAATGAGCACGAACAGGGTGGGGGTCCGCTTATTGATATCGGCACACACGCTCTGGACTTGACTCTGTGGACTATGAATAATTATAAACCTAAGTATGTTGTCGGCACTGTTTATCACAAACTCAACGATCAAATAAATACAGGAAATGCCTGGGGCGATTGGAATCCAAAAGAATTCACTGTTGAAGACAGTGCATTTGGCTTTGTTGTGATGGAAAATGGCGCTACTATTATACTTGAGTCCAGTTGGGCACTGAATGATCGCTTTCCGAGGGAAGCAATATTTACACTTTCCGGCACAAAAGCCGGCGTAGATTTTATTGACGGTGTGCATATCAATCATGTTCAAGGTGGATATCAATCTGTGACAGAAGTCAGTACTTCAGGAAAAGGTGTAGCATTCTATGATGCAGACGCAAATGATAAACCCGAAGATATCGAACAGAAGATATTCTTAAATGCTGTGCTTGGTAAGGGTAAACTTACCGTGACACCCGAGCAAGCATTAGTTGTTACTCAAATACTTGAGGGTATCTATAAATCGGCAAAAACAGGAAAACCGGTATACTTTTAAGTAGCTTTAGAAAGGTTTGGGCTTTATATGCAAAAAACAAGGATTCTGATATATACCGAGGATGTACTTAAAACTGCTGAAAAATATAATAATATAAAAATACCAAAAGCCTATCCTGATGGACTGTATAAAGTAATAGCAGAGGCTTTTCCCGAAGATAGATATATCGTTAATGAAACAGGGTTATGGAATATTCACGAAACGATCACAGCCGAAATCCTTGATGAGACCGATGTGCTACTCTGGTGGGGTCACAGTCAACATGATGAAGTACCCGATAATATCGTTGAGCTTGTTGTGGCAGCAGTGCAAAAAGGCATGGGGTTTATTGCACTGCATTCAGCACATTTTGCTAAGCCATTCATGCGTTTGGTAGGCACATCATGTACCCTTGGCTGGTGCCATAATGACAGAGAACGTCTCTGGGTCACCGCACCATATCATCCGATTGCCAAAAATGTACCTCCATATTTTGATCTGCCGGAGGAGGAACTCTATGCCGAGCCTTTTGATGTCCCCTCCCCCGAAGATACAGTTTTTTTAGGCTGGTTTGCCAGTGGTAATGTATTTCGCAGCGGTTTAACATACCGTCGCGGTTACGGTCGTATCTTCTACTTCCAGCCGGGTCATGAGGAATATCCCATCTACTACAACGACACAATTAGACTGATTCTACGCAACGCCGTAGACTGGGCAGTTCCTGAAATCAGACGCTTTGATCTCAACTGCCCGCATATTGAAGAATCGTTGGAGAAGTGAACCACAACATATTGCAGCTGTCAGCAATTACAACACAATATACTCCAAGCGCATAAACTCCGGGTTTGATTTACTGCCAACCCCGGAGTTTTGTTTATGTATCGTACTTCACAGAATTCCGAGGCGTTCTTTTAATGCTTCCTGTAAAATTCCCGAAAAGTTTAAATGTGCTTTTGTTGCTTCCCGATCTAACCATTTTGGAATGGTTAGTGTTTTCTTTACCGGTTTGTTTTCTTTAGTCATATTTCTTATATCAGCTACAACCAGCATTACTATAGCATTATCGGTACTTATTTTCTTTAAATCTGAGGGTTCAGGAAGTGGTTTATCCATATCAATATGAACATCAATATAACCTTCCAGTGCATTTTTTGCCATCAACATCGCACCTTCCACAGTATCATCATAAGTTTGACACCCATCCAGATCCGGGAAAAAAACGGATATAGTACCATTTTCTTCTTCTATAAACTGTGCCGGATATATATATTGTTTTATAATCAATTTTATTCTACCCCCAATAATCCTGCATCTTTTAGAATTTTTCTTTCAAGACCTTTTCCCATCTCTTTGTGATGATGTGGCACTTGGAAAATTTTTCCATTTACATTATAGTGATAATGACCACTATTTACTTTAAAATGAGTTATCCCATGCTTTTTTAGTTTCTTAATCATTTCTGCCCCTGTCATATAGACCTCGCAATCATATTTTACACGTATTATACGTGTTTGTCAATAGTAATTCATTCCTGCTGCAGTCGCATGTATTTCACCAACAATAACATCAATTTACAGCTATGTAAATACACACTAAATTCATAAAAAATGCCCCAAATGTAGAGCTTTATGTAGACTTTTCCCGATTATTACAACTTATCTTACACATATAATGACTCAAATGTAGAAATAATTATATTTTACATTTCGGTAAATAGGGCATGATCATCAGAAATCAAATCAAGAGAACATTTTATTCCCTTGATTTTTTATATAAAACGCTTGACACGGGTATGGTTTTGTTGTATCATACTCAAAGTGTTCAGCGTTTTCACTTAACACACTGTAGAAAGTGGGCAATCGCATGGATAACGAGACACTTCATAAAACCATACTGTTCGATTTTTATGGTGAACTGTTAACCGATAAGCAACGCGAATACTTTGATTTATATCATAATGAAGATTTATCACTATCGGAAATTGCCGAAAAAGCAGGCATTACCCGGCATGGTGTGTACGATGTTATCAACCGGGCTGAAAAGATTCTGCTAAAGACCGAGGAAAAAACCGGCATAGTTAAAAAATGGATGGACACCCGTGAAGAAATAGACGAAGCTATAAAACTTGCAGAAAAGATAAAGCAACAATCTGATGGTAGTTGCAAAGAGTTAGCAAGCGAATTAATAAATAAAATCAAAAAAATCAATGTGTGAGGAAACCCCGTGGCATTTGAGAGTTTATCCGAAAAACTGAATGCTGCTTTTAAGAAGCTCCGTGGCAAGGGGCGCTTAAAGGAAGCCGATATAAAGGAAGCCATGCGTGAGGTGCGAATGGCTCTGCTTGAGGCTGATGTAAACTACAAAGTCGTTAAAGATTTTATCAACAACGTGACACAGCGCTCTATCGGTGCAGATGTGCTGGAAAGTCTCACCCCCGCTCAGATGGTGATAAAAATAGTAAATGAAGAACTCTGCACTTTAATGGGTGGCTCAAACTCAAAAATCACCATCGCGTCAAAGCCACCAACCGTTATAATGCTGATTGGACTTCAAGGCTCAGGTAAAACAACTAATGCGGCTAAGCTTGCAGCATATATACGCAAACACCAAGGCAAGCGACCGTTGCTTGTCGCTTGTGATATCTATCGGCCTGCCGCGATTTTACAGCTTCAAACCGTCGGCAAACAGCTTGATGTACCGGTTTTTGAGATGGGTACTAAAAATCCCGTTGATATAGCTTCGGCGGCAATCAAACACGCCGGAAAACAGGGTAATGATATCGTTTTACTTGATACAGCCGGACGTCTTCATATTGATGATGAGCTCATTGATGAGCTTAAGGCAATAAAGAAAGCCGTAAACCCGACAGAAATACTCCTTGTTGTTGATGCAATGACTGGTCAAGATGCCGTCAATGCCGCAACCTCATTTGATGAAGCAGTCGGAATCGATGGTGTAATGCTCACAAAACTCGATGGTGACGCCCGTGGTGGTGCTGCTTTATCTGTCAGAGCTGTAACAGGTAAACCGATAAAATTTTCCGGTATCGGGGAAAAACTTGATCAAATTGAGCCTTTCCATCCCGAACGTATGGCTTCCCGTATACTCGGTATGGGCGATATCATGACGCTGATTGAAAAAGCAGAAGCTGCTTTTGACGAGAAAAAAGCGCAGGATATGGCTGAAAAGCTGATGAAAAACAAGTTTACACTAACCGATTACTATGAGCAGCTTACTCAGCTAAAATCAATGGGCAACTTATCTGATATCGCCGGTATGATGCCCGGTGTAGATGGTAAAGCACTCGCAAGTGCATCCGTAGATAGTGATGTACTTTATAAAACCGAGGCGATAATACTCTCAATGACTCCAAATGAACGCGAAAATCCCGGGGTATTAAACTCAAGCCGGAAAAAACGCATAGCAAAAGGTAGTGGAACTGCTGTTGTGGACATAAACAGACTTTTGAAGCAATTTGAAGTGATGCAAGTTATGTCAAGGCAAATGGCAAAAGGAAAAATACCCGCTTTTTTGAAAGGCGCCGGCAAAAGAGGGAAAAAGGGATTCTTTTAGTAATGCAGAATGCGGAATTCGGAATTCCGAACTCCGAACTCCGAATTCCGAATTAAATAAACTGGAGGAATAATCAACATGGTAAAAATCAGACTTCGCAGAATGGGAGCAAAAAAGGCCCCTTTCTATAGGATCGTAGTTGCGGATTCCAGATCACCGCGTGACGGTAGATGTATTGAGGAAATCGGGACCTACAATCCTCTTACCTCACCCTCGTCAATTACGGTTGACATTGAGAGAGCTCAGTATTGGATCAAAAACGGAGCTCAACCAACCGACACTGTAAAAGCATTGCTTAAAAAAGCCGAAATGCAGGACTTCAAGGCTGGTTTAAAAGCAAAAGAAGTAAAACCAAAAGCGGAAGCCAAGGCTCCGAAGGTTGTAGAAAAAGCAGTCAAAGTTGCACAAGAAGTTGTTGAAGACGCCACAGAGGTAGTAAAAGAAATCTCAGAAAAAGCGACTGAAGTTGTAGATGAAGTAATGAAAGGGGCACAAGCAGTTGTAGATGAAGTTGTAAAAGAAGCAAAAGAGATTGCAGAAGATACAAGTATCACTGTAAAAGAAGCTGTAGTGGATACTGAAATCGTAGCTGAAAAGGTTGTTAAGGATGCTGTGAAAACAGTTAAAAAGACAGCAAAAAAAGCGGAAAAAGTAGCAGAAGATGTCGCTGAAGCTACTGCTGATGTCGCTAAGGATACTTTAAAAGCAAAAATCGGCATGATTGAGGATGTAGCCAGAGATGCTGTAAAAGAAACAAAAGAGTGGGCAGAAAATGTTTCCGGAGATGTAAAAAAGGCTACTGAAAAAATAAAGGAAGACGTTGCAGAGCCGGAAGCCGGGCAAAAAGAAAAAGCGGAACCAAAAGCCAAGACCGAATCAAAAGCTAAAGCTGAACCCAAGGAAAAAGCCGAATCAAAAGCTAAGGCTGAACCCAAGGAAAAAGCTGAACCGAAAGCAAAAGCTAAAGCCAAAGCCGAACCCAAAGAAAAAGCCGAGCCCAAAGAAAAAGCCGAGCCCAAAACCAAAGCTGAACCTAAACCAAAAGCGGATAAGAAAGCCAAAGCTGACGAAAAAACCGAAGCCGGTGCAGAATAGGACAAGGGTGAGAAGATGAAAGAACTGCTTATTTATATAGCGCAGAATCTCGTTGATTACCCGGACGAAGTATCTGTAACGGAGCGTGAAACCGATTCCGAAACAGTTTTCGAACTGCGCGTTAACCAGTCTGACATGGGCAAGGTTATTGGCCGGCAAGGTCGTATCGCAAAGGAAATCCGCGCATTAATGCGCTCAGTAGCTCAGCGTCAGGGCAAACGTATCAGCGTTGACATAATGGACTAGAGAAAAGCTGAAAATAGTAGATAGTGGATAAAAAAAAATATCTTGAAGCCGGAATAATAGTCAATACGCATGGGGTTCGCGGAGAAGTACGGATAAAACCGTGGGCGGACTCCCCTGCGTTTTTGGCGAGCATCAAAACGCTATACATTGATGATAAACCAATTAAACTGATTTCATCAAAAGTGCATAAAAGCTTCCTGTTGGCTTCACTTGAAGGTGTTCTTGATTTAGATAGTGCTATAAAGCTCAAGAATAAAACCGTTTATATCAACAGAGAAGATGTAGTACTTGAAGATGGTCGCCACTTTGTTGCCGACCTGATCGGATTATGGGCTGTTGACGCTGAAACCGGTAAAGACATCGGCATAGTTACCGATGTAATGTTTTATCCTGCAAATAATGTATATATAGTAAAAAGAGAGCCGGATTTAGAGAATTCAAAGGAAATACTCATCCCCGCTGTTCCCGATTTTGTAAAAGAAATCAACACAGAAGCCGGATATATCAAGTTCCGCTTAATCGAAGGAATGGAGTAGAGTTAGGAATTATGCGAATTGATATTATGACACTGTTTCCCGAAGTCATCGGGGATATGCTTAGCGAGAGTGTGCTCGGGCGTGGGCAGGAGCGTGGGTTTATCCGTGTGGAATGTTATCAAATACGTGATTATTCTACAAATAAGCAAAAGCAGGTCGATGATTATCCTTACGGTGGCGGACGTGGATGTGTTATGACCGCAGAGCCGCTATATAACTGTTGGAAATTTATTTGTGATGATGCCGGCTATAAGGTGCATACCATCTTCATGTCCCCTGCCGGAAAAAAATTCGACCAATCCGATGCAAAACGTCTGCAGAAGGATTACGACCGGCTTATAATCGTATGCGGAAGATACGAGGGTGTCGATGAGCGGTTTATCGAAGAATGTGTTGATGAAGAGCTTTCAATCGGCGATTTTGTGCTTACCGGCGGCGAGATTCCGGCGATGGCTGTCGCAGATGCTGTACTCCGGCTTGTGCCCGGAGTTTTGCCTGATGATGAATGCTTTATCGACGAGAGCCATTGGGACGGATTGCTGGAATATCCTCAATACACACGCCCTGAGGTCTGGCGTGATAAAAAAGTACCGGAGGTGCTGCTTTGCGGTCATCATGAGAATATAACAAAATGGCGACATGAGATGTCCCTAGAGAGAACGAAGAGCCGTCGTCCTGATATGTATGTAAAATTATTAAATTCGGAATTCGGAGTTCGGAATTCCGAATAAAAATTTTCAATAAGAATCCCGGAAGCATTTAATATCAATTGCTTCCGGGAATTTATTTTGTTTCCTAATGGCAGTACGCGCAGGGGCGCGTCCCCTACAAAGTTAATGACGGGGGCTGGGATAACTCCTAATTCCGTTACTCATCCTTCACTATAAACTCGGCGATATCTTTCTCCAAGGCTCTTGTGTCGATTCCGTCTTTTACTACAAGATTCACTTCATTTTCTATCGTAAGCAGCATTAATCCTAACATCGACTTCGCGTCCGCTTGTCCGGATTTTCCCTGCACCCAAATATCATAAGGATATCTCTCTGCTATTCTATTTAGTTTTTGTGCCTGATCCGATGTGACAATTCTGATTGGTATATTCATTTTTACCCCCCTGAAAACGAAATTGCTGTTTTTTCCGTAGCATATCATATACCTTTTTCACAAAACCGTCAAGATTTTTTTCAAAGCATGTGCTTTGCACAAGCAGTCATGTGCTTTTTGCGTTTGCTCACTTTGCCATTTCATTAAAAATGGTTTGATTTACGTTACTGTAAGTTCACGATTAATTAACGGAATATACATTATTGCCATATATAATGTTCAGAATGTCTAATTATATCGCTAAAGGGCTGGATTGTTGTAAAAAAGAGGATGTAATAAAGAGCTAAAGGAAGATTGAGGTTAAATCAATATGAGTAAGGCAAAAGAATATTCGGTGTTGATAGTGGACGATTCACCTCTAAACGTTATGCACCTTTCAAATATCCTGGAAACTGAATATTTGCTTCATACCGCAAACAGCGGACCTATGGCAATCGAAGAAGCTGCAAAAAAAATGCCTGATGTGATATTACTTGACGTCCTTATGCCAAAAATGGACGGATATGCTACAATCGAAGAGCTTAAAAAATCCGGAATAACCAAGGACATTCCGGTTATATTTATTACAGGGCTCCGTAATGAAAGGGATGAAGAGAAGGGCCTCAGTCTGGGAGCAGCAGACTATATAACCAAACCGTTTTCTCCGACGATTGTAAAACTCAGAGTAAAAAATCAGATTAAGATACTGGAATCTCTTGAAGAAGCGCGACAGGCAAACAAGGATAAAAACGATTTATTACTTGCCATGAGCAAAAATGCCAAGGATGATAATAACAAAGCCGGCAGCATACTCATCGTAGATGATGAGCAGGCAAATATTATAACACTCGAGTATATATTAGGCACTGACTATAAAATCCATGTCGCAAAAAACGGCAAGGATGCTATCGAAATTACGAAAGAAACCATTCCCGATATTATATTGCTGGACATACTAATGCCGGAAATGGACGGATATGCCACAATAGCGGAGCTGAAAAAAACTGAACAAACAAAAGACATCCCTGTCATCTTTATAACCAGTAAGACCGATCCGGAAAGTGAGATAAAAGGTCTAAACCTTGGAGCTGTTGACTACATAATTAAGCCTTTTTCTCATGATTTACTTCTAAAACGCGTCGATCTGCATTTAAAACTAAAGCAATACAGCAGTGGTCTGGAAACCATAGTTGCTCAAAAAACTCTTGTTGTAAACGAGTTGCAAAATGCAGTACTGGAAACATTTTCGGAATGTGTTGACAGCCGGGATAATATAACTGGCGGGCATATCGACAGAACACAGAGTTACTTAGGTTTACTTGTGAAGCTTTTACTGGATAACAGTGAGTATGCCAGAGAACTCTCGACATGGGATGTTGATCTTTTTATAACATCGTCACAACTTCATGATGTGGGCAAGATATCAATAAGTGACAATATATTAAACAAACCCGGTAAGCTTACGGATGAAGAATTTGACACAATGAAAAAGCATGCTGAATATGGCAGAGAGATTATTACAAAGATAGAAAAAAGAACATCTGCAAACTCATTTCTGGAGCATGCCGAAAAATTAGCCGGTGATCATCATGAGAAATGGAACGGTACGGGATATCCCCGTGGATTATCTAAGGAAGAAATCCCGCTTCAAGGAAGACTTATGGCTATCGTTGATGTGTATGATGCACTGACTAATGACCGTCCGTATAAGAAAGCATTTACACATGAAAAAGCTATGGATATTATCAGAGAAGGGCTGGGAACTCACTTTGATCCGGTGATTTGTGAGACATTCATTAAGCATAATAAAGAGTTTGAAACAATCAAAATCACACTAAAAAACGAGGATGAATCCGAACAGTAAGGCGTCATCACAAAGGGCTTACAAACAAATAACACGGAGGGCTTTGATGAGAAAAAATATAAGCGATAAGATCATACTTTTTGTTTCATTGATTTTACTTACTGCGATCGTTATTTTAAATATCGCAATGGTAATCAGGTTTATAGGTTTCAGTAACAGCCTTGTTGAAGAAACATTATACACAAGAATAAAAGCCTTAGAGGACTATATAGACAGAAGTTTGACTTTTTCAAATGAAGCTGCTCTTTTAATGTCGTATAATGCTGAAGCCATAAAAGCAATTGAAGAAAAAGATACACCGGAAGTACTCAGATTATTTACCGGTGCTCTTTCAAAATACGGAGTAAGCTATTTTACCATAACCGATAATAAAGGCATAGTACTCGGCAGAACTCATCAGCCTGACAACTACGGTGATTCTATTGCAGACCAGGTAAATGTGATCAACGCACTCCGTGGAGAGGTTTCATCATATTTTGAACCGGGTCGTTATGTCAAGGTATCGGTTCGCACGGGTGTACCTGTATACGATGCCGATGGCGCGATTGCCGGTGTGATAATCGCAGGTGTCAGATTCGATGATGAAACAAAGATCCGTGACCTTCAGGAATTATTTGACTCGGAGATCAGTGTATTCCTCGGTGATACCCGAATCGTGACAACAATTACAACGGAGGATGGACAGTCTGCAGTCGGCACAACTTTGGATCCGAACGTTTCAAGGGTATTGTATAAAGAAAGCCGTGCATTTAATGGTACGGTCGAGATTTTCGGGAGAAGCTTTGCCGCGTACTACAAACCGATATTAAATATGCATGGTGATGCATTTGCCGCTATATTTGTCGGTGTTTCAATAGACAGATTGACATCTGAGTCAAACAAAATGCTTATTGAACTCGTAGTTATCGGGATCATGGTTCTCATACTGTCAATATTATTCCTGACGGCATATATAAAAATCCGCAGAACGGAGCGGATAAGCGAAGCCGCAAATCAGGCAAAATCTCAATTTTTGGCTATTATGAGTCACGAAATCAGAACACCTATGAATTCCATAATGGGATTTGCAGAGCTTGCTTTTAGTATGGCAACCGATTTTCAGGTTAAAGAGTACTTAAAAAAGATCGTCGACAGTACAAAATGGCTTTTACACATCATAAACGACATACTGGACATTTCCAAAATCGAATCCGGGAAAATGGAGCTGGAGAATATACCATTTGATTTGGAGGAGGTGGTTGCGCGTTGTCATTCGGTTATACTGCCTGTCGTTACGGATAAAGAGCTTGAGCTTCGTTTATATGCGGAACCGACACACGGAAGGATATTGATGGGTGACCCTGTAAGACTGTATCAAGTGCTGCTCAATCTCTTATCAAACGCTGTTAAATTTACCGATAAGGGACTGATCAAGTTTTCGTCGCTGGTAAGAAACATTGATGAAAACAGTGCCACATTATATTTTGAAATCAAAGACAACGGTATCGGCATGACCAAAGAAGAATTATCAAAAATATTCAATTCATTTACTCAGGCAGACACCAGCACAACACGTAAATACGGTGGTACCGGTCTTGGTCTTTCGATAACAAAAAGCTTAATTGAGATGATGGGTGGAGAACTGGTCGTTAAAAGCGCACCCGGTGAAGGCAGCTCATTCAGCTTTGAAATAATATTTAAAACGACTGAAGACACAGAGTCTATGTCGCATTTTGAATTATCGGCAATGATTGAAAAGCCCTTATTTAAAGGTTTAGTCCTGGTTTGCGATGACAACCCCATGAATCATCAGGTTATGAGTGACCATCTTTCTCAGGTTGGTCTACAGGTTATTGCTGTCGAGAACGGCAAACTCGGACTCGAAAAGGTAAAACAACGAATGGATGCAAATGAGCCTCCCTTTGAACTGATTCTTATGGACGTATTTATGCCGGTTATGGACGGAATTGAAGCTGCGGATGAAATAGCAAAGCTGAATACCGGAACACCTATTGTAGCTGTGACCGCAAATATCATGACCAGTGAAATTGAAAGATATAAAGAACACAATATGCCGGATCATCTGGGCAAGCCGTTCACTACACAGGAATTGTGGCGACTGCTGCTCAGGTATCTTAAACCCGTAAGTGTGGAGTCAATTGATCAGGATGACTACAATAAAAGTAAAAATGAGATGCTGGATAACCTGAGATTAAATTTCATCAAGAGTTACCGTAATACTTTCACGGATATCAAAGAAGCACTCAACACAGGTGATAGAAAACAAGCACACAGGTTGGCGCACTCACTAAAGGGTAATGCCGGACAGATCAATAAAACCGAACTTGCCTATGCGGCAAGGGTCGTTGAGGATATGCTCAAAAACGAAAACATACCTATTCAGGAAGATGATCTTTCCAAATTGGAAATTGAACTTGATTTGGTGCTGGGGGAATTAATGCCACTTTTGGAAGAAATAGAAAATGAGCATAAGACATCAGATATTAAACCACCGGATATACAGGAAGTATCAGCACTTTTTAAAAATCTTGAACCTATGCTCAAGACAAATGATTCCGATTGCGACATGTATTTAGACGACCTCCGCAAAATCACCGGAACCGAAGAGCTTACTCAGTTTATTGAAACATACGACCTCAAACAAGCGTATAAAACACTAATAGGTTTGAAGGAAAAATGGGGGCTAAATAATGAGTGACAAAAAACACAGTGTACTGGTTGTAGATGATGAACATGCGAATATAATGGCGTTAAAGCATATATTAGGCACTGAATATAAAATATATGTAGCAAAATCCGGCAATGACGCTGTGGAAATCGCGGAGGAATCAATACCGGAAGTTATCCTTCTTGATATCATCATGCCGGATATAGATGGTTATGAGACACTCGAAAAGCTGCAGCACTCCGAAAACACAAAGGATATACCGGTTATTTTTATCACAGGCTTGTCAAACTCCGATGACGAGGAAAAAGGATTGGAATTAGGTGCATCCGATTATATTACCAAACCATTTTCCCCCGCAATTGTAAAACTCAGAGTAAGAAACCAGATAAAAATAATTGAGCAGATGCGTTTGATTGAAGAATTCAGCATAACCGACCAATTAACAAACATGCCAAACAGACGTGGATTTGACGCCAGAATGAAAATGGAGTGGGGCAGAGCATTACGGGATCATAGTCCGATCAGTCTTTTAATGTTTGATATAGACAAGTTTAAAACCTACAACGATACCTTTGGTCACGGGCAGGGTGATGTCGCGCTCTACTCATTTGCACGTGCTTTGGAGGGAACAATACATAGACCGGCGGACTTCGCCGCGCGCTGGGGTGGTGAAGAGTTTATCGCATTATTACCCAACACAGATGTAAAGGGTGCTATTATTGTCGCTGAAACTATTAGAAAAAATGTTGAAGAAATGAATATCCCGTGCAAGGATGAGCGTGCCGTTAAGATTACAGTGAGCATAGGTGCCTACACTTGTTTAGACGGACAAAACGAAGATATGAGTGAATGTATATCCAAGGCTGATCAGGCACTTTATTACTCTAAAGAACACGGGCGAAACAGGGTAAGTCATTACGAAGATACCGTCAAGGGTACTATCAAGGATATCACCGGAGAGTAAGTATGAACGATATCATAAAAACAGATCCTGACATGTGTACCGGTTGTAACAGGTGCATAAGGGAATGTCCTATGGAGATGGCAAACATTTCCTATTATGATATCAATAGTAGAAGAAGCTTCAACAACAGTAATTTGAAGGTAAGGGTTGATAGCGAAAAATGTATCTCATGCGCCCGGTGTATTTCTGTTTGCAAGCATGGTGCAAGGCACTACAAAAATGATTCCGCGCGCTTTTTTGATGACCTCAAAAACGGGGTACCCATATCAATAATGACCGCACCATCAATACGTACAAATCTGCTTGAATATAAGCAGGTATTTACCCTGCTGAAAAAGCTCGGGGTAAATAAAATATTTGATGTATCACTGGGTGCTGACATATGTATTTGGGGACACATCAGGTATATTGAAAAAAACGAAAATATTAAGTTGATTTCCCAACCATGTCCACCTATCGTTTCTTATTGTACCAGATACCGTCATGAGCTTCTCCCAAATTTGTCTCCCATACATGGTCCGATGGCATGTACCGCGATATACATGAAAAAATATGAAGGAATAAGTGACTCAATAGCAGCTTTATCTCCTTGTATTGCAAAGTCCAGTGAGTTTAAGTCTACAAAACTGGCAGAATATAACGTCACATTTACAGATCTATTGAAATACATAGAATATAACGAAATAGAACTACCGGAGGAAGAAACCGGTTTTGACCATTATGAGGGTGGTTTAGGCTCTGTTTTTCCCCTGCCGGGCGGATTTAAGGAAAACATCGAGTTTTATTTCGATAAAGATATCAATATACTCACAGCGGAAGGCAAAGACGTTTTTAAAAAACTGGATATTTATGCCAAAACCGGCACTGAGTTTTTGCCGGATATTTTTGATTTATTAAACTGCGAAGAGGGCTGTAATAATTGCGTTGCCGCGCCGTCCGGAAAGAATATTTTTACTACCGATTCCGTAATGCGAAAAAGACGGAAAATCGCGACAACCGGTCAAAACCGCGATTTTTATATGAATAATTATAAGATTTTTGACAAGCGGTTTGATATCTCTGACTTCATGTTAAAGTACGATGCGATCAATATATCCGTACCGGAAATCACCGATAAGGATATCAAAATTGCTTTTGACTCTATAAATAAAACAGATTTACTAAAGCAGCATGTTAACTGTGGTGCCTGTGGTTCAAACACTTGTTTTAACATGGCGCGCAAGATAGCACTTGGTGTAAATATCCCTTCTAACTGTATTGTGTTTGTAATGGAAAATGCAAGGATAGAACATAAGCAGACCATGATCGCACAGGAACAGCTTACTAAGGTAGAGAAACTGCGCGAAGCAGATGAACGTATGAGGGTCATTCTTGATGCAAATCCGCATATCAACATTCTTTTTAACAGCGAATTTGATGTGATAAACTGCAATCCCGCTGCACTGAAATTCATGGGTTTTGAGACAAAAGAAGAAATGTTCCGCGGATTCAAAGAGCGTATGGCAGATAACATATCGGATTACGATTATGACGGAAACCCGACGGTTCCCTTGATTGAAAGATTTAATGCGGCAGTAAAAGACGGCTTTGTAAAATTCAAGGTTGAAATGGCACTTGATAACACTTTACACTCGCTCGATGTTGAGTTCCGGAAAATCCCCTATGAGAAAAGCTTTACAATAGTTGCCTATATCTTTGATATTACCGATATGATAAAACGGGAAAGAGAGCTCAATCAAACACGGGAATTAAGTGAACTTCAGCTTGCTAAGTTAAAGCTTGTGAATAAAGCCACTAAGGTCGGTGTTTGGGATATGGAGGTTGTCAGAGTTGACCCTGTCAACCCTGTGAACACCTTTATATGGTCAGATGAATTCAGACAAATGCTCGGCTTTACAGACGAATCCGATTTTCCGAATATATTAAGCAGTTGGAGTGACCGGCTGCATCCGGAGGATAAAGAGGCAACTCTTAAAGCATTTGCCAATCATATAATGGAT
>Ga0209737_10001505_pt1 | contig 16707 bp, 10 predicted proteins | sample TergutCu122P3_FD_187284 | JGI IMG/M metagenome (GOLD analysis project Ga0209737, IMG submission 187284) | Cubitermes ugandensis P3 segment gut microbial communities from Kakamega Forest, Kenya - Cu122 P3 (SPAdes) (version 2) | ecosystem: Host-associated > Arthropoda: Insects > Digestive system...
CCCCCCCCGCCCGCCGACACAGTCGGCGAGCGTAATCTTAGACTTTGCCTAAGATTACAAGATTTAAGATAAAGTTGACAGGTTTTGTGCGGAACTTTTGTTGTTAGGCTAGGAGAAAACCGCAACTTTGCTGACGCAAAGTGAGGATTTTCGGCAACACATAACGGCAAAAAACAAACAAAACGTCAACTTTATTTATTGGCAGTTCCTAATTATTACTCCGCAACAAAACGCTTGCGTTTTGGCAGAGTAATACTGTGCGTCTTTTTCGGTTGTCTGCCGCAGGCAGACGAGAAAAAGGCACATTTGAACAAGTAAACTCCCGAACGGCTTTGCCGTGAGGCGCAAGAGTTTACTTGCGGATTAATATTTTATGAGCGCCATCGGGTCTACGTATTCACCGTTCTGCTTTACCTCAAGATGCAGATGAGTAGCAAGAGCGCTTTCTATATCACACGTATCACCTAAAGCTCCCAGAATGTCTCCTGCAATGAGAACCTGTCCCGGCTGTACGAAAAGGTCTTTCGCAAGTCCGCAATATCTGCTGACATAACCGTTATGGTGGTCGACTGTAACAACCGTTCCCCAAAGCGCGTCATTTTCAACGGATATAACTTCTCCTCCGCTGATTACGGAGACCTCGTCGCCTATGCTTGCGGCAATATCAACACCGTTGTGAGTCTGCCATGAACCTGTCGTTGCATTCTTTACAAGTTCCTTGCCGCTGAATTCGTTGATAATCTCCGATATGTCGCCCAGCGGCTGCTTGTACACTGTGACAGTCTCTGCTTTTGCGGGAACGTCAACAATTACAGGTTCGGCAACGGGAACAGTGATAATTTCAACATCAAGGACAGGGATTTCCCTTTGTGTTGTAACAACGGTCACTGTCGTTGTCTGCGGAGCGGCAGTCTCTTTCGGCACATTCGGCTGCTTGTTGTCTACGGGGGTTTCTACGGTTTTTTCAGGCGATGTCACCTTAGCTTTGTTTGCGTCGCTTGAATACGCAAAATAACAGGCCGCGCCGACCATTACTGCGCTTATGCCTAATGCCGTATAGAAACCTTTTGCTGATTTTGAGTTCGATTTAAAATTTTTCATATTGAACACCTCCAATCCTATTGTTGTCTGAAATTTTAATATTATACAAAATATTTGATTGATTTTTCCTTTGGGATATGTTATAATAGGATTTAGATTGAAATTTTTAAGAAACTGTAGGATAATAAGTTGAACAAGTTTGCCACAGCATTTTTGTTGTTAGGCTAGGAGAAAACCGCGGCTTTGCTGACGCAAAGTGAGGATTTTCGGCAACGCATAACGGCAAAAAGGCAAGGTAAACGTTCAAGTTATTATTCTGCAGTTTCTAAAGGAGTAAAAAATAATGTACGAAGCTGATAGTAAAAAAACGGTCATCAAAAAAATAGTCATATTCATGTTTATTATGTCAATAATAACATTAATATTCATGATTGTCATGTCTTTTATGGGAAGCAAATCAGGAATTAAGATTGACCCGAAAACGGTTGAACTTGTACAACTGGAAACGCCTAAGGACGGGGACACAATTGCTGTAATCGAAACAAGCCTCGGAGAAATCCGTGCGGTGCTGTATCCTGAGTATGCCCCGAATGCCGTGAAAAATTTCACGGAGCTTGCCGAATCGGGTTATTATAACAATACCTATGTATTCCACGCGGAAGAGGGCGCATTCTTCGCCGCAGGCTCGCAGTATAAGGTCGGACTGTTGGAACCAGGTTATAAAGATGAAAACGAGTTCGTTAAACGTGAAACCCATCAGAATCTCTGGCCGTTCAGAGGGGCGTTATGTGCAATGACTACGGATTTCAGACAGACAGGCAAAGAGAGAATGTTCGGCGGCGGAACTTATTACAACGGAAGCCGTTTTCTTTTTGTTAATTCGATAACGCTTACCGAAGATATGCTTGCGTCTATGCGGGAAGCAACAGACGGTTACGAACCGCTCATTGAGGCCTTCGTCAAACTCGGGGGTATTCCGAATTTTTCGCAGGATATAACTGTCTTCGGACAGGCTTACGAGGGGCTTGATATTGTCGGCAAACTTTCAAATCTTGACACCGACCCCACCGATTCAACCTCAAATATTCCCTACGAAGACATTATGATTATAAGCGTTACGATACAAAAATTCGAAGCAAAAAATGAAAATCATTAGCATAATGTCCAAAACAGTCAACAGACTCTTTACAAATTAATCTTGATATGGTATAATGTAGAGAGCGGCGTATTATACAAACAACGGACAAGGGCAATTAAACCGTCGTAGCTATTCAGTATATTGTTGTATTATATATATTGTATATTGCATAAAAATGATTTTTATCAATCGCAATCAACACTGAGAATACGGTGTTGCGGGGCGGTAGCCCCCGAAACCCCTTCCCGATTTTTGTGCAAAACAACTGAATAGTTACAAACCGTCGCAATTAATATAATCTGAAAGGACTTTCACTTATGAAGTTTAATATAAAAAGAATACTGGCGATAGTTTTAAGCACGGTTATGTGTGCAGGAACTCTTGCGTCATGCGGCAAGGAAGTTGATTTAGGAGAAAACGCTAAGTATAACTCTTCAGCCAATACTGATGAAAATAAAAACGGCGTCAAGATTATGAATTTCACCGCTCCTGTTGAAGGAGAAGAAATAGTCGTTATCTCTTTCAGGGGCTGGGGTGACGTTAAGATTAAGCTTTTCCCCGAATACGCTCCGAAAGGCGTCCAGAACTTTGTCGAACTCGCTAAGAAAGGCTATTATGACGGGCTCGGTTTTCACAGAATAATAAACGGCTTCATGATACAGGGCGGCGACCCGAAAGGCAACGGTACGGGCGGAGAATCAATTTGGGGCGAAAAATTTGACGGCGGCACGTCCCCGAACCTTATTCATGTCACGGGTGCGCTGGCGTATGCGAACAGCGGTTCGACGTCTACAAACGGAAGCCAGTTTTACATCGTTACAGGCACAAAATCAAGCGATGCCGACCTTGACAGCGTTGCGGAATATTACGGAACAACTTTCACCTCTGAAGCAAGAGAGCTATATAAAAAAGTCGGCGGGACACCTTTCCTCGACGGAAACTATACTGTTTTCGGACAGATTTTTGAAGGTCTTGAGATTGTTAACGAAATTCAAAAAGTTTCAACCGATTCTAAAGACAGACCGTATGAAGACGTTATCATGGAATCAGTGAAAGTTATTTCATACGACGGCGGCGAGGTAAGCTTCACCCTCCCCGAAGCCGGTATCATGAACTTTGCAGAACCGGTCATCGGCGAAGAAATTGTCGTAATGGAATTTGAGGGCTACGGAACGGTAAAGTTCAAGTTGTTTCCTGAAATCGCACCTAAAGCTGTCGAGAACTTCATCGGGCTTGTTAATAACGGCTACTACGACGGTTTGACATTCCACAGAATTATCAATGACTTCATGATACAGGGCGGCGACCCGAAAGGCAACGGCACGGGCGGCGAATCGTTCTGGGGCGGAAAATTTGACGGCGGAACATCGGAAAACCTAATCCATGTCGCAGGTGCGCTGGCGTATGCGAACAGCGGTTCGACTTCTACAAACGGAAGCCAGTTCTACATCGTTACAGGCAAGGTTCCGTCGGATTCAGAGCTTGATTCTTATAAAGTGACATCATCAGCCGCAAGAGACTTGTACAAAATCCACGGCGGAACTCCTCACCTTGACGGCGGTTATACCGTTTTCGGGCAGGTTATCGAAGGCTTTGACATTATAAAACAGATACAGAAAATTGAAACTGACGCTAGCGACGCACCGATAATACCCGTAGTCATGAAGAAAGTTTACGTTGAAAAATTCGGCGTACCGGAAATATCGGATGCTTCAGAACCAACAGAAACAACGCCTGAATCCGAACGTCCAACAAATGATGATTAAATAGAGATAGAGAATATAACAATAAAAGAAAAAATAGGATAACAAAATGATAAAGGAGTTAAGGAATTGGATAAGTTTATAATCAAAGGCGGCAGGCGTCTTTCCGGCGAAGTAGAAATCAGCGGTGCGAAAAATTCAGCCGTTGCATTAATCCCCGCCGTAATTCTTTGCGACGAGCCTTGCATACTTGAAAACGTCCCTGAAATCAGCGACGTATCCATTTGTTTTCGTACATTGACAGAACTCGGCGCCGTCGTCAGGAAACTTGCGCCCCACAGATATTCCGTTGACCCTACAGGCATCAGAAAACACTGCGTTCCTTATGAGTTTGCAAGAAAAATGCGTGCATCCTACTATTTCTTAGGTGCACTTCTCGGTAAGTACGGAAAAGCAAGAGTATCTATGCCCGGCGGGTGTCCGCTCGGTGACCGCCCTATCGACCAGCATTTAAAAGCATTTGTTGCTCTCGGTGCAAAACGCGAACTGTCGAGAGGTATGATTGACCTTGTTGCCGAAGAACTCAAAGGAGAGAAAATCTCTTTTGACGTGATTACCGTTGGCGCTACAATGAACGCTATTTTGGCGGCTGTCAGGGCAAAAGGCACAACGGTCATCAAAAACGTTGCGAAAGAGCCTCATATCGTTGACCTTGCAAATATGCTCAACAAGATGGGTGCTAACATTAAGGGTGCGGGAACCGATACGATTAAGATTACGGGTGTTGATTATTTACGCGGAATTGAGTATTCCGTCATTCCCGACCAAATTGAGGCGGGAACATTCATGGTTGCGGCGGCGGCTACGGGCGGCGACGTTACAATTATCAACGTTACCCCTAAGCATCTTGAGTCAATTACCGAACAGCTCCGCAAAATCGGAGTTAATGTCGAAGAATACGATTCAAGCGTCAGAGTTTTTGTAGACGGTCCGCTTGTTAAGGCGAATGTCGTTACATCGCCCCATCCAGGGTTCCCGACCGATATGCAGCCGCAGGTTGCCACCCTGCTTACTCTTGCGGACGGAACAAGCCGTGTTGAAGAGAGCATTTGGGACCAGCGTTTCGGGTATGTTCATGAGTTACGCAGAATGGGCGCCAATATTTCTGTCGGCGGTAAGGTTGCAATTATCGAAGGCGTTGAATATCTTATGGGGGCTCCCGTAAAAGCGTGCGACCTCAGAGCTGGCGCGGCATTGATTATCGCAGGTTTGGCTGCAAGAGGCGAGACGGAAATTGAGGATATACACCATATTGAACGGGGTTATGACTGTATGGAAGTCAAACTGCGTTCGCTCGGAGCCGAAATTGTGAAACGGCCTTTATTTGACGAACTTGAAATTGAGCCTAAAAAAAAAGCGGTGAACGGTTAACTTAAGAATAAGGAACTGCCAATAAATAAGGTTGACGTTATTCACCTTAAATCTTGTAATCTTAGGCAAAGCCTAAGATTACGCTCGCCGCATTTAATGGCACTTCCTAAATTAACATTGAAGGGCGACTTTGGCGAGTCGCCCCGATTTTAAGGATAGATAATTATGAGTATTTTTGACCTATTCGACAAAATCGCTAAAGAATCGCAGCCTAAAGCAGAATTGGGTTACCTCGTTATCGGTCTCGGAAATCCGGGAATGCAGTATGAGAACAGCCGCCATAACGCAGGGTATTCGGCTGTTGAGACGGTTGCGGAGACCTGTTCCGTCAAGATAGATAAAATGAAGTTCAAAGGGCTTTACAGCGACTGCGTTATCGGCGGAAAACGCTGCATATTATTGAAGCCGACTACATATATGAATCTTAGCGGCGAGTCAGTTGTTCAGGCTATGAATTTCTATAAGCTTGATACGAAGCGGCTTATTGTTATGTATGACGACATATCGCTTGAACCCGGAAAGTTACGCATACGCAAAAAAGGCAGTCACGGCGGTCATAACGGCATAAGAAGTATTATCGACCTGACAGGTACGGACGAATTTCTGCGGATTAAGCTCGGCGTCGGAAACAAACCGCACCCCGACTATAATCTTGCGGACTGGGTGCTCGGAAAGTTCGGCGACGAAGACGGCGTCAGAATGAAAGAAGCGTATACAAACGCCGCCTTGGCGGTCAGGCTGATTGTTGAAGATAAGCTTGACGAGGCGATGAATAAATACAGTAAGTAGGTTGCCATGAAACTGTTTAAAGAAACTTTTAAGGAACTTTCGGGATTCAAAGGCATTGACAGTGCGCTGCGAAACAGGACGTCGCCTGTTTCGGTGACAGGACTGTCGGGTATTCACAGGGCGCAGCTTGTGTACACGCTCGAAAACGAGGTTAAAATCAACATCGTTATTACGGGAAGCGACGCAGACGCACGAAAACTTTGCGACGATATAAATCAAATGGCAGGCAAGCAGTCGGCTGTCTTTTTTCCGTCGAAAGAGCTTGTGCTGACCCATGCGGAGGGTGCGACGGCTCTGTATGAACAGATGAGAATTTCAGCCCTCACAAAAGCTATGACTGGAGAGTGTACAACGCTTGTCGCAGGAATTGAGGGCGTTATGCAGCCGTGTATCTCTCCCGACATTTTGCAAAGCAGCATTCAGAAAATCAGCCGGGGCGGCGAAGTCGATACCAAGCAGCTTGCTAAAAACCTCACTTACTACGGTTATGAACGTTGTGAGAAAGTCGAGGGCGGCGGACAGTTTTCAATCAGGGGTTCGATTATAGATATTTTCCCGGTCCAGTCCGACTTGCCTGTCCGTGTGGAGCTTTGGGGCGATGAAGTAGACAGTATCTCGTACTTTGAGCCTGAATTCCAGCGGCGGACAGAATCGCTTGAAAGTTTCAGCATTTCGCCCGCACGTGAAGTAGTCTACGATAACGGTGATTTAGCCGATAAAATAGAAGCGATGCTTGGCAAACTCCGCAGTAAAAAATCTGAAACGGTTCGTGAACGTTTAAGCGGAGACGTCAGGCGTTTACGCGGCGGAGAAGTCCTGCGGAACAGCGATAAATACTACCCCCTTGTGTATACAAAGGGGGCGTCCGTGTTTGATTTCGCGGACGGTCTAATCTTTTTCTGCGATTATTCCGACATAATGACAACGGCACAGAATATTATTACGCAAAACAATGAGGACATGAAAATCCTCATTGAAGACGGTCAGCTTTGCAAGGGGCTTGACGGATATTATCTTGATTTGCCGCGGATTCAGCAGATTATAGACAGCCGTTTTCAACTCTATCTGAGTGCTTTCATGCAAGGCGGCGAGAGAATTGACTTTCGCAAGCTAATCAGCTTTGAAGCCATGCAAACGGCTCCGTGGGGCGGAGAAATGCGGCAGCTTAACGAGGACGTCAAAAACTACGCAGAAAGCGGCTACCGCATCATTTTAATTGCGGGAAGCGACAAAACTTTGCCGTTAATCCGAGATGACATAGAAGCGAGCGGCGTACCGTGCGATATTGCGGATGAAAATTCCTCTCCGAAAACGGGCAGAGTTTGCCTTATGTCAGGCTGTCTGAGCGGAGGTTTTGAGTATCCCGAAAACAAAACCGCGCTCATCACACAGGCCAAAGCCATGCAAAGCATCATCAAGAAAAAAAAGCGTAAAAAGGGCGAGGAAATCCGCACCCTGTCGGATATATCCGAGGGCGACCTTGTTGTACACGCCTCCCACGGTATCGGGCGGTTTGCTGGCATACGCAAACTTGAATTCGACGATATTACCAAAGACTATATCACCATACAGTATGCGGGAACGGATAAGCTCTATATCCCCGTAACCCAGCTTGACATGGTTTCAAAATATATCGGCCCCCGTGACGATAACGGCGTGAAACTTAACAAGCTCTCGTCCGGTGAATGGCAGAAAACACGCAATAACGTCCGCAAAGCCGTACGTGACATGGCTGACGAACTTATCGTGCTTTATGCGAAGCGTGAAAAGGCGAGGGGATTTGCATTCTATCCCGACGAGGAAATTCAGACTGACTTTGAAAAGCGTTTTCCCTATGTCGAAACGGACGACCAGTTGACGTGTATCGCTGAGATTAAAGCGGATATGGAAAATATCCGCCCGATGGAGCGTCTTCTCTGCGGCGACGTAGGCTTCGGGAAGACAGAGGTAGCATTCAGGGCGGTCATGAAGTGCGTACTCGGAGGAAAGCAGTGTGCATTGCTTGTGCCGACAACAGTTCTTGCTATGCAGCATTACCGCACGGCGTCGCAGCGATTCGAGAATTTCCCCGTGAATATAGAGGTTCTGACCCGCCACAAAACACCGAAACAGCAGAAAGAGATTTTAGCAAAACTCAAGAAAGGGCAGATTGACCTCATTATCGGTACACATAAGATTATACAAAAAGGCATTGAGTTCCGTGACTTGGGGCTTGCGATTGTCGACGAGGAACAGCGGTTCGGCGTTGCCCACAAGGAAAAGTTTAAAGAAAAATTCACAGGCATTGATATGCTTACGCTTTCGGCGACGCCTATTCCGAGGACGCTGAACATGGCTATGAGCGGTATACGCGATATGTCTGTAATAGAAGAGCCGCCGCAGGACAGACACCCTGTCCAGACCTATGTTATGGAATATAATTCAGGTATCGTCGCTCAGGCTATATCCCGTGAAATGAAACGGGGCGGACAGTGTTTCTATATCCACAACCGTGTTGAAACGATTGTAAGCTGTGCGGCAAATTTGCAGAAACTTCTGCCGAATGCACGTATCGCCTACGCCCACGGACAAATGGCTGAAGATGAAATCTCCGACACATGGACACGGCTTGTGAATGCCGAAATAGACATTCTCGTCTGTACGACAATCATCGAGACAGGCGTCGATGTCCCGAATGCAAACACGCTGATTATAGAGGATTCCGACAGATTCGGACTTTCTCAGCTGTATCAGCTGAGGGGGCGCGTCGGGCGTTCAAACAGGCGGGGATATGCATATTTCATGTTCAGACAGGATAAAGTACTGACCGAAGTCGCGACAAAGCGTCTCACGGCTATGCGTGAATTTACACAGTTCGGCAGCGGTTTCAGAATAGCTCTGCGAGACCTTGAAATCAGAGGTGCGGGCAGTATTCTCGGCGGAAAACAGCACGGACATATGGAGGCCGTCGGGTATAATATGTATCTGAAAATGCTGTCGGAGGCTGTTGCGGAAGCTAAGGGCGAAACGCCTGAACGTGTTATGGAATGCCTTGTCGATATACAGATTAACGCCCATATTCCCGAGGAGTATATCAGCAGTCTCAACCAACGTATCGACATATACCGCAAAATCATGCTCGTCAGCAAGAATGCCGACAAGACCGACCTCATAGACGAGCTTATAGACCGCTACGGCGAACCGCCCGAGTCGGTTATCGGACTGATTGACGTTTCGCTTTTGAGGAATAAGGCGGCAAAACTGGGTATTACCGAAATTACCCAACAGAACGGACGGATGTATTTCTATACGGACAATTGCAATGTAGAACAGGTTGCCGCACTCTCAAACACATACCGCGGGAAGATTATATTTGACAGCACAAAGAAACCGTATATAGCTGTTAAGACCGATTCAACCGTAAAGGCTTTCGACCTGATGAGGGATGTTGTTGAGCTTATGCACCGTAATAAGTAGGGGAAATGCAAAATGATAAAACTGCCGAATAATGTAAAATATATAATACGCCGTTTTGAAGAGAACGGTTATGAGGCTTATGCGGTCGGCGGCTGCGTCCGCGATTCGCTGTTAAACCGTGAACCTAAAGACTGGGATATAGCCACTAATGCCACGCCCAACGAAATGAGAACTGTTTTCACGCACCTTGTTCCGACAGGAGAAAAGTACGGAACAATGACGCTTGTTTTAAAAGATGAAAATAATAATCAAAATATGTATGAAATCACCGCATACCGCCAAGACAGCAGCTATAGCGACGGCCGCCGTCCTGATAACGTGTCTTTTTCCAAGACCCTGCACGATGATATGAGCCGCCGTGATTTTACTGTTAACGCAATGGCATACAATGAACGTGACGGACTTATTGATATGTTCAGCGGTGCTGAAGATTTGCGGAACGGCGTAATCCGCTGCGTCGGCAACCCCGAGGAGCGTTTCTGCGAGGACGCTCTGCGTACTATGCGTGCCGTAAGATTTGCGATGAGATATAACTTTGCAATTGAAGACAAGACTCTGCTTGCGGTTCGGAAATACCTGCCGAGGCTGGACGTGATTGCCCGTGAACGAATCCGTGCCGAACTTTGCGAAATGCTGCTTGCTTTATCACTTGAAAACCGCAGATATTTTGATATTATTGTACGCCAAGTCTTGCCGCTGTTGTGGGAATGCCGTAAGTGCATACAGAATAATCCGCATCACATTTACGACGTATATGAGCATACAATCCATGCGGTTGCGGAAACCCCTCCTGTTTTGCACCTAAGACTGGCGATGCTCCTGCATGATATAGGAAAGCCCGCCTGCAAATCTACGGACGAAAACGGCGTCGACCATTTCTACAAACATCCGTTAAAGTCGAAAGAGATTGCACACGGAATTCTTAATGAACTGCGTTTTGACAACGAGACCAAACAAAAGACGCTGATACTTATAGAACATCACGACAGGGACAATCATTCTGTGCCGCCTTCACGGCGTGTTGTCGCACGGATTTTGCGGGATTTGGGTGAAGAACTTACCGAAGATTTATTTAAGATTAAAACTGCCGACTGTTTGGCTCAAAACCCTGAGTATGTTCAGCCTAAACTGGACGCACTCGCAGAGGCAAGAGATTTAGCCGCTAAAATCAAGGCAGATAGCGAATGCTTCAGCATTAAAGATTTGGCTCTGGACGGACGGGATTTGATTGAACTCGGATACTCGGGTGCGGAAATCGGACGGCTGCTTAACGCCTGTATGGAGTTTGTGCTGGATAACCCCGATAAGAACACTAAAGATGATTTGGTTGAATTTATCAGAAAGAACGCCGCTGAAAATGGTTCCAAGCAATTATAGGGGCGCCCCTGAAGAACAAATTAAATTACCGTGAAATGCGTTTTTTCTTATTGACAAATCTCATTTTTTGTGATATAATTATTTTAAATACCCAACGATTGTAAAGGCGGTGAGTCTTATTAATGAAAAACAAGCAGAAAAAGAATAACAAAATTCAAAAAACGCTGATTTGGGTTATTGTAGGGTTTTTACTGTTGTTTATTGCCATAACCGTCATACTTGTAACCAAAAACAATAAAACTCTCAGGGAATATCTTGACGAAAGCATTAAATCCGAACTTCTGTCAATTTCGATTGCCGCCGCCGAGATAATTAATGAAGATGAGTTTATAAGCTATAACAGCAAACAGGACATTGCCGACAATTTTGAACGTTACAGCCAAACGCTGACAAATTTACGCTCATTACAGTCTAAAACCGTCGCTACTTATATTTATGCCGTTAAAATGGTCGACGGCGAGTATTATTTCGTATTTGACACGGATGAGGACGAGTACGGTTACGACCCGTTTCTAAGTGAAAACATTTTTGACACATATGACGAGGACAACCTGTCCACCGTCCATTTCAGTGCGTTTGAGGGAAAAACTTCGGCAGGCATCATGAACGTTACCGATGAGTGGGGCAGTTATAATACAGGTGCTGTTCCGCTTTATAAAGACGGTAAGATTATCGGTATTGTCTGTGTTGACATTGCAGACCACTTTATAAAAGAATACAATAAAACCTCATATGCCAACATATTTATTCTTATGAGCATTCTGATAATTGCTATGCTTGCAAAGGTTTATGTAATGCTCCGTCTGGCCATCAGTCCTATACGTAAACTTACAGACAGTGTTGCGGAATCGGAAATGATTAGCGGAACTGTTTACGGAATTGACAGAGACGACGAGTACGGACTGTTGGCGAGCACAATTCAGAATATGTGGACGGATATTAACGCCGCATTGGAAGAAGCGAAAGTTGCCAGCGTTGCAAAAAGCAACTTTCTGTCCAACATGAGTCATGAAATCAGAACGCCGCTGAACGCTATTATTGGCATGACGTCAATCGGCAAGATGGAAAAGAGCATTGAGAAGAAGGAATATGCCTTAAGCGTTATCGGTGATGCGTCCGAACACTTGTTAGGTATCGTAGACGATATACTTGATATATCAAAGATTGAAACAGGCAACTTCACTCTTGAGTGCGTCGATTTCAAATTCAATAAGATTTTCAAGAATGCAATAAGTATACTTGACTCCCGTATTAAAGAGAAGCGTCAGCATCTTACTCTTAAAATGGACAAAAATATTCCGCCCTTGCTGTACGGCGATGACAAACGGATCGTGCAGGTTATAACAAATCTCCTCAGCAATGCCGTTAAATTTACAGGAGATGAGGGTTTAATCGGAGTAAGCGCGTCACTTCTCGGAATAGATGACGGAGTTTGTGAAATCCAGATTTCTGTCACGGATACAGGTATAGGCATTTCTTCCGAGAATCAGAATAAGATGTTCGAACCTTTTGTTCAGGTGGAAGAGAACACATCCCGAAAATTCGGCGGAACCGGTCTCGGGCTTCCGATTGCAAAAACTATCGTCGGAATGATGGGCGGCAGTATCAGCGTCAAATCTGAACTGGGCAAGGGCTCGGAATTCACATTCAACGTTAAATTGCAGGTAAGCAAGCTCACCGCAAAAGAATTCGAACAGAACAAATCCGAGAGCGACAGAGCCAATTTTGACGGAACTTTCAAAAACAAATGCATTCTTATTGCAGAAGACGTTGATATAAACAGAGAGGTTATTGCGGCAATTTTGGAACCGTCACTCGTGAATATTGATTTTGCGGTTGACGGAAACGAGGCTGTACGTATGTTTACTGAAAATCCGGACAAGTACGGCCTGATATTTATGGACCTTCAGATGCCCGAAACGGACGGACTTACAGCAACACGCCTAATCAGGTCGCTGCCGTCAGACAAGGCAAGGAATGTTCCGATTATCGCTATGACCGCCAATGTTTTCAAGAAGGATATTGAAGCGTGCCTTGAGGCAGGAATGAACGGTCATCTCGGAAAACCCCTTGAAATCCGTGAGGTATTCAAGGTTTTGAAGCAGTATTTGACATAGATTAATAAAGCGGAGCGACCAAAGAGTTGCTCCGTTTTTTGTTTGTTGGCACTGTGCTGCGCTGCTTGTTAGCACTTGCTGTGTGCGAGTGCTAACTTTCAGAAAATCATCACATTTCCGTCATAAGATTATCAAATAAGTATAGTATTATATATACAGACGGTAAGAATGACCGCAAAAATAAAAAATTATAAGGAGGAACATATCATGTTCAGAGTTACACCGTATGAAAGAAAGGCTTTTGATTTATTTAATGAATTCGAGAGAGAATTTTTCAATCTCGGAAAAACGGAGCAGACTGTCTGCAAAACCGATATAAGAGATGACGGAACAAGCTTTGTTCTTGAAATGGAAATGCCTGGATTCGATAAAGAAAACATCCATATTGACATCAAGGGAGAATATCTCACCGTTTCTGCGAAAAAGGTTACGGAGACCAACGAGACGGAAGGCAAGTATATCCGCCGCGAACGCTACAGCGGAGAGTTTACAAGAAGTTTCGACATCTCAACCGTCGACACCGACAACATCGGTGCGGAATATAAAAACGGCATTCTCTCTCTTACTCTCCCGAAAAAAGGGAAGACAACACCCGAAACCCGCCGTCTTGAAATTGCTTAAACTCCAAAATTAACATCGGGCGGCGAAAATTTCACCGAATTGATATCACCGAACGGCGGTTATGCGGCTCTCATTTCGGCGGAATATATATATACGTATATGACGTATCAAACGGCAGTAAATATGCTAAAATAACTACGCCTGAAAACTTGATGTACCCCTATATTACGTTTGAGTCGGAAAAACTCTTTTCATTGCAAACGGCGAAGGCGGTTCTGACGCTATCGTGAAAATATGCGAAGTGATTCTTAACTGATATTAAATAACCTCCGAGAAAAACTCTCGGAGGTTATTTCTAATGCAACTTGAACGGCAATCCCTAATCGTCGCCGTATTTGACAGTATTAATATACAGTGCAGGGTCGGAGAAAAGTCCCATAATCCTTACTTCAAAATGCAGATGGTTGCCGTACGAATTGCCCGTGTTTCCGACGCCGGCAATGAGCTGTCCGCGTGAAACCGTCTGCCCCTTCACAACATAAAGCATACTGCAATGCCCATAAACAGTCTCGTAACCGTTGAGGTGGTCAATCATAACGAAATATCCGTATCCGCCAGGATTCCAGCCCGCTTCAACAACAACGCCCTCGGCGGCGGCATAAATATCCGTTCCCGCAGGTGCGGCGATGTCCATTCCCTTGTGGGCTCTGCCGTCACGCAGTTCAATCATGCTGTTAAACGTGTCGCTTACATATCCGCCGTCGACAGGCCAGCTGAACTGTCCCGTGCCGTAAAGCTTCGTATCTGCGCTTGCCGGTTTTGCAAGATAGGTTCCTATTCCGATTACTTCGACTACAGGTTCTTTAGTAACGGTAGAATTTGTCACAATGCGTGAACGCTCAATTCCGTCGACATACATAATCTCAAATTTACAGACCTTTTCGCCACGCTGCCCCATTGTAAGCACTTCTCTTGCACCTACGTTCAGCGAACTTGTCTCAACCTCGGTTGTCTCGTATTTTATAAAAGCGACGGTCTCAAATTCCCGTGTGTACTGGATGGGCAAAAAACTCGACGTCATGACAATAACGACAACGTCGCCCTCCTGGAGGCTCTCTTCGGCAGCCCTATTATTAAGCAGATAGAAATTCTCTATTGACATATTATATTTCTGACAGACAGAAGCCGCTGTTTCGCCCTCCTGCAAAGTGTAAAGCGTACGGGTTTTCTTGGAAGCGGTCATCATCGAAATTGCGTCTTTTTCGTCCATGACGCTATCTTTCAGATATGTGCCGTACTGATATGTCACCTTTTTTTGAAAAGATATATTTTTCACCTGAAAACCCTCGATTTTGTAGTTGATAAGAGTTTCTGTCAAGGCCTTTTCAATCGGCGCTTTTTCGACAACAGCCCCAGCAAATTCACCGTCAATATATATGCCATAAGCCTCGGCAAGGTCATGCGGAGACTGTTCAAGGAGCTTGCTTACAAGCTGAGTGCCGTTCAGAATTTCATCGTCTTCCGAGACAATCCTAAGCGACATCGTGGGCTTAAAGTCGGTGACGTCTTCGCCGCTTACAAAAGAAAGCCTTTGTGTAACATCTTTAACAGCAGTATTGAACTGACTCTCGTTTTGGATTATACCAAGCTCTTTTCCGTTATATTCAACGCATATACCGTATTCCAGGCTTGAACCGTAACTTATTACAGAAATAAAAAATGCAACCGACAGTATAGGCAGGACGTAGTTGAACACGGTGTAAAAAACTCCGTCTTCTTTAAAAAGATAACTTGAAATCCTCTCAAAAACAGTCATGGCATATTTGGTGCCCGACCGTTGTTTCTTTGCCGCCTTAACCGAATAAATCAGCTCTTCGGTCAGTTTGACTCGCTTTTTAAAAGAAGTCGCTGCGGAGGTATATATATACTTAAAGAGAGAGAAAACCGCTTTGAATATATCTGAAATTATCAGCCGAAATATATTCAGTATTTTTAGAACAATCAGCATTACTGCGGCAATAATCTTAACACTGTTTTGTCCTGCCGCCATGAATATTTTATATATGCCTTTAAACAACGTTCAATCACGCCCCCTTATAACAGTTAATAATTAATAGTTAATAATGAATATTTATCAGAGTGAAATTTTATGTGCTGTAGTTTTCGATAAATGCCATTTGATAATTATACCCTTAATCCGTAGAGTTCGTTTTATAAAATGGCGAAAAAACGGCTTAAATACGATGCTTTGGAATTGTTTTTGTTCTTGATTTTTACACCTAGAGGGTGAAAAAGAAAATAATAGGGTTTCGGGGACGAAGTCCCCGAGAAGCGAGGCTTCGTCTCGCAACCCCGTATTTTCGTGTTTATTGCAGTTGATAAAAAATATTTTTGTGCATTATGCAATATACTGAACAGTTGCAATTATTCATCTTAAATCTTGTAATCTTAGGCAAAGCCTAAGATCATCCGCCGCCTCTATCCCTTGCATTTAATATTAACTATTAATTGTTAACTGTTTTAGTACGCCATATTTTTCTCAGTCCAGTTTTTCGTTGCTTCCAAGAAAGGCAAGACTGCCTTTTTTGCTCCGTCTAAATCGTGTTCAAGGAAGTTTCCGCATTCGATTTCGCTTGAGCCCGGAATTACGCCGTCAAATTCCGCAACAAACGCAAATGCGTCCCTGACTGTCTTCAACGCAACCCCGTTCGGCAGGCTGCGTGTCAGAAAATAAAAACCCGTACGGCACCCCATAGGCCCGACATAGATTACGCTGTCGGAAAATTCCGTATTGCGGGCATATGTTGCGAAAAGATGTTCTATCGTATGAATCTCCGCTGTTTGTAACACAGGTTCTCCATAAGGTTTGGTCACTCGTATATCAAATGTTGTCACGATCGAATCGCCGACAACATCCTTACGTGAAACATATACTCCAGGTTGTAATTTAATATGATCAATTGTGAAACTTGTAATTTTCTGCATGGAAACTATCTCCTTATTCATGTACGCCTTGACGTACTTGTGCGAGATTTCCCTAAAGGACTCCGAGGCGAAAGCCTCTACGGGATCAGCGTAAGCTGATATGTTCCTT
>Ga0209737_10001506_pt1 | contig 16686 bp, 14 predicted proteins | sample TergutCu122P3_FD_187284 | JGI IMG/M metagenome (GOLD analysis project Ga0209737, IMG submission 187284) | Cubitermes ugandensis P3 segment gut microbial communities from Kakamega Forest, Kenya - Cu122 P3 (SPAdes) (version 2) | ecosystem: Host-associated > Arthropoda: Insects > Digestive system...
TCTTGGCTAGTGCAATAATGTGCATTGTCGTCGTCAGCGGCGTCGTTGTGGTCGGTCACGTACGAAGTACGCTCCCTTCCACGCCTCCTTGCTTCCTGGAATCTGTACCATTTCGACGCCGCGACCCTGCCGTCAGCCTGTAGGGGCGACTGTCCCGGTCGCCCGACAGCCGATAGCGGCGAAGGGGGCACTGCCCCCTTTCACAAAATCCGCAGGGGCAGACCTATGTGTCTGCCCAATGGTTGCCGTTCTACTGGAAGCGGCGAATGCCTTCGGCCAGGAGTTTGACAAAATCTGCTGCTGCCTGACGGCCTGTTTCCATGACTTCGTCATGGGACAGTTTGCTCTCGGAGAGACCGGCTGCTTTGTTGGTCAGGCATGAGATGCCGGCAACTTTCATCCCCATGTGATTGGCGACGAGAACTTCCGGCACGGTCGACATGCCAACGGCATCGGCGCCCAGAACCTGAGCAAGCCGAACCTCGGCGGGGGTTTCATACTCGGGGCCGTGGAATGCGCAGTAGACGCCTTCCTGAAGCTTGATGCCGAGATCTTTTGCCGATTGACGCAACGCCTCGCTCATTACCTTATTGTAGGCTTCGCTCATGTCGGGGAATCGAGGGCCAAAGCGGTCGTCGTTTTCGCCGACGAGCGGGCTTGAAGCCTGCATAAAGTTGATGTGATCGGTGATCAGCATGAGCTCGCCTGCGTCGAAGGCGGCATTGGCCGCACCGGCTGCATTGGTGACGATCATGCGCGTGCATCCGAGGCAGTGCAGAATGCGCACGGGCAATGTCACGAGCTTGATGTCGCCGCACTCATAATAGTGAATCCGCCCCTGCATCACCACGAGATCCTGGCCATGAAGGCGGCCAAAGACGAGGTTGCCGGCATGGCCATGAACGCCAGAGCGAGGGAAACCCTCAATGTCGGAATAGGGGATAACGACTTTATCCTCAAGACAGTCGACAAACGCGCCCAAACCGGAACCGAGTATGACGCAGAGATCAACTTTCCGGTCACAAATCTTCTGAATTCGCGCAGCTACCTCACTTGCCATGCTGTACAAATGTCCCATTCTGTTCTCCTTATAAAGTTATGAGTACGGGCCCAAACACAGATATTGTTTTGGCTATTCCAGGAATAGCCAGCTCCACGATGTTTTAGCGTTCTCGTTGACGCCATGCGCAGAGCTCACGAGGAAACTGACAAAGAAAATGCGATTTCGACAGTGTTTACTTAAGGTGCCTGATAAACGCCGCGGGAAACCTTGCGAATCGTGCCCTGCTCGCTCCAGTCGCCAAGCATGGAATAGACGCGCGTGCTAAAGGACTTATTCTTCTCGTGTGCCGAGAATTCCTCAGACTCGACGAGTTTTCCAATGATTTCTTTTGCAGAAAGCGATTCTCCGGCCACGGTCAGCATGTTTACGACGGCGATGCGAAGATCATCTTCCAATATGCGTGGGTAACGCCGTCCCGATCCCTGTTTGCGGCCTCTCTTTACGATTTCGCCGGTTTTGGCCTGTTTGGGGCGGCGGCCGCGGCGCGGCACAGCAACTTCCTGGATCTCGGCGTTAATGATTGCGGCTTCCGCTTTGTCTGATTCCGCTGCACGTTTGCGTCCACGCTTCGCGGGCGCTTCCGTTGCTGTAAACATTGACGCCAGGATCCCCATCATCTCCGCATCGGCATTTTCGAGTATTTCGACTATTTTCTGCGTCTTTCTGCGTTCAATTTCAATCTCTTCCAGCTTTTGTTTCGCAGTTTTCAGCGCCTTGGTAACGTCCATCATAAACATATCCCTCCTCATTTCAGCTATTTGGCTAAACACCACAGCAACCTTAAAATCTGAGCACCACATTCCCTGTCTAACTCTGCTAAATAGACGAATGCAAGAATATTTTATTTGCGCCTCATGATTTCTTTCTTTTCAGTTTATGCGTGTACTTGAAATCATACGCTGTTCCTGGGGTTTTGGAGGGTTTTCAGTTTTCTTTTTTATGCGTGGGAACAAGTTCCCACACACCCCCTGCCGGGCAGATATTATCTGCCCCTGCAACGTATCGCTTGTGGTTATGGTGGCCAAAGTGTGGCGCGGCATACTAAAACCATGCGGGCAGGCGTGTGCAGATTTGCCCTGTTGGATTGCTACTGAAGACTGTGCCTGAGCCTTTGGCGACTATGGAGAATATGCAGCGCCGGTTTGAGAAACGAGCGCATCACATAAACTCCATGAATACCATGCCTTTGTCATTGCGATTGGCTTTTTTCCCTGCAATACCCACCGCTTTCGGCGTCTATGCATTCCTCTTTTGCATTGCATCGATACCGTGCAAGTTCGCCATGGGTGCAAATTTCAAGATAGGTGGCATCCAGACAGCGTTTTACAAACGTCTCATCGTCGCATACATAGTCATTATGACCGCATCCCGCCAGCCCTGCCGCAAGCACTGTTCCCAACATCAATGGCACCAAGCTTTTCATCTTCACACGCCCTCCAGGGTAAACAAAGACCTTATGCCGCCGGCATTTGAATGCCGCCATGCAAGAACTTATGTGCTGAAGGTAACATTTTGTGCAGCCTTTCACAATCCGCGTGAATGGCAGGGGCGCGATTTATCACGCCAGCAATGCTTAGAGCGTTTTCAGCCATGTTTCCTTGCGCAGGGCGTTGCTTGTCTTTCGCTTGCAGTGCGGGGTATGTGGCCACAAACGATGCAGTTTGCCACTTCACCCACAAGCGATACGAAGTATCGCAGGGGGTGCGGGGGAACGCGTTCCCCCGCATAAAAATAAAAACGCTCAGGCGCCAAAGACGATGGCGATGACTTCGTCGATAGTCGACACACAATGAAAAGTCATATCGCGCCGCACGGTGGCATCGATTTCATCCAGATCTCGCTGGTTTCGTGCTGGCAGGATGACCGTTTTGATGCCCGCCCGATGGGCGCCCAGCACCTTTTCCTTAATGCCGCCGACGGCCAATACGTGCCCGCGCAGCGAGATCTCTCCCGTCATCGCCAGCGTCGAAACAATGGGGGTGTGCTTAAACAGGCTCAGCATGGCACAGAAAATGGCGACTCCGGCCGAAGGACCATCCTTTGGGATGGCGCCCGCAGGCACGTGGATGTGCAAATCTTTTTGTGCCCAGGCATCCTCTTTGAGCCCGAGTTTGTCGGCTTTCGTCCGTATGAGCGTCAGCGCTGTTTTCACGCTCTCCTGCATCACGTCGCCCAGTTTGCCCGTGATAACGAGTTCGCCGCGCCCCGACATGGATCCTGCCTCAATAAACAGGATATCGCCTCCTGCCGGTGTCCAGGCAAGGCCCGTTGCCACACCGGGCACAGCCACCCTGTCCGCCACCTCAAACTCGTACCGGCGTTTGCCGACGAAATCTTCCAGATTGCGCGGCGTTACCGTCACGCGCACCCGGCGCTTGCCCTCACTCCTGGCTTCGGCCACTCGCGTGGCGACCTTACGGCAAATCTTGGCAAGTCTCTGCTCAAGCTGCCGCACGCCAGCTTCGCGCGTATGGTTTGATATGATCATATCCAGAGCTTCGGGCGTCAGCGTCAGATGGGATTTCAGAAGACCATGCGCCGCCAGCAGTTTTGGTATGAGAAATTTTGTTGCAATTTCGCGCTTGTCATAATGCGTGTAGCCGGAAATCTCGATGATCTCCATGCGATCCCTGAGCGGTGCCGGGATGGTTTCAAGATTGTTGGCCGTTGTCATGAACAGAACCTGGCTCAAATCTACAGGCACTTCTACGTAATTGTCACTGAAGGCAAAGTTTTGCTCGGGATCCAAAACCTCCAGCAGTGCATTGGAAGGATCACCCCGCATGTCGCTGCCGATTTTGTCAATTTCATCCAGCATGAGCACCGGATTCATCGTCTGAACGCGCCTCAGGGCCTGGACAATCCGCCCCGGCATGCTCGCCACATACGTGCGGCGATGCCCCCGGATCTCACTTTCATCATGTACGCCGCCCAGGCTGATGCGGTAAAATTGACGCCCAAGTGCCCGGGCCACGCTCTTTCCAAGACTCGTCTTGCCAACGCCAGGCGGTCCATAAAGACATAAAATAGGCGCCTTCAGATCTTTCTTCAGTGCCAAAACTGCCAAATGCTCCAGAATGCGTTCCTTAACATCCTGCAGATCATAATGATCGGCATCTAAAATCCGCCTTGCTTCGGCAATGTTCAGATGATCCTCGCTGAATTTTTTCCACGGAATGTCGAGCAAAACTTCCAAATGCGTTCGAGCCACGCCGTATTCCGCACTCGAAGGCTGCATCTGCGACAGACGCCTGAGCTGTTTCATACAGAACGTCCTGACCTCTTCTCCGGCATCCAGAACCTGCACCTTTTCTCGAAGTTCATCCAAATCGGTCGAGGGATCGTTCGTCTCTCCCAGCTGCTCACGAATGGCGCGTATCTGCTGGCGCAGGAAATACTCTCGCTGTTGCTTGTCCATGTCGTTGCGCACTTTCTGCGAGATTTCGGCAATGAGCCGTTCGACCTGGACCTGCTCCACCAGCAGATCGGTCATGATTTCGATGCGCTCACTGAGGCTGAGTGCCAGCAGTATGCGCAGGCGATCCCGCACCGGCATGTCGATTTGATTGGCCAGCAGATCAGCCAGCATTCCTGGGGATGTCGACGTATTCTCAATAATGCGGATCAGATCCTGACCGCCCTGGGGAGGGTGGTGTTCGAAAAATTGACGGGCAATTTGCCGCATGCTGCGAAGCAGCGCCTGGTCCCGATAAACTTCCTCTCCCATGATCGCCAGCGGCTTTTCGCGAAGTGCCGATGTCTGGGCCCGCTGCACGCGATACGTCTCGTCGGCCTCAATATCATCGATCCCCAGCCGGCTCACGCCCCGAAGCGTCACCTGAAATTTCCCCTCAGGCAGCTTGTTAAGCTTCATAATGCGCGCCAGTGTTCCCACCTCGGCATGTTCCAGGCGCTTTGCCTTGTCATCCTTCGGCTCCGCCAGCATTTCCGCTTCTCTGTAGGCGACCAGAATTTCCTGCCGCTCTTTCATGGCGCGCTGAACTGCCTGTTCCTGGGCTGCATCCCGCACGGGAACAATGACGGCAATGCCGGGAAACAGCACAAAATCGGCCGTCGAAAACACTGGAACTTCGCGCAATCCCGGCTGCAACTTGTCGTCGGACACCGCATAGACGCTGTCACTGGCAGCTTTGTCGCTTTTTGCCGATTCTTTCCTGCGGCTTTTATCTTCATTCGAATCCATGTGCTCTCTCCTGCGCGTCCATCCTTGATCAGCACCGCGCGACATATGCTCTCGTGATTAATTTTGGGGTGGGGGAAGTCTCCCCCTGCGCGGCTATCGGTCGGGCGGACTGCCATCCGCCCGGCCGATACGCCGCTACCCCCTCAATACAGGCCGCGCGGCGGCCAGGCCGCCGCATCTGTCTGCCGGTGCCACCCCCGCGTTCTGTTCACCCTAAACACCATCTGTCGTTTGGCAACTCGGACAGACATCGTGCGGCAATATCCCCCGCGTCGAGCGCAGAAAGGCATAGGGCGTTGCCTCCAGGAAGTTCGACACGCGCGACGTGTAGATGTCGGCGTGCTGCTCGATTTGACGAGCCATCAGGCTCTTGTCGTTGCCGGTCCGCATGAGCAGGCCCCAATGGGGGTTAAAGAGCTGGCCCTGTTTGATGGCATAGGGCGCAATTTTGGTCTCCAGGGCACGGATCCTGGTGCGCATCTCATGCCAGGTGGCCTGCAGCCCCTCTGGCACCACACCTCCCTGCCCCTTCTCCCGGGCAAGTGCCATCTCAACCCGGACGCACGAACGCTCAAGCACATCCTTCTGGTGCATATAGGCATCCAATGACACCTGATCTGCCTGCACGCCGTTTAAGGCTTCGATCTCCTCCTCCAGCTCGCGCGAAATCAGGCATGTGCGCCATCGCCGCACCGCTTTTGACACATTGACATCCGAATAAACATGATCCCCTACGTACAAAATTTCATCGCCGCTGTGCCCGAGATAGGCTTCGACATGCTGGGCGCTGCCTCCGTGGTAGATCTTGGAACGTTCATCAATGGCATTAACCGGTTCAAGGAGGCCGGATTCCGGGATCACCCTGTAGATAGGGGAATTTTGGGTGAAAAAGTTTGGTTTTCGTGCCGATACGACGATGAGATCAAACAGATCCGTCCAGGACGCACCTGCTGGAAGGCAGCTTGCGTAGCTGTAGCGCATGATGTCGTCGGTAAAGGACCATTCTGAGTTTGTAATGAGAATTGTTTTTTTGCCTGCAATTTGCTGATCCCTGAGTGCCAGACCTGCATCCGGATCGGTGACCACGTATGTTTCCGGGTCCTTGGCGATTTCACACTTCATTGCGCCTTCCAGGTGCGCGGCATCCAGTTCGCAGCGGATCGTCTGCGCAATCGAGGCATAGGTCATGGGTGTGGGAAAGCGATGGGCATCAAAAGCCACCACCGCATGTGCAAACATGGAAATCTCGGAGAGCGAAAAGAATGTATTGACAAATTCCCATCGCGAATCGCCCAGGTCGACAAAATCCCGGTTGTAGGTTTCCTTCTGCATTTCGAACGACAAAGGTTCAAATCCATGCAGTGCCTTCTTGATATAACCAAAGCGATTTGCTTTGACGATGTTGCCAAGTTTCGTGTCGATGACGAGGCCGCGCATGCCAAAGTCGGGGGTAAAACTCGCCTCTTCGATAGGCCACCCAAGCGCCATGAGCCGCTTTTTGAGAAACTCAAAGGCCAGTGCTTCCCATGCTTTGATGTCATAATGGACGAGGGTGTAGTCCATGTCGTAGCCTATGGCGCGCAGCGCACGCATGTTGAGGGTCCGATTGGCAAAGATGTGGCGGGCGAATGACGTTTGTGTGTTAGTGATTGACATCAGGCAGCTCCTTAATATTTGTGGAGTGGTGGAATTTTTCAACCTTTCGAGGGCAAGTATGCATGAAGATCGCGGGAATCTGTTGAGCCATTGGTCGAAACTCCGTGCGGCGGAAACTGTGGATAACGGACATGCTGCCGGTGATCTTCCCCAGAGTCGCCTTGAAATCCTCCGGGCAAAGGTTGCACAGCTCCAGGAAGAGGACGCGAAGCAGTCTGGCGAGGAAAGTGTACTCACCGGTTCCTCAAACCATGTCGCAGAGCTGCCCCAAGCGCAAGCAAAGAGTTCACTTGTGCTGCTTTTGACAGGCAAATTGGCGGCTTATCTCAGCCAGAAGGATCCCAGGGCGGATCTCGGTGAGGAGGTGTCTTCGGTTTTTTCGGCGCCTCCTCCCCGCATTGAGGATGCGCAGACGGGGGCGGCGGTCGCCGTTTCGCTCGTTTTGGCCGGGCACCTGATGCGGTATGCTTCTACGCCATTCTCGGAGCGTTGCCTCAACGATTTCAGGGACAGGCTGCTCAAGTCGTTTAGCCAGAGCGACACGGTTCGGATCGAAATCGAAGCCCATGCGCTGCTGAATTGGTTTGCCAATGCCATGAACCAAGACTGGCAGCCGCTGGTGCCGGAATCGCAGGATGATGCAGGTGAGGCCGTGCGCGTGGCGATGATCGAACGCGCGATTGAGGAGAAAAGGGATCTCATCATGCACTACTATACGAGCAGCCGTGCCGATTTTTCAATGCGGCGCATCACCCCTCTGGCGCTGGAAGCCGAGAAGTATCTTATTGCCTTTTGCCATTTGCGTCAGGAGGAGCGCATTTTCAGGCTGTCCAGGATTGTACGCCTGTCGTGGGCCGGGGCTTCCGATGCATCGCGCCTGGCTGAGGATGCGGACGAACCCGGCGCTGTGGCGCCATCGACGTTTCCGACGGCGGTGGCGCGGCTCATGGAGGGGGCGTTTCAGCACGATGGGGATGGCGGGAGTTTAGGGCGCGAACGGCGGTCATCTGATAAACACAGCGAATCGGCGAAGAAAAAAAAACGCGGGGCAAAGAAGCGAGAGGTTTTAGCCGCCAAACCAAAGCCGCCTGGGGGCAGTCAAAGCGCTTTGCCGGGGTTTGAGGAGGCCGATGCCTCTGAGCAGGTAAAACTTTCAGCGGGAGAAGAAAAGAAAAAGCCCCAGGACAATGCGCCGCGTTTGCCCGGTTTTGAGTGATTCCCACAATATGTGTAGAGACAAGGCATGCCTTGTCTCTACTGTATCACTATCCGCCGTCATCATCGTCGCTGCAATCGTTCTCTTTGCAGTGGTGCTCGTACCAGCAGTGATCACAGTCGACGTCGCGGCAGTTGGGGTGGCTGTGGTCAGGTGGATCATGACTGAGGCGACCGTGGTTCCAGGGATCATGCGCGGGGATGCATGGAGGAGGCCCATTCCAACCATCACAGTCATCGTTCCAGTTGCCGTACTTGTCGAAACACTTGGGGTAACTGCGCTTTAGATCCTCAAGGTATTCTCTTTCGTATGCCGCCTGCTTTTTATCGTTGAAACGTGCCACCGACCCTGGCACTGAGTTTCGGACAGGTTTCGTGAGATCGGGTATGGGATCGCCGTTTAGACGTGCCCTGGCCATCACGCAGCCATCACGCGGACTTTCCGTTTTCGTACTCTGTACAAGTTTCTCTACCACGGCCTTTGCCGAGTCTGTTTCGAAACTCGCCAATACCCAGCAAGCCCCGCCCGCGACTCTGTCCACGCCTTTGGCAGCAGCTCGCTCGGCCAGAGCCACGACCTCCGCTTCGCTCAATCCCAAACGCTTCTGAAAGGCCTCCATGACTTTGGCGTCCTCGTGGGCACTGCGAAACAAGACCCTCTGCGCCAATTCGACAAGCTTATCATCCCTCTTGGCGGCGTCAACGCCGTCCAGGAAGCTCGTAAGCGCCGCCTTGGCTGCGGCGGGATCTGCCTCATTTTCGATGCTGATCAGCAATTTGTCGAGGTCATCTTCTTTTTTGGATGTCAGATTCTTATCTATTTTTTTGAGCAAAGACTGCTTGGTTTTGCTGTCTGTTTCTGCCTCAATGATGACCTTCCAGGTTCTGAGTTCTGACTTGGGGATGTCATATCCGAGGAGCAAGTCCACAGCATGTTCTCTCGGTTTTTCGGTGCATTTTTCGGAGAGGAGAATGTCGGTGATACCATCCAGATAGCCGGATCTGGCGTCGCTTTCGGAGAACGCAAGCGTGCCCTTTTGCTTCAGCACGCGTTTGCCCTGATAGTAGACGTAGAATGGAAAAACTTCCGTGCAGTTCTCTGTCTTCATCAGGTCTGCGATGGCAAAGTAAGCATCTTCCGAAAGCCCCTGCTGCAGCGCTTTAACCTCGTCTGGATCGTCATTCTCTTCGAGCGTATTTGGGTTTATTGCCGTGATGTAATTTTCGGGATGGATCCACAAATCGACCAGGCTGTCCGAACAATTTTTGCGGCCAAAGTTGTTTTTCGGCTTTTGGGTAACCTTCGCAAGCGTTTCGATGGCGGAATCAGTGGCATACCAGGAAAATGACGGACAGATATCGTTGATGAATTTGTCGTCCTGTTTGCTGGCGGCTGCCAGGAGCACCTCCGTCACAGCCTCTTCCGCTTCGCGCATTTGGGCGAGGAATTTGGCCAGGTCCTGCTGGGCAGGCAGGTGATCGGAGGTGATGTGCTTCGTGGCCAGTTCGACCAATTTTTCCTGTGAATTGAGGATGAAAGGGCAGTCATTTTTGTCGCACACCTTTTCGGTGGGGCTGCTTCTGAGAAATTTTCCAGTAAACCTGGCAAATGAGAGGGCGGCGACCAGCGGATCGGTTTCGATGTCGTAATAATTGAGAATTTTGACTTCGTCGGCTTTGGTGAACGCCAGTTTTTCGTAATGTGTCACGAGAGCTTCGAAGCCTGCCATGCGTGCCATGGCATTGTCATCGCCGAGGGCCTCATAAATGGCAGGAAGGGAGCAGTGGATATTGTCGCTTCCGATGGATTTGGTGATTTCATCGAGTGCCAGGCGTGCATAACAGGCAGGATCGATGTCAGCCTGTTTTTTTCGCAGCTTGCAGTCGGCATGGGCGAGGAGAATGGCGCCGCAGGATGGGGCGTCGAGGGTTCCGTCCTTGACCAGGCCCAGAAGCGCATCCTTGGTTTTGGGCAACGCGGAGAAGATTTCCCGGGAGTTTATGCGCGGAGCTCCCGCATCGTCAGACAGTTCGGAGGCACCTGCCTTTGCGGTATCTGCACCTGTATCCTCTGCGGTGGCGGTTTCTGTGCCGGCGGACGTTGCGGCACCTGCTTTAGTGCTTTCGTCAGACTTTGTGTCCTCTGCAGGCGTTTCACTTTTCGAGCAGGCGAAACCAGCAAGAACCATCAGGCTCAGAGCAGGACCAAGCAATTTCGTCATGAGTCTGGGCATATAAGAGACCTCATCAAGTTAAAGTTCCAAAAAATCCTGATCCAAAAGCGATGCGGCAGCATCGCAGGGGATTGGCGGTGTAGGGGCGAATAATTATTCGCCCCTGCGTTTTGTTCATGCCCAAGCGGGGCGTTGCGGGGCCGGCGATTGAGGCCCCGCAGAGGGGGTAGACGCGTATCGACAGGGGGCAGAACATCTTCTGCCCCCTGTCGATAGCGGCGCAGGGGGCGCTGCCCCCTTTCTATTCGTCTTCTTCTGCGGATGGCGTTGCCGTTTCTGTGTCGTCGGCGAGGTTGTCAGATGTGTGGTTGTCGTCGGCGTGGCTGTCAGATGTGTGATTGTCGTCGGCGTGGCTGGCGGATTTCCCGGCGTGGCGGTGTCGTCGGTGGGCACGTGGCGGGCGTTTGAGGTTGTAGAGGGCGGTGAGGAGGATGCCGCTAAGGACAAAGTAGCTTGTGAGGAGGAAGAAGCCGATGTAGGGGCCGTGAAACACGCTGCCAAGGACAAAGATGAGTATGCCTGTGATGACGTAGGCAACATCAGCTTTGTTTTTGGGGCCTTTCATGGTTTTGTATCGGACATTGGAAATCATGAGAATGCCGACGGCGACCGTGATGAAGGCCAGCGTGTTGAGTTCGAAGTCGGTGAATTTCACGAAGTTGATTTCGGCGCAGGCCATGACGATGGAGATGATGCAGGCGGCGCCGCCCGGGGATGGGATGCCTTTGAAATGCGTTTGAACGCCTTCGGGCGGGAGTTCGATGTTGAAGCGGGCGAGTCTTAGCAGGGCGCCGCAGAGGTAGAGGAAGCAGGCGAAGATGCCGATGAATTTGAGTTGGTGCAGGGCAAAGGCGTACATGAGGACGGCGGGTGCGACGCCGAAGCTGATGGCGTCGGCGAGGCTGTCCAGTTCCATGCCGAATTTTGTCGATGTGCGGGTGAGGCGGGCGATTTTTCCGTCGAAGGTGTCAAAGGCGATGCTGCCCACGATGGCGACGGCTGCATAGAAGAGGTATGTGATGCGCTCGTCGCCGACGAGTCCGTGGGCGGTGAAAGAGAAGGTGATTGACACGAAAGCGCACAGGACAGCAAACAGCGTGATGAGGCTGGGAAGTGCGAAAGCGGCTTTTCTGATTTTTGGCATATTTTCCTCGTTTGGGCGTCGCGTTCTCTGGTGGAGCGTTCGCATTGCTATGGGTTTGTTTTGGGCGTCCAGCGTGTGGTGTCGCGCGTTTTGATTTTATTCAGTGTTTTCTGGAGTGCCTGAGCCATGGAGATATTCTGGCCATTGGCAAAGCATGTCATGACAAAGAGCAGGTCGCCGAATTCCTCTTCGACGTCCGTTGGGGGTTCGTCTGGTTTGGGTTTTTTTGTATTTTGCTGGTGGCTGACGGCACGCGCCAGTTCGCCGAGCTCTTCGCAGAGGCGCGCGATTTGAACGAGGGGTGGGAAGTAGCCTTCCTCGAATTGTGCAATCCAGGCGTCGACCTGTGCCTGGGCGTCGTCGAAGGCGTGGATGGGTTGGTTCTTGGTTGTCATGGGATGCGTATGTTTGGGGATCCTGGTATGTGGATGAGGGATAGACGGGCAGCGTCCCTGATTGGCGCCTGCCCTGGCGCATTTCCGGCGCTTGCTTTATCATGACTGATGTTTATTTTGCCATGACTGATTCTTTTGTGAATGTGAATTTGGCTTTATGCTTTTGGTGTTGCCAGAGCGTTTTCAGCTTAAGTGGCTGCGTGCCCTGGTGACGCGGATTTGCAAAGGCGTTTGAGTGGCTTATTTACTCAGTTTTTTGACATATAGATTCGTAGTTCAGCCCCGCTGGGGCTGATAGAGAGGGGGGCGCTATCCGCCGGTTGCGCTTCGCTCCACCGACGGTTATTCACGTCATCGCACCTTCGGCGCTCCAGCGAACGGAATAACGCAGCAATATCAATGTACTTTGACTTTGCGGTTGCCCTGAGGCTTGCAGGGGGATCAGGGAACAGGGGCCCCCGCGTAAAAAGGAGAACGGTATATGGAGGCATGGCAAGACCATGTTGTGGGTGCGGCGTCTTTGGCGGCGCAATTGTCGTCCAGGAGGGAGACGCTGGCGGTGGCGGAGAGTTGCACGGGCGGCTGGGTGTCGCTGGGTTTATCTTTGGTGCCCGGCGTATCCGGGGTATTCAGGGGCGGCGTGGTGGCCTATGCGGCCGACATGAAGATTCGCCAGCTTGGGGTGGATGCCTCGTTATTGTCGAGGCATGGCGTGGTGAGTGTGGCAGTGGCGATGGCGATGGCCAGCGGCGTTTGTTTGCGGTGCGGGTCGGATTGGGGGTTGGCGACGACGGGTTATGCCGGGCCGGGCAGTGGGGATGAGCACTTTGGGGTGGGTTGGGTGTGTTTTGCGGTTTATGGACGAAGGGAGCAGCGCGCCTGGGCGCGTCGCTTTGAGGGGGACAGGATTCAGGTGATGGCGGGGGCGGCTATGGAAGCCTGGCGTGGCTTACGCGAGGTTTTGGAAAAATCCACTTGACTGGCGGCGCCTTGCGTGTATATGTTGCCCCGTCATTTCGGGACGCAAAATTGCGTTCGATCGGGGTAGTCTGCGATGAAACAGCCGCAGGCGGTTCGCTGGTTTTTTGAATTTTGAGGTTATACGATGTACGCTGTGATACGCACGGGTGGTAAGCAGTACCGGGTGAACCAGGACGATGTTTTGCGCGTTGAGTCTTTGAAGGCTGACGTGGGTTCAACGGTGAAGTTCGAGGTGCTCGCGTTGGGAGAGGGCGAGTCGCTGAGCATTGGTACGCCGCTGGTAGCGGGTGCGAATGTCGAAGGGACGGTCGTGCGTCATGCGCGTGCGCGCAAGGTGACGATTTATAAGTTCCGCCGCACGAAGAACTACCATCGCAAGAAAGGACATCGCCAGGCTTTTACGGAAGTCCGCATTTCAACGCTTGCTGCCGGTTAGTGCCGGCCAGTCAGGATTCAGGAGAGTAGGTTATGGCTCATAAAAAAGGTCAGGGTTCAAGCCGCAACGGTCGCGACAGCAATCCTCAGTATCGCGGTGTGAAGCTTTATGGCGGCCAGGCTTGCCGTGCCGGCAACATCATCATTCGCCAGCGCGGGACGCAGGTGCATCCGGGTCAGCATGTTGGCGTTGGCCGCGATTGGACGCTTTTTGCGTTGATCGATGGCGTCATTAAGTTTGAGACTTTCAGCGGCGGCCGCAAACGCGTCAGCGTCGTGCCTGTCGAGGCTTAAGTCAGAGGCGGGCGGATTTCGGGCGATTGGGTTTGGGATTCGTCATTTGCTATCAAAGCACAAAGGGCATTGCGTGTTTTGCGATACCTTTTGTGTTTTTTTTGTATTTTGTTCGTACTTTCGATGTGGGTGCTGCGGCGCCGTCCATCGAACATGGCGGGATAGACCATGCGATTTGTCGATGAAATCAAGGTAGAGGCTGCTGCAGGCAAGGGCGGCGATGGGGCGGCAACATTTCGTCGCGAGATGTTTGTCCCGCAGGGCGGCCCTTCGGGTGGGGATGGCGGCCGGGGCGGTGACGTGGTGCTGGTGGGTGACGAGGGGCTGAATACCTTGAGTCATCTTCGGTTTCGTCGTCATTTGAGGGCCAAGAATGGGGTGCCTGGGGGGAAGGACAGGAGGCACGGAAAGAATGGCGAGCCCTGTGTCGTTGCAGTGCCTGTGGGAACGCTCATTTATGATGCGGATACAGATGTGCTGGTGGGCGACGTCGTGTCGGCAAGTCAGCGCGTGGTGGTTTGCAAGGGTGGCCGCGGCGGCCGTGGGAATGTGCATTTTGCAACGCCGACGCATCGCTCGCCGCATATCGCGGAGCGCGGCCGCCGCGGCGAAGCCAGGATGCTTCGCCTTGAACTCAAGCTCCTGGCCGATGTGGGGTTGCTTGGATTTCCAAGCGTAGGCAAGTCGACGCTCATTTCGGTGATTTCCAATGCTCGCCCAAAGATTGCCGACTATCCTTTCACGACGCTGGTGCCCCATCTCGGTGTGGTTGAGGTCCATGAGGACATGTCCATTGTCGTGGCAGATATTCCCGGTCTCATTGTGGGTGCCAGTCAGGGCAAGGGTCTTGGACATGATTTTCTGCGCCATCTTGAGCGGACGCGGATTCTGGTGCACCTCATTGAGGTGACCCCTCAGATCGAGGACTCTGAGACGGCGCGGGATCCCATTCGCGATTTTGAGCTGCTCAATGAAGAGCTCAGGCAATTTGATGTCGAGCTTGCCAAGCGCCGGCAGATTGTTGTCCTGAACAAGTGTGACGAGCCCTATGTGGCTTCAGAGCGCGAACGTTTGCGGCGTTATTTTGCCGATCTCGGCTATGAATTTCATGCTGTCAGCTGTCAGACGCATGAAGGCATCCGTGACCTCGTTGTCTCGCTTGGGCGCCATGTTGCGGCTGGCGAGGAGGTGGAGGACGAAACCTGAGTCACGGACTTTGGGTTTGGCAGAGAGGGATTTTGTTTTGTGGAGGAGGACGATATGCGAACGATAGCTTTAGCCGGTCAGCTTGATGCGTTTGCGGCGCATTTCTCCCGCGAATGGGCACGGATGTCGCCTGCAGACGATATTGTGGCACTGTCGCGAGAAGCCTACGATGGGTTTAGCGTTTCGCATTGGCGGCTGGGTTCTCTGGTCAGCTTCCGCGATACGGCGAATATGCTGCGCGGCGTATCACTGGCGTATTATTTTTGCCTGACGCCGCCGGGGGAGGAGAGAACATCGGAGGGCCTTGCCCGCGATGTGGCCTTGTCGGCGGCGGTAAACTTTGTTCGGGAGGCGCGCCAGCATGAAGGCCTGCACGTCGTTTTGGTGATGCGCCGTTTTCCCGACGATGCCCGGGCGCTTGGGCCGATTTATCATTACTGGCGTGAGGTTCGCGAGATCTTTCGGGATGGTGTGGCGGCACTTTCTGTGGTCGATGTGGCACCCATGTGGAGTGAGCATGATGCTCTGACCATGGGGATGCTGGATGCAGCGCAGGCCGGCCGAATGGATGCAGGCGACATTCGTCTGCTCAATCTTGTGCAGCCAGCGGCCTCGTCTGAAGTCCTGGCTGCGCTGCATGGCGCCGCAGAGGGGATACGCGGGGATCAGCTTGTCGTTGGCGAGCGAGCGGCGTCGTACAGAGCGCTGCTTGAGTGCATGCGTCAGGCGATTCCCAAGACGCTGTTGCAGAAATGGACAAAACGCCTGACATCCGGTTTGGGCGCCGAGGCCAAACTTCGCCGGCAGCTCTTTGAAGAAACGTCAGCTTTTCATGTCGTCAGCGATGGGGCACATCTTCAGGACGAACACGGGCTGCCGGCAGATTTGGCGCTGGCATGCCGCGATTTCGTGGGGGATGTTTGTGATGGCGGCGGCTTTCAGGAAGCCATCCTGCGGTGTCTGCATGTTCCGAAACGGCGCCCTGCCACCACCGTACAGTACACGCCATGTTATGTGCAGCGCATTGCCAGCCGGCCAAAGCGAAGTGTATCGGCCATTGCCGATCTTCTGATGCAGTGGCTTCCCAGGTATTTCCAGCGTTTGGTTCGCGTCGATGCCGTTGCCAGCTCAAGGCTTCTTTTTCGGTTTTCGCGCATTCCGGTATTGGAGATCGAAAAAATCGAGGAAACGCCAAGGCGCTGTGCGCTGGCTATCCGTTCCCCCTGGGCAGACTCTCCACAGACTCAGGCTCAGCTTCTGATCACGGTCACGGGCGACATTGCCGCGCCGCGTGAGCTTCTCGTTATCATCGAGGATAATCCTGAGCTGCGTATGCTGTCGATACTGAAACGAGCCCTGTTGCTGGCCTTTGGCCGCTATCTCAAGGAATATGGCGTGGCAGAATAGGGCTCGCCTACAAACACGTGGCAGGCTTGCGGAAGCTGTGCTAGAAGCGGCCTTTGCGATGGTTAGAGTCTGGGCTGCTGGCCGGTTCATGGCCTGGCAGCTCATCAAAGCCGCTGACGTAGGGTGACGATGCACAATCGACGATGCGTTTTCCGGGATGAACCCAACCCCAATGATCCTGTCTTCTTTGAGGCCGTCATGGGCGTCATTCATGAGCTTGGCAGGCAGGGACTTATCTTTGAGCTCATGAGCGACGAAGAGTCTGAGCCCATCAGGCTCCATCAGATCACGTGGCAGTATGCCGAAGATCCTCAGACAGAAATCAGCCTCGTGCACGACCTCCACAATGGTGTCTGTTATCTGACGGTACAATCTAAGCTCGGCTGGCTCCCCAGGCAGGTGGTTTCTGCCTTCGAAGCCGCCATTGCCTGCTATGCCATTGCAGAAACCAC
>Ga0209737_10001508_pt1 | contig 16673 bp, 11 predicted proteins | sample TergutCu122P3_FD_187284 | JGI IMG/M metagenome (GOLD analysis project Ga0209737, IMG submission 187284) | Cubitermes ugandensis P3 segment gut microbial communities from Kakamega Forest, Kenya - Cu122 P3 (SPAdes) (version 2) | ecosystem: Host-associated > Arthropoda: Insects > Digestive system...
TCATCGCGCAAACGACCGGAACCGAAACGACGTTTGTGCTGCAAGACGGGCAGGGAAGCTCGCGGTTAACCGTGGACAACGATGGAGCGATTAAAGAAGTCATCACCTACGACGCCTTCGGCAATCGAATAGATGGGTTTGGGCACAGCGCGACAGACGCCACAAACCTGAACCATCTCTACGTCGGAGAAGTGTTTGACGCCGATTCGGGTTTCTACCATTTGAGAGCGAGAGACTATGATCCGGTGACGGGAAGGTTTACGGCAAGGGATGAGTTTGAAGGGTTGGAAAAACATCCGCTAACGCTGAATCTTTATTTGTATGCGAACGCTGATCCGATCAATTTCATTGATCCGAGCGGGTATTTCTCGCTTGGTGGGATAATGAGCGGACTTGGCTCAATGGTTACTCTTTCAGTTAGGGTGGTTGTTATCGGCGGAAGAACAGCCGTAAGTGCAGTACGTAGCATTGTAAGCCTTTTGCGCTTCCGAATGGGTGGAGTTCCTCCAAACTCATGGGGGTTTTGGAAGGATCTTCCAAAAGTGATGCACAATGGAAAGGAATACGCCAGCGTTAATGGCAGGCTTTATACCAAGCACGCTGTTGAACATATGACTCCGAAAGGATTTGGTAACGCCGCAGGCAGAGTTGCTGTCGAAGCGAGGGGTGTACCAGCAATGGCCGTTGAGGAGGCGATCATCATGGGCGTAGCTCGGAAAGAAGGGGCTCGAACAATTTACACTTTAGGAAACTTGCAAATTGTTACCGAGGGGCTGGTCGGACGCATTATCGTGACAGTGAAGAGGGTAGGTCTGTAATAAATATTATTCAAAGGAAAATTTCATGTGTTCTTCTTCAATTACTATTTGCTCGTCGTTATCTTCTCGAAAGGCTGTCATTTCCTATGAGGGCAACGAACATTTAAAAGTCCAAATAGAGGGATTTGATATAAATATCACCAAAGAGATTTGGTTATACACAGATGCCGACGCATTAAACCAATTTTTTCAAAAACTCGGAAGCAAAGACTCTAAATGGGACGGTTGTATTGAATGGAAGTCTGTTGAGGGAGATTTTTCAATATCTGTGACGTGCAGCGCTTTAGGGAAGATCGCTTTCAGAGTGGCTATAGAAGGGTTGCAGGGTAATTCTGAGGCGTGGAACGCGCAAATCAATATCGAAGCTGATTTCGGCATCCTAAAAGAAGTAGCGAGGCAATCGAAAAGCTGTTTCATGAAAGCATAGAGCTGTTTTGCTCGCGCTCATTTAAGGAGGCCGAAGCGCGTAATTGAATGGACTCGCCCAAGCCGAGGCGTTGAAGCGCCACGGTGGCATCATGATAATTTTTCCAACGACAGCGAGGGCGAGCTCATGAAACAGAATACAGCAAAACAACCTGAAAGTATCCCGACGACCAGCGCGGTAGGCTAGGATGAGCGCAAGCGAATCCCAGCAATCACTTTAAAAGCATCGAACCAAATACCCCTAAAAAGCAATGAGCAAAACTCAAAAAGAAAAACTCACAATGGCAACTGCTTTCAAAGCGTTTGCCGTCGCTGTTTTCTGGTTTTTCATTTCATCGCTGGCATTCGCCAATATTCCAGTCTACATAAGCAGGAGAATGGTTACGGGTGTTACCCCTGCCTAGTCTGCCCAGTTTGTAAACCGCAATCCATTAATGTCTTTGAAGTGTTTCGTGTTGTTTGTTACGAGGGTGTAGCCATTTATAATACAGAACGCCGCTATAAAAAGGTCTGCGTCCTCAATTGGCTGCCCTCTTTTTCGGTGAACGGCGTAAAGTCGGGAGGCTTCGTCCCATACTTGGGTATCCATGATTCCAATCTCAAATTCGTTGCAGAGCAAATCAAATTCCCGCGCTCTGGCATTAGCATTGGTTGCCAATAACCCACGTTTAATTTCGTAATAGGTTACAGGAGGGATAACGCATTCATGGCCTTTATATGATTCTTCAAGATACCTTTCGCAAACGCGCTTATCCTTTCGAAGCATGTATGAAATAATGTTTGTGTCCAACGCATAGATCATAAGACAGCCTCGCGTTGGATGTTTACACGTCGGCTGATGATTTCATCAAACTCATCCGGTAGCGGTGGCGCACTCTCCATAGCGGCCATAAAACGCCGGAAAGCGTTGCGCTGCCTTTCGGCGCGGTTCTCCGTAGACGGCTCCAAAACGGTCACAATTAACTCGCTACCTTCTGGGATAACAGGATTTCCAAGCGGAACAATGAGTCCCTTCTCATAGTGAGCTTTGTATGCTTGCATGGTCAATCGCCCTTTCTGCTTTATACGGTTCGTTGCGTCTACGCCACCACAGGGCGTGCTAAGCGCTAAAGGCATTGTATAATGAAAACAGTATACGATTCTTCTGAAGAAAATCAATCCCATAATACGGAAAACCATGTTTCATGCACGTAACAAAACGGCGTCGGCAAACGCCTTCACAGCGTTAGCCGTCGCCGTTTTTTGGTTTCTCATCTCATCACTGGCGTTCGCCAATATCCCTGTCCGCGAATTAACGCTTTCCGGCGACTTGATGTTTTGTCTGTCCGATACCCTCCGCAATGAAAGTCAACACCAACGTATTAAGCGAAACACCTTCCGTTTTGGCGCGCGCCGAAAGAGCGGCATGCAAACTTTTGGGTACGCGGGTCACGAATTTACCGGAAGCGCCGCCATAGTTAGGCGCGGGAACAGGGTGTCCCCAAGCTTCAAGCGATTCAATCATCCCTGTTAGCGCGTCCCGTCCGTTGGAAATAGCTTCCTCGATCGTTTCCCCGTCCGACATGCAAGTATTGAAATCGGGATAAGTAATCAGATACCCACCACCTTCTTCTTCAGACAGTGGACGAATCTCAAACGGATAGTCATCAAGGTTTCTCATACGTCAAGCTCCTTTGATCAAAACGACGAATTGCCGCACATACACGGGTTTTATCGGGCGGTGCGCAGGAACAGACAAGGTTACGCCATCTGCTCGTTTGAAATAACAATGGCTTGTGCCTTGATGCCGCCAGACAACGCCATGCTGTCGCGCTACCGTCTGCAATTGCTCAATCTGCCAATCCTTGGGGTTGGCCTGCATGGCCGCAAAAAGTTTTGCCGCAGTATTCATGATTTTCATGGTACTACATGCAGTACCAAAAGTAAACGCTACTGACAGCTCTGGCTAATCTGACAATGTAAGCTCAGGCGAACCCCAACAATCGATTAAAATGGCAGCGAAGCAAAACCCCTAAGAAACAATGCGCGAATCCTCCAATAATCCCGCGACGGTCGCGTGATCCGCCAGACCGACGGCCTCGGGCGGCAAGTCCAGGCTCCTTTACCATTGGAATCACGTAACCCCGCTCAGGCTCATTTGCCGTTGGACAAGACGGGCTATTGTGATCCTTTCAAAACCATGCGATAATCATCGACCAGATGGCGTTGTGGGTTTCCTTCGGGGCTCCATAGCGCGATTCCTCCCTTGGCGGGGTGGCAGAGTGGTCATGCAGCGGCCTGCAAAGCCGTCTACGCCGGTTCGATTCCGACCTCCGCCTCCAATGATTTTGTGAACGCTGACGTGCTGTGCGCCGTTGGTGTTTTGGTGTTGCTTATCACCATTTCAGCTTTTTCCCGCACGCGGGGGTAGGGGCGTTTCTTTCTTCGCGGCTTCGTGCCTTCGCGTGAAATGATCTTTGTCGTCATTCCGCGCGTGTCGCCCTGCGCGAAGTCGCTGGGCGCAGAATCCAAAAAACAGGGCGCGATAAATCGCGCCCCTACGTTCTGATCCCTGCCAACTCCATCTCCGCCTACTCCTCCCCTTGACCCCCCTTGAAGGGGAGGATTGTTTTAGCCTAAAAACCTCAGTTGGACGTGCTTGCCAGTGCTGCGCCCGCCGTGCCAGGCAAGGCGCGACGACGACGCGGGCTGCCATCCCGCGAGGAGGAGCAACGCAGCATCGGAAAGAAAAAAGCGGGCGGGCGTAGTGCTGGCGAGCGCGTAGCGTACTCACCCAATGGGTGAATACCCAAAAAGGCTCCAAAGCAAGCTACCGTGCGATTTTCCATGAGTTCACAAGCGGTCAACTGAGGTTTTTAGGTTTAGTGTACGGTTGCCAGCGCCAGCGATTTCTGGATGGCTTCCAGCAATTCTTCTTCCTGATACGGTTTGCCGAGGTAGGCATCGACGCCGAGTTCCCGCGCTCGCATCCGATGTTTGTCGGCGGTGCGCGAGGTGATCATGATGATCGGAATGTCGCGGGTTTTGGCATCGCCTTTCATCAGTTTGGCGAATTCAAATCCGTCCATCTTCGGCATTTCGATATCGAGAAGGATGATGTCGGGTCGCCGCTCGTTGACTGCTTGCAGTGCTTCAAAGCCGTCTTTGGCGGTTTCGACGGCGTAGCCTTCCCGCGTCATCAGACGCGAGGTCACTTTGCGGATGGTCAGGGAGTCATCGACGATCAGCACCAATGGCGCGGTGACTTCTTCGAGTTTCTGCACTGTCGATTCGGCCACCAACGGCGGAATGTGCGAGCGCTGCGACAACTGGATCGGGTTGACGATCAAGACGATTTCGCCGTCGCCGAGGATGGTGGCGCTCGATAGACCGGTGACGCGCGCCAGTTGGGTGCCGGCGTTTTTGATCACGACTTCCTGGTTGCCGATCATGTGATCGACGTGGATGGCAACTTGCCCTTGCAGTGTACGCAGGAAGATCACCGGGTTGTAGCGCCGGGTTTCCGGTACGGTATCGCCGCGCTCGACCAGTCGATCGAAGTAGTAGAAGGGATACCGTTGACCGCGACGCTCGACTTCGCCGGTTTCGTACATTTGCGCCAGCGCTTTTTCGGTGACGTGTTCGACTTGTTCGACCATCATCACCGGAATAGCCCAACTGCGATTCTGGGTGCCGCGAATCAGAACGGTTTGCGCGACTGCCACGGTCAACGGCAGATACAGCGTGAATGTTGCGCCGCGTCCTGCAACGCTCGAGACTTCGACGCGGCCACCCAATGAGACGACTTCGTTGCGAACGATGTCGGTGCCGAGGCCGCGCCCCGAGACTTGCGTGACTTTCTTCGAGGTGGTGAATCCGGGTTCCAGAATCAACTCGAACAATTTGGCCTCGCTGACGGTTTCGTCTTTGCTCAAAAGGCCTTTTTCGATGGCGACGTTCCGAATGGTTTCAGGATCGAGACCCATGCCGTCGTCGGAAAACGCGATCACGATTTCATTGCCGATCTGACGAACGGCGATGGTGATTTCCCCCGTTTCCGGCTTGCCGGCGGCGCGTCGCGCTTCTGGCGGCTCGATGCCGTGGGCGAGCGCGTTGCGCAACAAGTGCTCAAGCGGCCCGACCAATCGTTCCAGCACCGCTCTGTCCAGCCCGTGGTGCGCGCCCTCGATTTCGAGGTTGGCGCGTTTCTGCAATTCTTTCGACAGCATTCGCAGGATGCGGTACAGCCGCTCCGTGACGCTGGAGAACGGCACGGTTCGCACTGAGAACAACGCCTGTTGCACATCGCGCGACACTCTGGCCTGCGACAGCAATGCGATACTCGTTTTATCCAAATGCGCAAGCAGCGCCTGTTGAACTGTCGAGACGTCGTTGACCCCTTCGGCAATCGACCGCGTCAGTTCTTGCAGCCGTGTGTAGCGATCAAACTCCAGCGGGTCGAAATCGCCCTGGATATTTTGCATCTGCTCCAACTGCGCCTGAATCTGCGATTCCGCTTCGATTTCGATGACGCGAACGTGGTTGCGCAGGCGGATAACGCTGTTGGTCAATTCCAGGAGATCGCTCTTGAGGCCGCGCAATTCGCCTTCGGCGCGTGTACGGGCAATGATGATTTCGCCCGCTTCATTGACCAACCGATCGATCTTTGCTGCCGAGATGCGCAACTGTCCTTCTTCGGAGGTCGGCGTCACCGCTGGCGTTGCCGGTTGCTGCGCTGTCGGTTGCGCGGTTGGTCGCATCGCCGGCAACCAGGGCGCTACCGGTGCGGTCATGTCTATTTTCGCAACGGCCTCAGCGGGTTTTTCATCTTCAACCGTATCTTCGCCTTTTGTTTGATCCGCCAACCAGGGTAAGGCCACATTGACGTCACCGGCACGCAGGCGGCCAAAGACATGGTCGATCCGGTCGAGGTGGTTTTCCAGTGCGTCAAAATACGCTTCGCTTGTGTCTGCGCCTGCGCCCTCGGCCAGAGACGTTTCCATCCGGTGCGCCAGTTCGCCCAGGCGCATCGCGCCGACCATTCGGGCGCTGCCTTTGAAGGTGTGCAGATTGCGCTTTAATTTGAGTTGAAGCGCCTGGTCTTCAGGCGATTGCCGCAAATGCCGCAGCAATTCGCCGGTCTGTGAAAACAGTTCGCTTCCTTCTTCGAGGAAGAGCGGCAAAAGCTGTGCATCAATTTCATCGCGCATCGACAGCAGTTCGGCATCGGCATCACCAGCGCTTTCTTCTGTCGGTTTCATTGCTGACGGCTTAGGCGCGATCGGCGGCGCCGATGGCGCCGGGCGTTCTGCGCTTGGCGTTGGCGCTGTTGTCGGCGCGGCGGCTGGCGTTGTTGCCGATGCTTCCGGAAGTTTTTCCGGCAATGTCGGCGTTTGCTCGGCGACAGCCGGACGTTCGCCGGGTGTTTCCTGCGCCTTCTGTGCTTTGGCGTGGGCATCAGCCAGCGCGGCGACGATTTGTGTTCGCAGGGCTTCGATTTCTGCTTCGATGTTCTCGGCTTCGCGCAATTCAGCCGGAGCGAACGCCTGACACTGACGGATTCGGTCGAAGAACAAACGCAAACCGGCAATGGCGCGCGCGACGATCGGAACGGTTCTCGACGTGACCATCTCTCCTTGCCGCCCGCATTCTTCAACGGCGATCAGTAGCAATTCCAGTGCTTTGGCAACTTTGGCGACTTCGGGAAAACCAACGGCCAGATGCGCGCCGGCCAGTGTGTGCGCGGCGCGAACCATGGCCGAGGACGGCAAACACAGAGCGTCGAGCCGCATCAAATCCTGTTCGTGGTTCAGAACAGACCAGTGCTGTTCGTTTTCTTCGGTGAACAGATCAAACAACACTTTCGACAGCACGACCTCGCCGATTCTGACTTCTTTCCTGGCGCCGGCGACCGGAGGCGTTTCTTCGGCAGGCGCTGTGGCGATTGCAGCGACGACTTCCGTTTCAGGCATCGTCGGCAACGGCGCGACCTTCGGTAAAACAGGAGCGGTTTCAGCGACAGGCTTCGCTTTTTCTTCTGCCTCTTTGCTTCTTGCTTTACTTCTTAATTTCGCCCAATCGACTTGCAGAGAAACGGAACCGTCGGCTTGTTCTGTTGCTGCGACCGGTTTGACTTGGCGGCGCGCGTCATCGGTTGTTTTTCTGAGCGACGCGATATTGATTTCAAGCGAGATTTCGCCCTGATCGTCGCGGGGCGCTGCGCTTGTTTCCGTATCGGCTTTTTCGATAGCGATCGGAACAACGGGAGACGCAAAGGAAGGTTCAAACTCTTCTTCTTCTGCGGTGGCATCGACGACGGTTATCGCTTCGAGCAGCGGCGGCGAAAGCTCCCAGGTTTCCCAGCGGGTTTCCGGGGCGTCTTCCGTGACTTCTATTTCCGGCGCTGTTTCGAGTGCTTCCTCAAGCGCTTTCTCAGGCGCTATGCTTGTGACGGTTTCTGCCGTGCTTTTCGGAGCGGTGGTCAGCAGGTTTTTTTTTTGCGCCGTTTCGTCGTCCGGTAGCGTTGACTGCGGCGTTGCTGAATCGATTTCATGCGCGACCGCATTGATGGCTGCGTAAAGCTCGGAAGGATCCGGGCTGACCGTCTTGTTTTTGATGAGGGCGTTCACCCAATGGCGGAATTCGCGCTCCGCCATATCCATCATCGCCAGCACGGCGGGCGTTGCCGGATAACCTTTTTCAAGCAGTTGGTTGTGAATTTTCTCGACGTCGTAAGCCAGTTCTCCCAGCTCGGCCAGTCCGACCATTCGTCCCGAACCCTTCAGCGTGTGGAAGGCTCGGCGAACGGTGCGTAACGCTTCATGGTCGTGCGGGTGTTTGACCAGTTGCGCGCGATGTTCATTAACGCCGTCGAGCACTTCAATCGCTTCTTGCAGATAAATATCGAGCAATTCGGCGTCGAGTTCACTGGCGTCAACCTGCATCAGCCGTTGCGTTTCCGCCGACGGCGTGACGACGACGGTGGCGGTCTCGGACAAGGTTGACAGCAGTGTCGGAATTTCGGCAAAGTCATCCGCTTCGATTCGCTCGCGGATCGCCTTGACTTTATCAACCAGGACAGCATTGCCGACCAGTTTGGCGTCGTCGCCGAGCGTCAGGATGAGTTTTTCGATATTGCGGCGCAGTACGCTTGCCTGCGGGTTTTGGCGCAGTTGTTGGCCAAGCACTTGCAAGCGCGAAATATCTCTTTCGACGGAGGCTTCGATCGACAACGCCGGGGCAAGCTCCGGCTCAACCTTCGCGGCAGGCGCTTCCTCTGCTGCGGGAGCGGCTTGCGGTACGGCGTCAGCGTCTGTCGCTGTCGGCGCGACCGCTGCACCCTCCCATTGCCGCTGTCTTTCCTGTTGCCGCTCCAGCAACGGCAGAATCATTTCTTCGCGCTGCGGACGTTGTTGTTCAAGCGCCTCGATGTAAAAGCCCAGCGCCGACAACGATTCCGCCAGCAGTTCAAAACCTTTGTGGTCAAGAGCCGTCTCGGGCTCAATGTAATGGGCGATCTGCGCCATGCACGCCGATAGCAAACGATCGGCGTTTTCCAGCCCCAGAATGCGCAAGGCGCCACTGATTTCCCGACCATCTCTGGCCAGATCTTTCAGACCCGCACGCTTGTTGTTGTCGCGGAAGAAAGCGTCGAGTTCTTGCTCCATGTGCCGCAGGTTGGCCTGAATGTCTTGCGCCACTTGCGCCAGCAGCATGCGGTTCTGCGCGCGTTCCGACAACTTCGCCAGCGCCGGCACGTCCAATGGCGGCAAGGAGCGGTTGGCCAGCGCCGCGCTGACCCGCGCGCCTATCGTTCGAATGTTTTCCGGAAGCTCCGCGATCGGCACCCCCTGTTGTGCAAAGACATCTTCGGCAAACAGCAGCGCCGTCGCGTATTCCATCGCCACCGGCTCGGGAACGTCTTGCACCGTCAACTGTTCGCTGCCTTTGAGCAGTTCCGCGAACAACGTTTGCATTTCAGAGTACGCCGACAAGGCGGCTTTTTCACGCAAAGCCTGCAAACTGTCGCGGAACTTCGGATATTGGTCGATCTGGCCGCTCATCAAACGCTGCCAAAGGTTCTTGGCTTCCGCCGCCAGCCCCTGCATTTCATGCGTCGTTCGCAGCGTCGTCAGCGTATCGACCGCCGGGCCGCCATCGGCCTCGCCTGCCGGCAACAATGCTTTCAGCCGGTAATGCTCTTGCACCTGACGGATGCGTTCGCTGACCGGCGCGCTGATCGCCAGAAAATACAACGTTTCCCGTTGCAGCCGCTCGGCCACGCTGCCGCTGCCGTCGATCAAGCGCCGAATTTGCAAGTCGATCCGCGCCAGCAAATGCTTCAGCAAAAAGGTGTCGGCGACGGCGTGTTCCCGCACCGCGTCGAACAGCGCGGTCGTCATCCACCAGAAGGTGCGTACTGTATGCTGCGGCGTGCCCACTTCAATATTTTCGGCCGCTTCGCGCATCGCGTCGGCGCCCTTGATGTCGCCGCGCAACCAGGCCAGCAATCCCCGTTCGTACAAACGCCGTTCTCTGATCAGGAAGGCCGGGAATTGCGCTGCTTGAACGGTGTGCCGCGGGCCGCTGTCATCGCGCCGGATCGACAGATCGGGGCAGAACAGATCGGCGGGGTGGGTGATTTTCACTCCGCGCGAACGCTGCATCGCTTCGTATTCGGTGTACAAACTGAACGGCACCAGCGGCGCGCCGTGGACAAGCTCCGCCAGAAAATCCCGCAATTTGCGACAGGCGCGAACGATGAGCGCAGTGATGGCGGTGGCTTCCGGTTTGGAAACACCGCGACCCAAACGTTCCAGTTGTTGTTCGATTTCGTCGGTATAGGCTTGCAGCGCATCCAGCCCCACCATGTGAATGGCGCCGGCGGCCTGACGGAAATGCGTTCGCGCCCGTTGCAGCGGCGAGGTATCTCCCGTAGCGGAATCGAAGGCTTCCAACGATTCCAGCGCACGAACAAGGCTCTGATCGATCTCGCCCTGCACCCAGGACAACGGACCGATATCAAACTCAGGATAGACGTCAGTGACCACGGGTGGAGTCTCCTTTTTTAGTAAGCCGCTTTTCCGCAACAACCTTGCCTGAACGCCGCTCAATCAATCTTGAAGCCGGACACTGCAGCGCGCAGCTCTGCGGCCACCTGCGCCAACTGGCCGATCGAGATGGTCGTCTGTTCAGTGCCTTGCGTGGTGTCCTCGGTCGTTGTCAGAATACCGGCGATACCGGCGCGCACTTCTTCCACCGAGGTGGCCTGCGCCTGTGTCTGCTGCGAGATGCCCTGAATCAGTTTCGCCAGCGTATTCGACACTCGCTCGATTTCCGCCAGCGCCTGACCGGCTTCTTCAGACAGCCGCGTTCCTTCCACCACCCCGGAAGTCGAACGCTCCATCGCCGATACCGCATCCTGCGTATCGGCCTGAATCGTTTTCACGATCGCTTCGATCTGCTTGGTCGCTTCGCCTGAGCGTTCCGCCAGACGCTGCACTTCTTCCGCCACCACCGCGAAACCGCGACCGGCTTCACCGGCGGCCGCGGCCTGAATCGCCGCGTTCAACGCCAACACGTTGGTTTGCTCGGTAATGTCGGAGATCAGGCCGACGATTTCACCGATTTCCAGTGACGACTCACCAAGACGCTTGATCCGTTTGGCGGTTTCCTGAATCTGGGTGCGGATATCGCTCATGCTGCCGATCTGGCTGCGCACGGCCTCTCCGCCTTTGCCGGCGGCCTCCAGCGATTGCTGCGCCACTTGCGCCGACTGTGTTGCCGATTGCGCGACTTCGCTGATCGATTGCGTCACCTTCAACACCGTGTTGGCCGTTCTACGAATTTCCTGACTTTGGTGTTGCGACGCCACATACAACTGCTCGGAAATTTTTTGCGCTTTTTCGGTTTCCTGCGTCACCTGGTCGGCGGCCTGGTTGATGCCGCGGATCACGGAGGACATTTCGTCGAGCGTGAAATTCAAGGCGTCGGCAATCGCGCCGGTGATCGCTTCGCTCACCGTCGCGCGCGTTGTCAGATCGCCCTCAGCCATTTGTGAGGTTTCATCGAGCAGCAGCAAAATGGCTTCCTGGTTACGGACATTCTCCTGTTCGCTGCTCCGAATCTGGGCGCGTGTTTCACGAACGACCACCCGTCCCAGATACATCAGAATGATGAGCGCCGCCAGCGCCAAAAAAGAAAACGCCACGATCGCTGTCTGGGAAAAGCCTTGCGTTGAATACACATGCGACAGCTCGACCGCCGTTTGTCCGGTCTTGGCGGCTTGCGCCCGTGTGCGCTCTTTGACGCTCAGGAATTCGGCAAAACCGTTGACGTCGGACAAAACCGTGTCCAGCGCCATCTCAAACGGCTCTGCCGCCGTCAGGAATTCTCCCAGCTTGAGGCGTGAGCTTTGCGTGCGCAATCCCGGTTCGCGCAACAACCGCGTCGTCAGGCTGCGGTAGTAAAGCGTGTCTTCGCTCAGCTTGGCCAATACGGTTTCGTTGACACTCGAGCCGGTCAGCAAAGCATCGGAATAGCGCGACAAACGCTGCACGGTTCCTTCGAGTTGCGCTGCCAGTTCTGCCAGCGCCACCGTTTCGCCATCACGCAACACCTGCTGGCCGACGGCGCGCGCTTGCGCGAAAGGCGCTTCGTCACCGGCGCCGGTCAGCGCCGCGTACGCCACGCTCAACCGATCCACCAAGTCTCTTTGCGACTGCAACGTGCTCAGATTGCGCTCAGTCGGCTGCCATTCTCCCTGCAACTGTTTCAGAAGCCGGTCGATTGCCGGCGCTGATTTCGGCTTCAGTATCTGGAAGCGTGTGCGCTCATCTGTCGCCAGCGTCGCCAGCACGTTTTCTACCTTTTGGGCGTTTTGACGCAAGCGCGTCAGTGCCTGGCCGCCGTTACGCGCCGTCAACTGTTCCAGGTCGTTGGTCATGATGATCAACGCCTCACCGGCTTCCGACACGACCGCGCCGCGATGCGAAGCCTGCGTGATCTCACGGTATTGCATGAAGCCGACGATCGCCAGCGCCAGCAAAACCATAAACAACAATACCGTGCCTCTCGCCAGTATGACCGGGATCGATACTTTTTTTACCAGGGGGTTCTCAATCGCCATACGCCCTCCGCCTCTATCTTCTCTTGTCTGTCAATCAATCAGCGTTTTATCAACGCCCAATATGCTGAAATTCGGAATCCTGTACCAGTTTGCCCAAGTCCACTTCGTGCCAGACATGGCCTTCGGCATCCATCCAGTTTTGCACATTCCACGCTTTGCCCTGCGCTTCCTGTCCGGTCGGCGCAAAACCTTTCACACTACGCAATCCAAACACCTGCTGAACCAGAAGCGCCGCGTTCACCGCGCCGGTGCCGCGGGAAAGCAACACCAGCCGCGCCTCCGTGTTGTGGGTCACCGGCGCCTTGCCCAGGAACGACGAAAAATCGATCACGCTGTACAAATTACCGCGGACATTGGTCAGCCCCAGAAACCAGGGCTGCGTCAGCGGCACCGACGTGATCGGCGGCGACACCAGCACTTCCTCCGTTTGCAGCAGGTGGCACAACCAGCGTTCGCCGCCCGCCGAAAATCCCAACTGCGACACGATACCTTCTACCGCCGTCGGCATCATCATCCGCGAGACCAGTTCGTTCTGGAAAGCTCGCAGGTCGGTGCGTTTGGCGGAGCGCGGTTTCAGCGTCGAAGAACTCATGTTGTCATCACCATCAGCGTTTCAGGCATTTGTCGATCATCGCGAGCAATTCGTTTTTTTTGATCGGCTTGGTGAGATACTCGCAAGCACCCTGACGCAATCCCCAGATGCGGTCGGTGTCCTTGTCTTTGGTCGTGCACATGATCACCGGAATATTCTGGGTTTCCGGTGTGCGCTGCAAGGCGCGCGTGGCCTGAAAACCGTTCAGGCCGGGCATCACCACATCCATCAGCACCAGATCCGGTTTGATTTCTTTGGTTTTGACGATGCCGTCTTCGCCGCTGTTACTCTGAAAGACCTCATGCCCACCCTGAATGAGATACTCACTCAGCACATGCCGTTCCGTCTGTGAATCATCGACTACCAAAATCTTTGCCATAACTTCGTCCGCCCTCAAACAATCGTTTGTGCCATCTCATGCGTCTCAGGGGTGCCGCCGCACATACGTGGCCACCGCCTTCAACAATTCGTCTTTGGTAAACGGTTTGGTCAGATACAAATCCGAACCCACCATCCGACCGCGCGCGCGGTCGAACAGCCCGTCTTTTGACGACAACATAACCACCGGCGTGTGCTTGAACTTGGCGTTGCGCCGCAGCAACGCGCAGGTCTGGTATCCGTCCAGCCTCGGCATCATGATATCGATAAAAATCAAATCCGGTTTTTGATCGGCGATTTTGGACAGCGCATCAAAGCCGTCCTCCGCCAGAATCACCACGCATCCCGCCTGCAACAAAAAAATCTCGGCGCTGCGCCGGATGGTGTTGGAATCGTCGATCACCATTACTTTGATACCTGCCAGTTGATCCGTTTCCATCAATCTTTTTCCTTTTCTTCAAAACGGCTCTCCCTGGAACAGATCCAGAGCCATCGTCCTTCCTTTTTCGCGGGGTGAAGCTGCTTGCACATTTTAAGATTCTGCCATGAGTTGCAGGCAACTTTCCAGCGAAAACGCCTTAACTTCCCGATAAAGTCCGGGAAACACCACATTCCCAACACCTGCGACCGATAAATGCCGGTTCCTAACGTCCGAGAAACATCGTATAAGCCGGATTACGGGTTTCCTCGACATAGGCATACCCGAGGTTTTCCAGAAACGCCTGAAACGCCGCGTCATCGGCGGGCGGCACCTGAATGCCGGCCAGCACCCGACCGTAGTCGGCGCCGTGGTTGCGGTAATGGAACAGGCTGATGTTCCAGCCGGCGCTCATTTTGCTCAGGAAATGGAGCAACGCGCCCGGGCGTTCGGGAAACTCGAAGCGGTACAAGCGTTCGTCATCGGCCTCCGGCGCATGGCCGCCGACCAGATGGCGGATGTGCAGCTTCGCCATTTCGTCGTTGGACAAATCGTGCGCCTCGATGTGCCGCGCCGCAAACTCGGCCAGCAGCCATTCCTTCTCCTGCCGGTCGCACACCTCGATGCCGACGAAGAGGTGGGCAACCCTGGGGTCGGCATAGCGGTAGTTGAATTCGGTGATGGCGCGACGACCGATGATTTCGCAAAACGCCCGGAAACTGCCAGGCCGCTCGGGAATGCTGACGGCGAAGATCGCTTCGCGCACCTCGCCCAATTCGGCGCGTTCGGCGACGAAACGCAGCCGGTCAAAATTCATATTGGCGCCGCTGGCGATCGCCACACAAGCCGCCGCCGGTGCGCCATGCGTCTCGATCCAGCGTTTGGCGCCCGCCACCGCCAGCGCGCCGGCCGGTTCCAGAATCGTGCGCGTATCGACGAACACATCCTTGATCGCCGCGCAGATTTCGTCGGTGTCGCACAACACGATCTCGTCCACGTATTCCTGCGCCAGCCGGAACGTTTCCTCGCCGACTTGCTTGACCGCGACACCATCGGCGAACAGCCCAACGCTGGCAAGCGTCACCCGTTCACCGGCCTTGAGCGACCGCGCCATCGCGTCGGAATCGACCGGCTGCACCCCAATCACCTCGATGTCGGGGCGCACCTGTTTCACATAAGCGGCAACCCCGGCAATCAACCCGCCGCCGCCGACCGGCACGAAAATCGCCGAAATTTCGTCCTGATGCTGGCGCAAAATCTCCATGCCGATACTGCCCTGGCCGGCGATCACATCGGGATCGTCGTAGGGATGGATGAACACCGCGCCGGTTTGCGCCTGCAACGCCAGCGCATGCTCGTAAGCCTCGCTATACGATTCGCCATGCAGCACGACCCGCGCACCACGCTCCGCCACCGCCGCCACCTTGATCTGCGGCGTCGTCTCCGGCATCACGATGGTCGCCTTGCAGCCCATCCGCTGTGCCGCCAGCGCCACCCCTTGCGCATGGTTGCCGGCGGACGCGGCCAACACGCCGCGCTCACGCTCGACCCGACGCAGTTGCGCCATCTTGTTATAAGCGCCGCGCAGCTTGAACGAAAACACCGGCTGCTGATCCTCGCGCTTCAGCCACAGCGGCACGCCGACCCGCGCCGACAAGAGCGGCAACGGATCCAGCGCCGATTCCTCGGCGACGTCATAAACTTTGGCCGTCAGGATTTTTTGCAGATAATCCCGCATGACAATACTCTTTCCGTGATCCAGCTAATAAGCATAGCAGATTCGACTGACTGATGCTCAGATACCCGATGCCGGAAAAGGTTCGGGTAATCTGCAGAGGAACGCAAAAATACGGCGTCTTGTCGTTTACAGCCGCAAACTCTGGTTTTTGTTTGTGCGCAAGCTCAGTCAGGGAACTGACGGGCGCGCCTCATACCCCATCGCGCGCATTGCCGCTGCCAAACGTTTTGAAAATTCTGCGTGCTCATCGTTCATGTGCGGAAACCTTACGGGGTGCTGCGCTCACTTCTTGGTCGTATCATTTTTCTTGCCAGAGGCTTCTGGCGAGAATGCTTTTGTGAACGCCTCGATGACTTCACGCACAACCTTGCGTTGTGGTGTAGGTAATGCGAGGAACGCCTCAAAAATTTCTCGCTCCTGATAGCCAATGCCATCATCCCAACGGGCGCGGTTCTTTTTGATGGTCTGCTTGATTTCCAGCCCGAAAACCAGATCCTCCGGCGGCACATTCAGCATTTCAGCCAGCACGACTATTTTGTCATAAGGTGGGACGGATTCTCCGAGGAGCCATTTTCTTGTTCCGTACAACGTGACTGGCTTGCCGAAATAACGCAGGTTGAATGCGCGTTCCAATACAGCGGGCTTCGGCTTCAAGCCAGCTTTTATCATCGCTTCCCGCAATCTTTCGGCGAATAGTTGCTTTGCGTTCTTCATCTATCAACGCTATCGCGTCCACCCTTTAGTTACATGACACGACAAATTGTCACGTTATGTGCTAGACTTTCTGTTATGTTAATAACTTAACTATCAGGCATGACCCAAGCCCTTCTGGAACAATGCTCCGAAGCCGTCAAGGACGTCCGCATACGCTCCCTGCGCCTGCGCACGGGCGGCGGCTGGCGAAGGGAGCGCGCTCGTCCTGCTTACAACGCACAAAAGTCTATAATTGCGGAGACCGCTCATGAACACGCTAAAAAATCGCATCCTGCAAGCCATCCTGAACGCCACCTGTCTGCGTGGCAGAGAACTGTTCGCCGCGCAATTGGCAGCACACATCACAGCGCAGATGAACGCGCGTTTCGGGACGCAGATTGCGTCCCCTACGGAACCCCTCGCAATATTCCGTAGGGGCGGCAACCTGCCGCCCGACAAATCTACCCCTCTCCCGCTTGCGGGAGAGGGTGCCCCGAAGGGGC
>Ga0209737_10001509_pt1 | contig 16660 bp, 15 predicted proteins | sample TergutCu122P3_FD_187284 | JGI IMG/M metagenome (GOLD analysis project Ga0209737, IMG submission 187284) | Cubitermes ugandensis P3 segment gut microbial communities from Kakamega Forest, Kenya - Cu122 P3 (SPAdes) (version 2) | ecosystem: Host-associated > Arthropoda: Insects > Digestive system...
CATGTTTCCAACAGTACCATTGGCCGTCGATCCCATCTCGATGCTGCCCCATGCGATCTACCTGGCAAACCGGTACGGGATACTCCAGTGCATCACGATCCTGATCGCCATGTACTTTTTTCAGTACGTCAAAACCGCCCAACGCAATTCGCACGCTCGGGAAGAGTTCTACCGGCAGCAACTCAACTATTCGGACAAGCGGACGACCGAGGAACTGACCCGGCTCTCGTCCAAACTCAACCTGATGGAACAGGATTTTCGGGCACTCCAGGACAAGTTCGACCGGCATGGGGAACTGATTCGGGCCAACGGTCAACTCTGCCGCGAGATCGTCTCCACGATGACGGCCCACAATTTCGCCGTCGAACAGGGGATCGAAGAACTGGGCGCGAAGCTGGATCTGCTTGCGGTCCGCCAAAAAAACAAAGCGGCACCGGACTTGGCCCTTACGGGCGAGTGACTTGCCGCCAGAGTGTTACCGCCAGTCGCTCGCTCAACCATAACACCACATTGCCATTTTCAACATCCGTCATCATGAAGGAGGGCGGCCTGGACCAATGATCAATCATTTTCATACCTGGCTACTGAACCGGCCTGCGGAGTTTTTTCGAGACTCGCTGTTCCCGGTCCATCTGCCTGCCGATTTCCGGCCTTCGGCGCAGGACACCTTCACGCAGCGGATCGACCGCGTTTTATTCGGCGAATCGCCCGACGCGTCGCTACTCGATTATCGGTTCTTCCAGTTCCTGCACCTGATGAACGCCTGCCGTCTGGACGAGCATCTGCGCCGGTACGACTCGCGGGAAACATACAGACGAGATGAACCATTACTCTATGACGAGACACATTTTCAGCCGTCGATTGTCCCGGCGAGCGGTCTTATCGTTACGGAAAATACGGGCAGGCCGCCAAAGTATCTCAGGAAACGTTTTTTGGTCATGTATCCCGCCGAGAAGAATATCCCGCTGACGGTCTTCCTGGACGGTGACCGGTTGCAACCGGCTCGGATGCTTCGAGAACCGTCCGACCCGGCACGAGCTCACATCGAATCACTCGGCCTGACCCTGGCCGCACAACGGTCCGGCTCCTGGCTCGTCGATTACCGTGTCCGCCCGCGCCGGACCGTTGTGGAAATCGTCCGGGACACTTTGGAACTCTCTGAAAACGTTTTATGGGAGCTGTTCCGTTCGATCAAGGACACCGCCCCGGAATATGAGGAAGGGTTCCGCACAATCACCGATTCGCTCACGAAATTTTGTATGGTCCTGTTCGCACAGGCCATCGCGAACCAGCAAAGGCAAGGGACCAACGCGACCAAACGTCTCGCGGACCCGGTCGGCCTCTCCCCTGATGCGGACGGCCTATTGTATTACGGCTCGTCGCCAAACGAACGGCTCCGTATGGCCGACCTGAAAAAGCAACTTCAAAGTTCGTGCCCGGTCCGGGACCGCCGCCAAACGGTCGAGATCGCCGCAGTGTCGCTCGGCTACCTCTACCTCTGTTGGCCGGTCCGGTTCGGGCTGCCCCCCAAGAACCGGATCATCGTCGATCAGATGCTCAATTCGGCCTGGACGATCAGTTATACCGGTGACCAGGAGGAACAGTATGTCGTGCTGCGGTCCGAGAACAAGTTACGTACCGAGACCCCTATCCGTATCGAGATCCTTTGATGGGTGTGTTTTCAGCGGAAACGCAACGGCGGTGCCAGATGCCGGATGTTGAGGAAATCAGGCCGCTCTCGGCGATTGACGGCTGCCTGGTCGGCGAAATCCCGATCCTGCCATCGGTCCCGTTTTTCCCGCCGCTGGACGGACGGGACGGCTGTGACGGCGTTGACGGGTCAGACGGCCAGGATGGAAGCGATGGTATTGACGGGATCGGCCTGGACGGTTTGCCGGGACCGCCTGGCAGCGACGGGATGGATGGAGCGGACGGAGCCGACGGCCACGATGGGCAACAGGGCACGGACGGAAAAAACGGCCGTGACGGGATGGACGGGGCGGACGGAGCCGACGGCCACGATGGGCAACAGGGCACGGACGGAAAAAACGGCCATGACGGGATGGACGGGGCCGATGGGCTTGACGGTCAGGATGGCTTAGACGGCGGGCCGGGCCCGCCAGGCGCAGACGGCACAGACGGTTACGACGGGGCCGATGGCAAAGACGGCTGTGATGGGAAAGACGGTGCGGACGGTCAGGACGGAGCCGATGGAAAAGACGGCGATCCCGGCTGTAACGGGATCGACGGGCACGATGGACAGGATGGGCATGACGGGATGGACGGCGATATCCCGTACGACCGGTTCATCTTCGACGGCTGCCTGGCTTTCGGTGCCGAAAGAGGGGCCGCCGTGGTCCGGGTCCGGCCGGAATGTGAGCCCGGAAACGAAATCATCGACGTGATCGTCCCGTACCCGAGCGATTTGGAAAAAGTCCCGGCCGGTTGGCCTGTCCGGTACTACGCAGCCCGTAGCGGCCGCTATGTCCTGCTCGACCTTCCTTGCCCTGAGGAGGAGACGTAGTAGGGCATCGGGCATAGGGCATAGGAAATGAGAAATAGGAAATGAGAAATGAGAAATGAGAAATAATGATGTTCTGCCGTCTGCCGTCTGCCGTCTGCCGCCTCAATCCTATGCCCTTCAATGAAATTCGTTACCCTTTGACACTTCAACCACTTTGGAAGAAAAGCAATGATACCAACCCCTGACAAACTCGGTTTATACTATCCGTCCAAAGATCTGACGGAAGCAGGAGCCACTCTCCCGGAACGGTCCGTTGCCGCCGGCTCGACCGCCATGACGGTCAGGACAGACTCCATCACGCAGGCGACCGGCTATTGGGACGGGGCACTCGGATTCTTTCACGGGCCGACGACGCAGCCGGAACTCAAAGGGCTGATGTTCCATGTCCGCAAATGGGTCAAAGAGGAAGGGCGGCTCTATGTGACCGCCCCGCTTCCCGTAGTGCCGAACAATACGGACAAGTTCAAGATATTTGCGGGCGGGCGGAATGCGAGCAACCAGGAAGTTTTTGGGCTGAGGGTCGACGGGAAACAGCCGGAAGCGGACGACTCGGTCACCGGGGTTAATATCACGGGTGTCACGATCAAAAAAGCGTCAGGGATGCTCGGCGAGGGTTCGCTGTCGATCCAGTACAATGCCGCCACGAAAGGGATCGCGATCCGGATGGGGACCGGTCTTTACGGCCCCGAAGAAATCCTGGCCAAAAATGGGCTTGTCGCCGTCTACAACAACGATTTTTCCGGCTTTGTCGTACTGGATGTCGTTTTCTCGGCACTCAAAACAACAGGAACGCATACGGACACCTACACACTGACGATCCCAAAAAACGTGCTCATACCGAATTATGAAGCGTATGAGACGAATACGGGTAAGCTGGTGGAACGGTATCACCTGCTCGCGGTCCGGAACAAGTCCGCCGCGTCATATGACGCCATGACGGCTCTGTCCTTATGGACGGTCAAGCCAGGTTTTTCGACAGCGGCGGCAACGGCGAGTATGTCGAACGACCTTTTCGGCCAGCCGGGTTCCGTGACGATGAACGCCAATGTCAACAGTTGGCCGACACGGGGCTTTTGGGTCTATAACACGAATTCCAGCCTCCAGGCGGCGTTTTATGTGACGTACCGTAACGGACAAACGTTGTACCTTGCGTCCCGCTCGGACGGGTTCTTTCTGTTCAGCCAGGGGACCAACGCCTTGCAAAAAGATGCCGTACTCCAGTGGTCGACGGGCACACCCACGACAACGGTCGGCACGTTGGTCGTCACCCGCGTGGAGATCGCATCTGGATCACTGGCTTCCAGTAACGCCCGTGGGATTTGTTATTTCACGAAAGCGACAGGTACCGGTCCAGCCTTCGGACTCGGCAACAACGGCGATGGATCCTATGCATGTTACCTTGCAGGCACTTCGACGATCGTGTGCCGTAACGCGGTCGCCGGAAGTTCGCAATGTGTGTTTCGCGGATGGCGGCCGGCATTCAACGTCAGTGCGGCGAATTTCGATAATTTGGGCATTCTGATCAGTAGTAATGCCCAAAGGTCGATCAATAGTGGCAATGTCCTGGAAGTCTGGCCGGATTTCGACCTGGGCGTTGTCGCCTCCACGGGGCTCCATGCGGACCCGGAGAACGAATATACCGCACCGGCCGGTGTGTCGTTTCAACCGTATGTCGATTCCTCAAGACCGATCATCCATGACCTGCTTCTTGGCGGCGACTGGCTCAGTTTGTGGATTCGTCAAACGATCGTGGACGGGACACAGGCGCGACAGAACATTATCGGAAACATCCGAGCGAACTGGTACTAATTATGTGGAGTTCCACATAATGAGTAGCAATATGCCCAAAACAAAACACTGTTATGTCGACCTTTCATGCGGCCTTTGTCAGCGAACACCGGCAAGATACGGGAAACAGGGATGTTTCGGTCTTGTTGAACCGATTCGATACAATACGGTACGATAACTTTGTCGCTCTACCGGCTCGCTATGACATCGGCTATTCGTCCGGGCAGGCCGTCTGTTTATTGCAGTATTTCGATGTCATTCAATCGTATCGACGGGGGCAGGAAAGCTGGCAGGCCTCTTTTGAGGCGTTTTACGCGTTGGGAGAAGCTCTTTGTCTGAGCCAAACCTACGACATTGTGCAGTCCTACAAGCAGGGGGCGGAAACATGGTCATGCTTTTTCGAATCGTTTTATGCGCGGGGAAATGCCTCTTGCCTGAGTCAAACTTACGACATCGTGCAGCCGTATACGGACGGCAGCGAATCGTGGCGGGGCGGTTACGACGCATTCTTTTCAACCGGGCAATCCGTTGGCCTGATCCAAACCTTCGACGTTGAACTGTCCTTTATGCAGGGAGCCGAGTCATGGCTTGCCTTCCATGAAAGTGTCGACGGGACATTACGAAAATTTATTGTCGCTTTGGTCTATGATGTGGTTCAACGGGATTATCATGAGTCGATACGCAGTGTCCATTCGACATACGTGATCCATACGGCCGCAGCCGTGGGTGGGTACAACCAGGAAACGGACGGGCTCGCATCGCCGGTATTTTCCATCGACAGTCGGCATGACACGCTTGCCCAGCAGTCCACGCTTGTGCCTGTCCTTTTCGATGGGATTCAGTATGACAGGGTTTGGTCAGCCCTGTCGATGACCAGCCAGTATTTTACTTATCGCCTGCTCCTTCATACTGTCACCCCGACGATCATTCTGGATACGTTCAGCGGTATGCCCCGCGAAGTCGACTGCCGATCCCAGTTTGATCAATGCAAGCATCGGCATGTCTCCATGATCGGGTGGTTGTACTCTCCGGAAATCTCTTCCTGCCGACTGACAGGAGTTTACGAGTCGCGAAAAGCACAGGAGCAACTTGTCCTACTCCAGGAGGAAGCGATTTTTGAGTATTCGGCAACCCTCATCAACGTCATCACAAGCCTGGAAGTCACCCATACTTCTTTCATGCCGCTGGACATCACGCGGCCGCTTCTACCCTATTGCGTCGGTGACGCGACCTGGGAAATCGAGCTGGCAACAACGGCCCGGTATTATGACCCGAAACGGCCCGCCTCGTACAAGGAACCGGTCTTGTGGCGGTTCGTCACCAAAGATAATCAGCACTGGCGACAAGGCCCGGTCGTTTCGAACATAACCGTTGAAACACTTGACTCGTTCTTCCAACTCCGTTTTTCTGCAAACTGGCCGTACCAGGCGATCCGCTTGACTGTGGAGACTTTTCAACTGGAACCGCCCCAGGAAGGGGATTTTTTCGACCTGGGCATCTGGACAGGCGACTCGGTCGTGATCGATACGGAAGCACCACCGGTTTTGGCGATCCCCTGCTCTTGCGATATAAGAGACTATGCCGTCCATGTCCCGCGCACACCAACAACGAAATTCATCGCCGTGGCTCCGATCCGGCGATTCCCGTTTGAGGAGATCGGAGCGATGACCGCCATTTTTATCCCCTAACTCCTGCGAAAGAAGATGTCAAACGATACGACGTTACCCGGCGGCCTGATCGACCGTGTGGTCGAAACCGTGAAAAAAGGGGTCACTTTTTTGTCGACGGAAGGACTCTGGCTCCTGCATGGGATGCCTTTTCGTGAGGTCATGGACGTGAACCACCTGTACTACGCCATCTGCTCGAAGTGCGGCTATTTTGAGAACGACGGCTGTAAAATCTGCGGATGCCGGCTTGTCCCGAACGAGCGCAGCCCGCTCAACAAACTCTCGATGGCGACCACCAATTGTCCGCTCCCGGAACCGAAATGGATCAGTGAAATCACTCCGCCGAACGACATCAGCCCGGAAGTTGCTCAGGCGGCCTTGAATCACTCGAAAGCCAGGCTCGTCGAAACGTACGAACCGGACGAAATGACCACTACAGACCAGCCTTTGATGACGGTCGCTGAAATTAAAAAAAAACAGGCCGCTGCGGCCGGTGCTAACCCGTTCCGGCGTACCCCGTCAGGGCAATTTGTTCAGGGGGACACCGAATGATCCGGCTCCATTTCCGAACCGCCCAGGTACGGCGTCCGATGACGCCCGGCCAAACACGTCTTATCGTCCAGGCCGTCGACGAACAGGATGAGCCGTGCGCGATCTTTTTATGCGGGATCGAACCGCCGAACACACTCCAGCGGCGGATGAGGGAAAGTTTTCATACCGTCTGTTCCGTGGAAGATATGGCCGAGTACCCGGCCGGGGTTGCCTGTGTCCAAGAGGTCGACCCGCAAACGGTGGACGAAGGAACTTTCTTGTATAGTGTCCAGGAGAATATCGTCTACGAGCGCGGCACCGGTGGAGCGGGACAGCCTGACTGGGTTCCGTTCAAGCCGCGTGCTGAAAACTTGAATCCACGCCTCCATTCGCATACATTACCGTTTTTCCGTCGCAGTGTGATCGACATTATTCTGCCGAACCGGGAATTCGTCGTACAAGCGATCGGCTGGATCGAGGAAGCCGCCAGGCAATTGGAACAGGATTTTCTTGATTTGGAAAAACTCAAGAGTTACGAAGAACCATGTGTTGCGGCAGCCGGATGAATGATTCCACCCCCATCAGAATAACCTCCGCCCGTCACTTGCGAACAGGTACACAGGTCATGGTGAACCGGGTCGCTGATCCGGGTCCGCTTGCCGTGACCGATGATGTGTTGTTCCGCTGGGCCAGGATCGTGCAGATCGCCAAAATGTTCCCGATCATGCACACGATCCGCGCACTCGAACATAAACTCCAGACCGGCGTATGCCGCAGTTGCAAGTCGCAGCAGACGGCGGCCGACATTGATCGAAGTGCCTTGGCTGAAGCGAGGCGGCAACTGGCCGAATGTACCGACGACCAGGCCAGGCTTGTCAAGGAAGCGGCAGGTGTCCTCCAGTACCGGGTCGCCTACCATGACCTCAGCGGAACGCTACGGGAAATCGTTCGATGAATCAATGGCTAAACAACCTGGTCCTTCGCGTTATAGAAGAATAAACAACGATTTTTTACCTATCAACACCTCCTCAAATGAAAGGATACCCCTTATGTCCGATTTTATGACCACCCGCTTGTCGGAAACGGCCGAGTCGAACCTGCCTGACGATGTCACAATCGAGATGGCCACCGTGATCAAGGACCGTAACGACCCTGACCGGATGTCGGTCCGGTTCGTCATCGGTGCCGGGACACCTGACCGGGCGTTCGCGTTTGCCCGCGATCCTGCACTGGTCGAAGAAGGGATGCGGATCGTTCGCAAGGAAGGGCTTGCCTCGCCCGGAGTCAATTCGTCCACGATCCCCACCCCTTGCGATGCCAAAGGGGAACTGACGGCGAACCCGATGGGGGCATTTGACCCGACCCAACAGCAACGTTGTTACTATTCCGTCACCTATCAGTATCTCGGCGAAGATTGAGATGTCTCGATTAACGAACCTGATCGGGAGCGACGAGGTGTTCGCTTCAACGCTTTTGCTCCTTGCAGCGGACCTGTTCGGTACGGACATGTTCCAGGACGGGGGTTGGACGCCGCAAACGTTCCGGATGGAGTTCGAGGCCCGGTTCGGTTCCTCCTTGCCGGACGAGAACCTTGGCAAACTGATGGCCGCGATCTCCGTATTGACCTCGGACGCCCTTTACCGCAGCCTGCCATCGTTTTTGATGACGGTTCACGGCCTGCTCGGCGACGGGACCGACTGGTGTTACGCGGAACCGATGGACGCGGAGGACCTGGCCTGGGCGGTCATGGAGGCGATGCTGATCTGGCCGCCGGAGGAAGGGGACATCTTTGACCCGCAAGTTGTCGCCTATTGCCGGACCTGTATGAAACGGGAAGGGCTCATGTCACCCCCGGCGGTGCTGGCGTTTGCGCGGGAAGATGCGGTCTACGGCGACATCGGACAGTTTGGGGACGATATCCTGCGGGAACAGGCGGCCCGGACGGAAGAGGTCAACGAGTCCATCGAATTGCGGCAGGCGGCACTCTACCAGCAGTTGGAGTCAATCAAGTCGCTCGGTTGTACCGCAGACGCTCTGGCCGAGTCGGTACAAAACGAACTCCGGGAGATCGCCGGGCAGGAGAAATGGATGTAATTTGAGAAGACGTCTTGCTTTTTTCAGAAACGTCGGCTAGAATAAAAAGAAAAAAAGGAGACACCTGCCATGTCAAAATACATCAATCCGTACACCGATTTCGGGTTCAAGAAGCTGTTCGGCGAGGAAGGGAACGCGGACCTGCTGATCGACTTTTTGAACACGTTTTTGCCGGAAAGACACCAGATCAAGACCCTGGAATTTCGCGATAAGGAACAACTGGGGCCGACTCCAAGCGACCGAAGGTCCGTCTTCGACATCTTCTGCGAAAACGACAAAGAGGAAAAATTCATCGTCGAAATGCAAAAGGCGGAGGAATCGTATTTCAGGGACCGGTCCCTCTACTATGTTGCTCACCCCATCCGCGCACAGGGCCAGAGAGGTGAATGGGATTTCAACCTCAAAACCGTCTACTTTATCGGCATACTGGATTTCATTTATGATAAGGAGGACCCTGATCCGCTTTTGATTCGCGAAGTCGAGCTCAAGGACCAAAACGGCAAGCTGTTCTACGACAAGCTCAAAATGACCTACATCCAGATGCCGCTCTTTACCAAGACGGAAACAGAGTTGAAAACGCGTCAGGAAAAGTGGCTGTACTTTTTGAAAAACCTGCCGGATTTGAAGCATATTCCTGCGATTTTGAAGAAGGAAAAAGTTTTCAAAAAAGCGTTTCATATCACAGAGCTTGCGGCGATGCCGGAGAAGGAACGAAACCGGTACGAACACGACCTGCATGAATACTGGTCGTACCTTTCCACCCTGGATAAGGCGGCTACGGACGGAAAGACAGAGGGAAAAACAGAACGATCTGCCGAAATCGCCTTGAATATGAAGAAAGATGGAGTCGATCCGAAACTCATTGCTAAATATACCGGCCTTACGCCGACACAAATCAAACGCCTCAAGTAAACCGCCGTTTCCCGCAACAAAAAGGCCGTATCCGTAACCGAACAGATGCGGCTTTTTCTATTTCCGGACCGCATGACTGTAGAACAGGTCGAGTCGTTTGGCACTCGCCTGAAATGGTTCCGGGTCAAGGATAAAGAGATGTTTGGCCGGGTCGTATTCCCGGAGCAGCATCGTATCTTTCAACATGGCGAGTATCAGGTCGAAATCGAACACACCAACATGCTTACGGTAACAGTCACCAAGTGAAGCGGCGGAGACCGCCAAGCTGTTTTCGGTGACAGTCGATGTCAGTTCATCACGTTGGAACAGTAATGAGACGTAATCACAAAAGTAGGACTGCGAATCATAATACCCGTCAAACAGTGTCTTTTTGTGGACCGGTAACCCCAGCTTCCCTTCCAGGAACCGGACCGCTTCCTGGAGGAGATCACCGTTCCAATTATCCGAGACGATCCCGGGTTCCAGCACGTAGCGGCTGATATGACGCAACAGGGCAACAAAACATTTGAGGTAGACATCCGGCAGTCCGCTCCGAATCCAACAGAAGAACCGGTTCCTCGGCATGATGAGCATGTTGGCCTTGCCATAACTCATCCGGGCCAGGACGGCCGGGAGCGGGGCCGCGACGAACCCGCACCCGTGGAAGCCGGGCACGTCCGCCCAGGTCGGTTGCCCTGACCGTTTCGACGAGGACGTTGTACCGAGCCGGACCAGGTAGGGGCAGCGGTGCATCTCGGCATAGTCCGCGATCTGTTGCGGAAAACCTTTCAGTGAGACAGGCAGCCGCATCGCCTCGAAGACCTGTTGAAGCAATTCGAGGTTCGTCGCGATCACGGCCGTCTGCGGTGTTTCCGTATGGTAGGCCGGTGCGAACAGGCCGGGCAACAGGGCGGCCATGATCGCCATAACGTAAGGCGTTTCCTCACGGAAGGAAACAAGGACCCGAAGATCGGACTGTGTCAGTGGTTCGCTGTGCGCGACCCGGAGCGAAGCGAACGGCCCGTGGTCCAGGTTCCATTCCGATTCGACGACCGCCGCATCGCTCAACGTCATGTTCGGCAAGACCACTGAGGCCGTTTCGTCGCTCCAGCCGAACCCGGAAGGGACATGGACGACATCGAACGTCCCGTGTGCACGGATCAGTTTCATCATTTTTTCCGGTGTGACGTTCACGATCGGCAAGGTACGTGATCGCGCTTCGGCGCAGATTTGCCGGACGAATTGGACCGGGTTCTTTTCGATCGCAGACTCCGTCTCAAAAAACGGGAAGCTTTCGTCCCGGATCAAGACACGCCCCTGGTAGAGCGGCTCCTTGTTCGCGAAACAGACAACACGATCAACAATACAGCGGGCGGACGAGAGCAGGGCGGGCGGCGTATGCGATTGGTTCGTCATACGGAACCAGCCGTCCAAGGTCTCGGACACGACCATCCCGTCAACGTACCGATGGTTTGTTGCGGACGACGCGAATTGGATCGTGATGATTTTCCGGAGCGGGGCCGGGGCATGGCGCAAAAACCGTTCCAGTGTCCGACGCGGCAGTTGGAGCGTCGAAAGACGCGACTCCGCCTGGGCCGGCTCGGTGCCGAGGTACCAGGTGAGTGCTTTGGTCCAGGGGATCGCGTCTTTTATGACGGACCGGACCACCGCGCCGGGCAGTAACTGGTCGGGCAAAACACAGGCGTTCGTTTCCGGCTTGTAGTACGCATACGAAAGTTGCCCGTCATGGATACAGGCTTCCCGCAGACTCACGATGTCGCCGGGCGGGGCCCAGAAGATTTTCGGCATCTCCCGAAAAAACGTGAAATGGTACTGCCACGGCTTTTCGGTCTGCGGATGGGCCGGAAACCAGCCGACGATCGGGGCGACCTCTTTTTCCTGGTGCCAGATGTCCGCCTGGAACCGAAGGACACGGAACCAGTCGCAACAAAGGACAACCGATTCAGGCGGCCGTGAGCGGGAGACGATTTCACTTGTCGCCAGGTAGCCCGGTTCAAACGCATAGTCGTTCGCCCGGCGCGGACCGAGCCGTTTGATCGCGATGGCGGGAACCCGTTCGCTCCCGTTCACGAACAGGAGACCGCTCATCCTTTGCGGCAGATCGTAGAGCGGGATCGCAGTGATCCGGCCCCATCGCTTGCCATGAAATAAACGGGACCCGCTCGCACTGTGATGCTGTGTTCCCGGATGGAACAGTTTTTCAAACGTCTTGCGTTCCTCCATCCGGTACCGGGGTGCCTGGAAATAGTCGTCCAGGTTTTCGATGGAAACGAGTGAGGCCGAGTCGGTCCGCTCGAACGCCCGGCAACCCTGGTAAGCGGTCCGTAAGGTTTGTGCGACCGTGTACCATTCGTTGTACGCCTGGACCGTTTCATCGTCGAGTCCGTGATAAACCCCGTCGAGTTTCAGCTTCCGGATCATACGGAGCGGATGTTCTTTTTTGAGCTTGGCGAGATAGTCCAGCCCTGTCCCGGCGAACCCGCAGGTCTGGCAAACGTACCAACAGCCCCGGTTGCTATGTTGCCGGTAGGCGTCCAGGGGCGATTCGCGTTCCGCCGGACAGAGACCGCAACTCAGGGAGAGATGGGACGGTACGTTATAATACTCGTGTAAATGGATTCCGCTAACGTTTGTATAACCTTGTGGAGAGAGCATCATGATCAACCTTGCCTACGTTCTTGATACCATGACCGCAACCGGCTACCCGGTCCCGGACTACGTCCATTATAGACGCAAGGATGCTGCTGCTCCGTACTGCGTGGAGACGGACAACGACAAACTTGACAGCCGGGAAAAAGTCTGGCTGGCTGCGGTCAAACTGGCCTGTACGCCGATGCGGAAACTCCAGCGGAACATTCTCTTTCACAAGATCGCGGCCGCCGCATCCCGCTACGGGATCCGCCGGGAAACGGAAGAGGCGGTCCGTTACGTAAAGCGGCTCGACCAACAGATCAGCGGTATCCGGACCGTCGGGGATTTCCAGAAAGCGGCCGAGTGGTTACGGACATATGCGGACACACTTGAGCCGGACGTTCGCGCGAAGCTGGCCGGTCACCTCTTGCACAAGACCGTCAAACTCGGATACCTGCTTTCTGTTACGGAAAAATTCGAACTGGACCAGTGGGCGGGGCGTGACCCCTATTCCCCCGAAGTTCGGGCATTGGCCGAACATAACCTGCACAAGCTCGCTTCCGGGACCGTCTACCGGTCGGACCAGTTTGCCGCCCTGCCGCTTGACGAACTTCGGGACGTGTTGCCCGACTTGGTCAAGATCGCCTCGCTCGGTATGGAGGCCGTCGATCCGGCCCGGCTTGGCAAATGCGCCTCGGCACTCCCGGAGCACCATGCGGAAATCCTGGACGCTCTTTTCACGGCTCATGGCCGTCAACCGGTCCATTCCGACATCGGGGCTCCCGTCACGATCGACGATACGATCCTGGCAAGCCTGTAATCGCCCGGCTGCTAAATACCAACGGAAAAAGAGCTATAGGAACGTGACGGGAACCCGTTATCTTGCCTTTTCGGAATCTGTTCCGTCGGCAAGGTCGATGAAAATTCGGCCGCCTTTTCTTTTTATCCTGAACGATTCTCGTACGGGCATTTTTGGTCCCCCTGAACCTATTCCTTGTCTCGAAAGAGGCCGTCACCACCATGAAATCAATCCTGAAATCAATCCTGTCCCGAAAACCCAACCGCCGGCGTTCCTGGACAACGTTTTCGCTTTTTAGCGGATTCGGCGGTGAAACGCTCGGCAAGCAGCTTGCCTTGAAAGAACTCGGTCTCGCCGAGCAATGTACGTTTTGGGCGATCAATCATTGGCAGGTTGCCATTGAAACGCTCAAGAGAAATTTCCCACACGCCTTGACGTTCTGTGAGGACATCACGCAAGTGGACGCGTTGGGGATCGGCATCGACAGGATTGATCTGCTTTGGGCATCCCCGAGTTGTACCCATCACAGCAATGCCCGCGGCGGAAAACCCCGTGACGACCAACAGCGAGCCCATGCCACCGAAGTCTATGAGCGGTGGATCCGGCAGTGCGATGTGCCGGTGTTCGTGTTGGAAAACGTTCGCGAGTTCCTCAGTTGGGGGCCGCTCGATCCGTTCGGCAGGCCGATCCGGGAGCGCAAAGGGGAGTATTTCCGCGATTTCGTGGCCAAGCTGAAAAAATCCGGCTACACCGTCGAATGGCGAATTCTCTGTGCCGCCGATTACGGCGACCCGACGACGCGGAAGCGGCTGTTCCTGATCGCCGTGAAGGACGGCCAAGGGATCCCGTGGCCGAAACCGACGCACCGTGACCCATCGGTCCCGCTGGAAAAACTGCCGCCTCCGCAGCGGACTCTCCCCGTCTGGAAGTCCGCCGCCGATCATGTCATTGACTGGTCGATTCCCGGCCGGTCGATCTATTATCGAACCACCGCCAGGGGCAATCCGGCCCCGCTGGCCTCGGACACGATCCGGCGGATCCGGCACGGCCTGATCAAGTACGGGCTCAAGGGGTATTTTGAGGATCAGAGTCAGCGATCGCCGTCAATGGCATTGATTGACCCGGAATCGTTCCTGATGTGCTACCACGGAGGGCCGGGTGCGGCGAACAGGATTTGCAGCGCGGACGATGTGCTTCCCACGCTGGATTGTTCCAATCGCTTCGGGCTGGTCCGCCCGATGATTTCAAAAAGTTTCGGGCCGCGATGCACCTGCCCTTCGTCTGGTCTCCAGCGGCCGTTGCCGAGTCTTACGACCGTGGACCATAACCACTTGTGCCAACCGTTTATTTTACGGAGCGACAATACAGGGGGAACCATCCAGGGACGGCTCCTCGACAGGCCGGTTTCGACCATTGTCAGCAAGGCGTGTCACCACTTCATCCAGCCGTATTTCATTGAATACTACGGGGCGTCCTATTCACAGCCAACTTGGAACCCGCTGCCGACAGTTACCACAAAGGACCGGCACGGCCTGGTGGACCTGGTGGTTCGGCATGAAGGGGCGGTCCAGAACCTGCCGGTCGTCCGGACAGCGGCGGATATCGAAGCCCATGACTTTTCAAGGCCGTTTTGTGTCGAAATTGCCGGGGACCGGCTTCTTGTTGACATCACACTACGAATGCTGGAACCGCGTGAACTGGCCCGCGCAATGGGCTTTCCCGAATCGTTCCGGCTGGATCGTATTGTGCAGGGACAGACCCTACCGCTCTCGAAAAAAGATGCGACCAAGATGATCGGAAATGCATGTCCTGTCAACACGGTCAAGGAGATCATTAAGGCGGTGTTAAAGCCGCGTTTGTCATAGGGTCGCAACGTTATCCTGCCTCCACATGCGCCCGAACCATAAGGGGTCGAGGACGATCGCATGTGTTTTTAAATTTGTCTTTTCATGGAGTGAAGTATGCAAACAATCGACAATGAATTCTGCGGATTTGTAGTCCGCAGGTATTCCGACTACATGGACATGGGGAAATACGCCGTGATCCTGTCTGATATTCTGGGGTCGTTGGACGAGGTTTTTGACGAACTCGTCGAGGAATTGAAGCGGCAGTTGGCAGAAGCGGGGGACCAGTCCTTGTCCGAAAAAGAATGGATGTCCGCCCGCTCAAGAATCGAAGAATACGCAAAAAACGCGAAAGACGGCACTTGGGAATTCAACCCGAACGAGATTGAGGAACTGACAAACGCAACCGTCCCTGTCTCCATCAAGGTCAACAAAGTCCGCCTGAGCGACCGACTCGTCAAGCTCATCAACCCTGCCCATCCCCAACGGGAATCTCAGGACACATGCCGCCGCCCGATTGGCCATGTCATGTTTCCAATAGAAGGTGTCACCTATCACTATGAACTTAATCTGTTCCGTGATCCGCAGTTCTTGAAAAGTGTGGCACTCAAAATCATTGAAAAACAGTACCTCGAGGACCGTTATGCGAACCCGGCCCACCCGGATTATGATCCCCAATATGCGCAGGAGATGGCGGAAGCGTACCAGGAAAGACGGGATGCCGCCCGAGCGTTGCAGACGGTCCACCTGAATGACGCCGAAAACCTGGTCATCCTGCCGGTGTTCGATGGCGTCGAAGCTCTGGATGATGAAAGTTCGGTGTGATCCCGCTTCATACCTGTCAAGTCCTATTCCCTCCATCAATAACCCCATTTCCATCAATGTTGACACTATTCGAAACCAACTCCGGCGGCGATATTGCCCGCCTCCATGAACTGACCGACCTGCTCAACCGGGCGAACGAAAAATACCGCCTCGGCAAACAATCCGGCCTCACGGACAGCGAATTTGACAAGTTGCTCCGGGAACTCAAAACACTGGAAGAAAAGTACCCCAACGAAGCCCGGGCCGATTCGCCGACCAAACGGATCGGTATCGAACCGGCCAGCGGTCATGTTCGCATCAAACACGGTATCCCGATGCTTTCGATTGATAATGTTTACACGCTCGACGCACTCGCGGAGTACCTTCACAATGTGGACGAGTTGTTCCGGAAAAAGCAACTCCGCGAGCCGCTTTGGAGCATCGAAAAGAAGGTGGACGGCGTGGCCGTTTCACTTATTTATAAGCAGGGGCAGCTCACTGCCGCTCGGACCCGTGGGGACGGCGAGTATGGGGACGACGTGCTGGCCAACGTCAAAACGATCTGCGATGTTCCGCTTGTCCTCCATTTTCCCTGGCGTCGGCTCCCGTCACGAGTCGAAATCCGGGGCGAGATTTTCATGCCAACCGCCGCATTTCAAGCCTGGAACGAGACCGCCAAACGGCAATATGCCAACTCCCGCGCCGCGACGGTGGGCGCGATCCGGCTCCTGGACCCGCGGGAATGCGCCAAGCGTCCGCTCTCCTTTATGGCCCATACGATCGCCGATCCCGATTTCTATGCGTCGGAAGCGATGACGCAGAGCAAGTTTCTTTGCGAAATGGAACAAGTGAAGATTCCGACGCCGCGAATTTCGGACGAGCCCCAAACGACCAGGGAAGTGCTGGATTTCTGCCGACAAGTGTCTGCACCAGGGTATGACCTTGCAAGCTGTTACGATTTGCCCTCACATTAGCATAGTTCATTATGATTGTAAAGGCTTTTTGTGCGAAAACAGGGCAAACGGAGTGTTGACAGAGCGAGGAGTGTGATGCTATAGTGTGGGCG
>Ga0209737_10001510_pt1 | contig 16655 bp, 10 predicted proteins | sample TergutCu122P3_FD_187284 | JGI IMG/M metagenome (GOLD analysis project Ga0209737, IMG submission 187284) | Cubitermes ugandensis P3 segment gut microbial communities from Kakamega Forest, Kenya - Cu122 P3 (SPAdes) (version 2) | ecosystem: Host-associated > Arthropoda: Insects > Digestive system...
GTTCACGACCCCGCCTCTTTAACCTGCTATAAAATCGACCCTAAATATCTCTTGAATTAAATTATCATTATTACCATTATCGTTATTTCGTTCACACGTGCCCGACACCGCATTTAAAGGATTTTTCGGTCAAACCCCATACGTTTATCAGATAAATCGGGCCACGGGGCGTTACAATCATCGAAGCATCAAGAAAAGCCCTGAAAGGGACAACATAAATGAGGGGAAGGGGATGCGGTTGAGGAAGCGTAGGTCGAACATACACGGAATGTTAACGTCTTACCGATGACGCGTAACAGCGAGTGAACCTGTTACATGGCGGTTTTTACTAAAACCTTTGAAAATTCTGCAATAACAGCGATGTATAAAAGAGAAAGACAAGCAGAACAGACGAAGGAAGTGCTTTCAAAAAGATTACCGGCACTGTAGCGTACACGAACTGGAACGGAGGTGATAAAATCAAAAGAGAACCAGTCGAAAAGTTTTTGTAGGCAAAATGACGACCTAAATCATTCATTATTTCCATTCTGTTGGCAAATCCTCACGGTCAGCAATTATTGGCTTTTTATTTAATTTAAGATTTTATCATTCTTTGCTTTCTTTTTCATTTATCGTATTTTGGACTTTTATATTTCATCTTCTTGTTATACCTATGTGTGTATGATTTTTTTACCGGGGGGTTATTTTGTTGATGTTGATTTTGCTGGCGTTGCTTCTTTTTTTTTCCTCGCGGATTTTTTGAAGGATTTCAGGGACATGCTCTATAACAGGTTCAATAATTTCGTTTTGCAAGCTGTATTTGCCGACCAGTCTGATTGTGCGGGTTTCGTCCCTGCTCAGCCTGCGCAGTTCGCGTTCGGCTCTTTCCGCAAGGTCTTTTGCAGGCCTGGTAAATTCTTTGCTCGTCGTTATGACGACAGCATGTTTTATTATTATACCGAGGTTGTCGCTGTGATATAACATCCCCGCAATCACTTCTTGTATGGCATCATTTCTGATCGTTTGTTTATATCGTTTGCATTGCACGCAGTATCTTTCGCCCCCTTTTTCGGCGATGATGTCGGCCCCTTGATCTTTGCCCGACTTGAGCTGGCTGGCGATGATATTATAACCGTCTTTTATCATCAATTCTTCTACAAACCGTTCAAATTCTTCTCTGCCGTGCATTACTTTGACTTTTTCCATGATTTGACTAATCGGTATTGTCTTTTTGGGAGGCCCCAGAGTTTTGGCAAACAGCTTGATTATTTTCCGGACTATTAGGGCGGTGAAGAAAATGGTCAGAATAAGTACGAGCATGCCGATAATTATGTTATAGGGCATATTTTTGACGAATATATCTTTGATTTTCGTAAATAGATTTATGATTGTTTCTGACATGTGTATTTTGAACCTCCCTTTTTGTTATTTTTTATGTACTATGTTTAGGTGGATTTTCACTACAGTATAACGCACCAAAAATCTTTCAAACCAACCGCCAAAACTTTGTTCTTTGTATCAAGGAATAAGATGTTTAACATATTCAATGTGTATGAAACTGCGTATGGAAGTCTTTCGAAAGGGGCGTCCGCCAATCCCGCTATCAAATTGGATTATGTCAATGGACATTTTGGCTATTTCTACAAATTCGGTATCGCGGTAAATCAAACTCACCAGGCAAATCTGCTTTTTGAACGCGTCCTCGATCGCCTTTGGCTCAATTCCTGTACTTCTGCGTGACTTCTGGAGAGCTGTGCTACAATAATCTTTGCACGAGCACGATATTATAGTCATTGTTCACGTAAATATTCGTCGCGAAAAGTTTCCTAAAACTGCGGGTAGACACGCCGTCATAGCCCAGATAATCGCAGACGATTTTTAATTGTTTCTGCACCGCCCTTTCAGTAACGGGGAAAATAATCTCATGCGGTTTTATACCGTTTTTCAAACAATACATTTTGACATAATTATACATTTCATTCAAAACCGTGAATGTTCGCTTTTTCCCCGTTTTCTGTTCGGTTATGTCAAGTCGGTATCTTTCGCCGTCTTTGACTGTCATTTAATCTCAAGTTCAGTATGTCGGATATTCGAGTCCAAAATTTGCCTCAACGACCAATACCGTGGCAATCCTGATTCGGACGGCAGCCAGTGAAGCCGGTTCGCATCGCGTCGATGATTTCGTCGTACTGTTTGGTCGTGAGCCAATGTTTTTTTATTCATGTTGCAAATCCCCTTTTTTATTAATTTTAACAAGAGAGTTCGTATTTTTTATGCATAAAAGTTCGTATATTTGTAGACAATCTGATAATTTTTAATGATACCGCGATTTTACTGTTCGTATTTTAGATATTATACGTGCTTTTTAAAAATTCCGGGAAAAGTAATAATTGAACCTAAAAAGCGTCCAAAATATTTTTTTGCCCCACTACACGTCTGTCGGCGTCGAAATTGCAAAATTCGACAGAATAATCGAAATTTTCAATCAAACTCTTGACATTTTCAAATACATAATGTATATTAATGTCATATAAAGTAATAAATGCGACTTTTTGTCACTTTCGTCAATGGATTGTTACGAAACAAAGAAAAACATAAAAAATGAATATATTTAATTCAATGAAAGCAGGTGATATGAGTGGCGGAATCTGTTTCATGTGATCCTAGGCAGGAATTATGCCAAAAAATGGCGGCAAATTTATCTACATTAAGGGCAAAAGCGAGCATTACACAGGATGAGTTAGCCGACAGGCTGGGTTTGTCGCGGCAAATGATTAGTGCAGTTGAAAACGATAAACGTGAAATGACGTGGAATACATTTTCCGTATTAGTGATGTTTTTTGCGAAAGACGACGAAATAAAGCAGTTAATGGTCGTGCTGGGGATCATTAACGATGATGTTGAAAAAATTTTTGATATTAGTGTAAGGTAAATTTTATTGGACGGTAAACAATTATTAATATAAAATAATATTTAGAATACTGGAGGAATTATTTAATATGTCAACGTGCAGAGCATGCGAGAAGAATATACTGGCAGGAAATAAATTTTGTCCGTTTTGCGGCTGGCTAAATGCCAAAATAGAGGTAGAAAGCCAAATAAACTCTAACATGCCTGACAACAACAGCATAGGAACAGAATTTATCGAGGATATTATCATAAATCATACGGGAGCTGCTCATGTTAAAGCAAAGTTAAGTATAAAAAATAATGATTTTATATATTTCAATAGTGATGAAAAGCAAACAACGAAAGAAATCATAATTAGTGAAAATACTAAAATACCCATTGCATTTAAACCCACTTCTATGGAAGATTATAAAAATATAGACTTTATTTTGGAAATTGTTTCGACTGACGAGTTTGGACCTGATCCGCGCCCGTACTCTAAGAAAGATTATCTGAAAACGTCTAGGGTAAATATCAATGTATATTTACACGAACCAAAAAAATTAAAACTGCACAATGATATTATAATTCTCAACAAATCCAAAAGATCCGCATCATTCTATGTTTCAAATCCGGGGGAACGCGATATACAAATCACAAAAGTAAAGCCCGACGATCCAAATTTTACAATTAACCCGCAAAATGCCACGATTGCAAAGAAAGACCATTCAAAATTTGAAATAAGTTTTATGGGAGAAAATTTCCCCCAAAAGTATCATTTTTCAAAAGTCGAAATTGTTTATACGATTGGAGGAAAAGAGTTTAATGATGATGTGTGTGTGTGTGTGTACAAACAGGAGGATGATAAAGATGCGTTTGGCTATGACTACATTGTGTCAATAGATTTTGGAACACATAAAACAACAGGAGCATATTTGGATCCCACGGATAAAGATTTAACGATCCATAATTTGGCCGAAGAAGAAATGCCTTCCAGTATAGCGTATGATAAAAATGGCGACATATGGATCGGGACTGAAGCGGAATCCAGGCGCTATACAGGAGAATATGCCAACAGGATCAAAAAATTGTTATGCAACGATACTATCAAGTTTCAAAGCGATTCCCCGGAGGAAATAACGAGACCTACTGTCGACGTGCTCGCGGATTTCCTCAGAGAATTCAAGAATAACTATTTACAAGATGTACTGAACAAAAAAAACGGGGGCGGAAGAACATCAAACAAATATATTTTTACTCTTCCCATACTTGACGATTCATTAGAAACCGACGGAGACGGAAGTCGTTACAGGAAGCAGGAAGAGATAACTCTTGAAGCGGCAAAAAGAGTGCTTCAGATCAGGGAAAATGACGATATATTTCCATTAAAAGAATCGAAAGCCGCTGTGTATTCTATTGTTGATATTATAATAAACCGTAGAGAACGTTTTACAAATATTGATTTGAATTCGGGCGACGTTATATGTATTTTCGATTACGGCGCGGGGACTCTCGATATATCATTTGGAACTTATTCTGTGAACGATAACGGAAAACCTTCTTTTAAAACTATAGCTAATATCGGTTTGTTTAAGAAAGAAAAAGAAAACGAAAATAACGAGGCGGAATTTGTGGAATTAGGCGGAGACAGGATCGACCAGACTATGACCGATAAATTTATCAAAGATTATGGAATCGAATTTGAAGATGACCCTGACATCGGCGGCGAAATGGTAGTAAAAAATAGTCCTCATTACGCGAAGGTTCATAAAATGTTTTTTCCGACCGCTATGGAAACCGTGAAAATAGAGTTGTCTAAAAGTTGGGACAACGCTGAAGTAAAAGAAGTTCCTTTCTTGCCGGGAGCCTGGGATATGGATGAGAGTTATCTTTCGTTTCCAAAAGAAACATTTATGGATATAATCGACGAAGATATATACATGGCGATGGACGCGATGAAAAAAGTCATGGACAAACTGCGCAGTAAACAGATTAAAACTAAGTATATATTTTTGGTTGGAGGTTCAAGCCTTTTAAAAAAGATAAAAATAAATATGAAGCGGCGCTTCGATGTAGACGAAATATACGACGCATATGATTATGGCTGTACAAAAGACGAACGCGAATTTTACGAAATCGTCAACGACGGTGATGATGGAAACCTTTCCGAAAAAGATCTCGCCGAAAAAGATAGAATCTATAAAAAAATCAAATATGAAGCCGTGCATGCTGTGGCAAGAGGCGCGGTTCTATCGTATTTGACTAAATTTGAAGATATATTGAATTTTGATATAGCGGTCGAAAGTGAAAATGCCAGATACGACGGGATAAAAAACATATTAGGGCTGAAAAAAGGCTCTGCTATTCCAACGGCAATGAATTCTACTACATTAAATAAAATGGCGTCTGACAAATATATTTTCAATCTGATAGGGAAAAATATATCTGGCAAAGACCGTAATTTGGGAAGGGCCATAATAGATACTACCAGTTTCCCTGAATATTCTGATGTTGAAACGGCTATTTTTATAAATGACGAACATAAATTATGCTTGGGATATAAACTTGCTAACAAAAAGGATGATAAGTATATATGGACAAATGAATTTGATGCCGATATTATTATATAAGAAAATATTTTAAAGGTGAACAAATATGAGTGCCAACAACGAAGTTGACAAGAAATATCTAACTAAGAAAGATCTAACTGAATTAGAAGACGATTATAAGAAAATAAAAAAAGATCTAAGCCCCTATTATCAAGATGGATCATTGAGGGATATTATACTAAAAATAGAAATTCTGCTTTTTCGTATAGGGGCTTTGGATAACGAAGATTTTAAAAAATGGTGTTTTGGTGAGAAGCCACCAGGTTATCAAAATACCCCTATCCAATATTTTGTAAAAGAGCATTATAAGGTTTATATTTCCAAATTTCCAGATAACGAGCATATAGATGGATATGCAAAAGATTGCGAGTATGTTTTCGGGAATGACTACCAGTTCAAGAATATAAAGGGAGACAGTTACCTTAACGTAAAGAAATTTATAGAAAAATTATGGGATAAAATCCATATTTTGGCCGAGTCGAATCAATCTCAGCTTATTATTGATGCTTGTAAAAAAAATGTGCCATTTGATGAATCCCGCTCAAAAACGAATAGTCGTGATGTGAAAGTTCCAAACGCAAACATACACATGCAGAATGAAGACGAATTAAATTCGAAAGAAGACGAGATCGCCAAATTAGAGCAAGAAAATGAACGATTATTAAGAGAAAATCAAACATTAAACGCGATTATAGAAAATACAATCAATGCAATATTAGAAATGATGAATGAGAAAGCCTTCTCGAAAGATTTTATTGAGTGCATTAACGAATCGTTAAATGCAAAAACCCCGGACGAGGTCATCGAACTTTTTGGGAAGTTTAAGGATTTACATAAATTTGAACAACCGGTTGACGAAATAAAGATCGACGATTTAAATCAATGGACAAAAGAGGAAGAAAATGAAACTACACGCGATGCGATCAAAACGAGCGAGGAAACAGCCTCTGATGTAACTCCCGAAAATCCGAAAGAAGATGAAAAAGTCGCAAGCGATACGATCGAAACAAATGAAAAAACGGCCTCCGACTTGACTTTTACAGAAAAAGTAGCAGATGAATTTAGAAAAAATATAACAGAAGAAAATGCGCTGGATGGTTTGGATGAGTCTACATTATTTCGTGGGAACGCTAACGCTCGATCAGAAACGAAAAAAGAAGAAGCTAAATGGAAAAAATTCCAAGGCAGTAGGGACAGTTGGGAGTATGATGAGTGTGTATGTACGGTTGTCGATATGGTCGACGAATTTAAGCCCGTCAAAGATATGAACATCTTTTATCAAAAACAGAGTAAAGAAAGTTTCCAAAAATCCAAAAGATTATGGTTGGCTGAAGACGCCACTCTATATAAAAGCGAGAGCGGCGACGGCACATATGTTGGCGAAATTAAATTATATACCCCATATCATTTGCGTATACAATGCGGGGACGATACAGAAGTTTTTAATTATTTGAAAAAAATATACCGTCTGTCTGTGAATTCGCATAAAAATAATCGTGAACGCCTGCAGCACATAGAGTCAATGAAAGAGTGTATCTACCCAAATTCACCGGGCTTTAATAAGCTAACCGATATTTTGAGGGAAGACTATTCTGTTGAAATACCGGAAGAAGACAAACTGGGAACAGCGAAAATTAAAATGTTCAGGGAGTTCAAAGAGAGATTACGTATAATTGGAGTGTATTGGTACGGCGATACAGATGAGGAACTGAGCGAAGAAAAGTACAACGCATTGAAAGAAGAACAGAAGATTGACGACAATATGCTCGACATACAGGCTAAAACAAAAACAAAGATGGTTTCTCTTAAAGATTTTGCTGAACCCGTTATGTATAAGTTCATTCAGCCGGGATTCATATATTTCGGCGAATTATATAAAAAAGCGGAAGTGGAACAATATACATACGAAATCAATATATTTGATGAACTGAACAGAGAAGAAAGTCTGCAAGCCATAAAAGACGCTTTTGGGGAAAATGGTGACGATTATAAAATATCACGGCTAATAATAGATTTAGGTAATTATTTATTAACTTCAACAGAAACGGATGAAGCCGAAGAATACCGCATATTTAAAAAATGGTTTGAGGATAATGAGATCACCGTCGAAAAATATAAAGAATTAAAAGAAAAATTCAGGCGGGAAGAGGGGGAGTGCGGCATAAATATAAAAGACAGATTAAAAAAAATAACAGCCGTATTTATGCAAATGTGCGAATCAAAAGTTCAGCAGGCAGGTATCATTTCAAAGACTGAAAAATTAGTTTCCGAAAAATTATCGTTGTTATTTAAAGCGATATTTACAAACGCATATGATATTATTGATGAAGCATATGTAAAAGAAAAGCAGTATATAAATCCAGACGATACAATAAACCCGGAAAAAGGATATGGTTATTTTGATATTGAGAAGGATGAATCCGAAAGTCCGGGCCTGGCTCTGTCGTTCTCTATTTCAAAGGAAGTCGGAGAACAAATAAAATTTAAGAATTTTAAGTCTGAAGGTTTAATACATAATAAAAAAGGAAAAGTAATATCAAAAGCGAAAATAACATGTGTCAGAGAGCGTCGTCCTGAAATTATGGAGGGATATGAACTAATGCTTGAAGATCTGGATCAACTGGGAATAAAACTTGTGACAACTCAGTTCAGAAAAATAAAAAATAAAGCTGAAATAATAATGAACGACTTAACCGATGATCTGCGGGGTGATATAGACGCTACTTTTAGGTGGGCAAATCAAGATGCGCAAAAAGATTCGGTATTGGAAATCTTAGCAAGAAATCCCGAAAATGTATTTGGAGATTGGTATACCCAAATCAAAGAAACATACGAAACATGCAATGAAATGCTTTCTGATCCTAAAAAGTCAAATATTATCAAAAAAAACTTGGACTCAGGAATCTATAAAGAATATTTCGTCGAAGAATGGAATAAGACGCTTATAGTTAAATTAAAAGAATTCGGAATAAAAGGCTTTGAAATAAAAGTGCATGAAGAAGGTAAGCAGCGAGGCGATAGGGCTCAGGCTAATTGGACTACTCAGCCATATAAAGGCGATAAGAAAGGAGGGGCTTATTATTCAGTTGCTGAAGTCATATCTCACGGGGTTGAAGTTCACGGAAAACTTTTAGTTGCCCCCGTAGTAAAAATTTTTAATGAAAAACAAAATTAATATATATTTAAGGAGGATTTTTTATGGATTTCGCGATTATGTTCGTAGTGATTTTGGTACTTGCAATCGTTGAGTTAATTGGACTATATTTTATTTTTTCGTACTTTGTGCGTCCTCAAAAAGTAGGAGTGCTTATAAGGTTTCTTTGGTCGTTATTTTTATTATCGGTCGGCGTATATCTTATTTTCGGCAGCCCAGTTTCAATAAAACACTATTTTTCGGTGGGATATAGTTGGGGGTTCCTAAGTGTGATAGGAGTCACGGTTGTTCTGCTTGCGGTAATCTGGATTTCTATGCTTGCAAGAAATAATAATAATTAATTCAAAAAAAGAAAGTGGTGAAAAAAATGAGAAAAGCTCTAATATTAGGGGCGGGAGGAACCGGAGCGCGGGTCATAACCAATATCGCGAATCTAATCGACGCTCGAAAAAAAGAAAGCATTAAAAATCTTGACTATCTAAAATACTACGAAATGGATACGGCACCCCCGGACAGCAACGATTTTATCCCCAACTCAGAGCATGACTATGCGCATATGACTGTATCTCAGGATCAAGACGACGCATTTAAAAAACTGTGCGAAAAAGGAAAACATAAATGGGCAGATCCCAATATTGTCACTACTATAGATAACGGGGCGGCTTCGATCCGTATGATGGGCAAATATGGATTTTTACACCATTATGATAAAATTAAAGAAGAAGTATTGGCAAGGCTCAAAAGATTGAACAATTACAAATTGGACACTATAAACACGAAAACGCAGATATACATAGTGGCAAATACGGCATCGGGAACTGGGAGTGGCTGTTTTTTGGATCTGGGGATGATGGTGAAGGATTTAATAAGACAAAATGATTTTTTGTCGACCGATCCGAATTTGAGAGTAACGCTCATAATCACAATAGCGGCGGACAGTCAAAATGCCGATCATTTGCGTAATTCATATTTTGCGTTACAGGAATTAAACCATTTTATGATGGGAAACTCGTATGAAATCGATCATATAAAAGCAGAAAAAAAAATTGTTTTTAATGAAAAATCCGAAAGAAACAGGCGTCCGTTTGATTTCGTATATCTGATCGGTCCTCGCGTAGCTGTCGGAACATTGACCGTAACCCATTTAGAGAACCTTATAAGCGAATACATATATAACGACATATATTCGCCATCGGCAGCAGTGCGTGACGGAAGGCGGGACGATCTGAAAAAATATATTGATATAACAGACCCGGTCGGGCAAAGACCGCTGTACATGAGCCTGGGGCTGTCGACGATCGAATATCCGTCGGTCAAGATTTTGGAAGCCGCGTCGTACAAATATATTCTGAGATCCATCGAAGACTGGAATAAACCCATAAATATAAGCCAGGCGAACAGTTCTTCATTTGAACGCGAATATTTCGATGAAACCATCTATAAAGATATGATAGCCAAATGCACGATAGGGGGCGTTGATCTAAATTATGAATTGAAGCTGAAAGCCACTAAAGACAGAGCCGAAGGGGAATTCAAGAATAACAATTTTGATTCGGATTATTTGAGGAAGCTTACCAAAGAATATGAAAGCGGATTTTTAAATCAAGCCATTTCAAGGGCGAGCAGCACCATTCAGCCAGGAGATATCCAGCATATAATAAACACCAATCACGCTATTTTAATAAACGCTCTCTCTGACAGGGTAAAAGAATCCGTTCTCGAAATATTATTCTCCGGCAGGCCCGGCAGTATTGAATCTGCGAAAAACGTTACGCAGAATATTATCAATAAATTGCAATCATTTGTAAATCCCGAAATAGATTCTACGGCCTGTGAAACAACCGAAAAGAATATGACGGCGATATGCGGCCATATAGAGCAGATAAAACAGGACCCCCTTCTCCCCGGCATATTCAAGTCTGCGCCCATAAAAAAACTTCTCAGATCATTTATGAAAAATTTTGACAGATACACCGATATCAAGCTAAAAAATGAGATAGCCGAAAAACTGCGCTTTGACTCCAATCGCAAAGAAGACACTAAACTCTTTTCAAAACTGACCAATAATCTTAAAATATTTCAGGAAAACACCGACGCTTTCAAAAATAGAATGGAAAGCTGGAAAAACAAAGCAGAGAAAAAATTCGATGAAGCCGTTAAAACGCCGACGATAAACGGGCACATAGTAAACAGAAACGAAATCGAGAAGCTCTCTGAAAAAACCGTAATCGGGGCGAACGTTCCGTCTACGGACTTAATAACGAAATATTTAAAAGTAAAATACTATAAATACACCGATGAGAACGGCGCGGAAAAATATGGCGATCTTATGGAGGAAAAGAATAAAGATTTCAATTATACCAATGACGATATTTTCAGCAGCGTCAAGGAAGCTCATAGAAATTATATAGAAAATAAAGATGTTATCGAGGCTTTTTTGGACGAGCAGAAAAAACTCAAGAACAGCGAGGACGATTCTGACAGTTTAGGTTACGCTTATGAAAAAGTGAATGAGGTGTACAATAAATCCCAATGGTTCGCGGAAGTAGACGAAGAAGATCCAAATTTCAAGATAGACGATCCGAAGCTGCAGAAATTGGAATGGGTTTTCTATCCTGACGGAAACGAAGTGAAAACAGAAGAAGACGCAAAAAAAGGCATGAACAGATTTGCAAAAATTCTGTATGAGCGCGCAATCATAGCAGACGAGAAATGGGCAGACAAGAGCCAAAGCAGCAATAGCTCTGCGACGGATAAAAATATGATTTTATTTCTGAGAGAAAAAGGGTTGTTCCCGATAAGACTGCTAAAGATTTTGCGTAGCGAAAATATGACGACAGCGTTAACTACCACCGCGATTAATATAAAAAATACATTCCAGTCGCGTATGGACATTGAAAACTTTATGCCGTTGATTCCGCCGGAGAAAGATAACATTGATGATATAAAACAATTATTGATAAAAAGCATTGCCGCTGAAAATATCGAGGTCAGGGACGGGGGAAAATTTAAGATGAACGGCGAAGATATTCCATTTGACCTCAAGGATTTCGGGATTCCTGTAGAGTACAATGCGGCTGTTACTTTTCTTGATTCTAACACCCCTTTGAAAAAGGTTATGCAGGCAGCGTTTAATGCATATTATCTGGACATGAAGCTGGCCGCAGAGGATGACCCGGGTGACAAAGCCTCTATAAATTTTGTAATCAGGTTGCATGATATCAAGCATAGACCAGGGAAATTCGGCCTGGCGGTCACGAATAAAGACGACCGCACGGACATTGAGCGTTTGATTGTGGGCAATCTTGGAAAGGACGACAGATTGCGTGAAATATGGAATCGTCTTTATCCCGATGAGCGTATTGGTTCAAGCGGGGATACTATCGATAAAAGCGTAAAATTGATCGAAATAACCGACGACGATTATCCCACCAAAGGATATTACTGCATAAACGAGTCGGCCGATGGAGAAGCCTGCGGATTTTATTTGGGCAACAACGAAAATTCACTTCCCGAAAAATGTCCGGCTTGTCAGAAGAAACTAATTAAATAGGCAAAAAACTTAAATTTTCAGAGGCGGGGAATATATCCCCTCCTCTGAAAACAAAATTTCGCGATACCTGTTCAAAAGGGTGGACAGAGTTCTCCGTTTTTCGTTATAAATTTAAAACCCCAATTTAAAATAAAAGTTCAAGGAGAAATTATGGATAGCTGTTTTAACTGCCATACCAATTTAAACAAAATTCTTGCTGACCTGCAGAAAATAAACAACGAGGAATTCGAATATATGATATATTGTCCCGAGTGCGGGCAGATGTTGGTGCAGAAGTGCCCTGAGTGCGGCGAACCTATAAAAGAGGGCCCCTCTGAGAAAGCGTGCCCTAATTCTAAATGCCGCTGCGAGCTTGTTTTCTGCGACCACTGCGGTAAAATCAATAAGGGAACTGTATTTAAATGCAAGGATAAAAATTGCGGTAAAATAATAAAAACTCTCAGCAATGTATTTTTAGGGAATCTTGCGGATTACAGCAGGACAAACGTATATATACCCCAGCATAGGCAGACGCCTTTGGAGAGGGATTTGCCAAAGTGCTCGATCAGGGCGGATTTTTCTAAATCGCTGATAAGAAGCGGGGTAATATATTTTTGGAAAAAAGAAAGGGACAACAGCATAAAACTGGTTTGGCGCGATATTTCGGCCGCTATATCTGACGGCGAGTGGGGAGATGAAAAATCTGGCACAGAAATACAAGGGATAAAACTGGATGAAATACAAAACATTGAAATCTTTAACCAATATATCCTGACAAGCGCAAAGAATAAAGTATTGATACATTCCGCCGACGACGGCACGTTTATAAGAACTATAAATATGCAGGATTTATTAAATGAAAACCGGATGGAATCGTTAAATTATAAGGTTGCCATACTCGGGGATATATTGATCGCGGTAACTGCGGCAAACGGCAAGATGAGAATATTTTCCGTAAATATCAACAGCAATGATGCCGCAACAGAGATCGTCGGACGTGATGAGAATATAGATGTTATTGTGGATGTTGAAGCCAACCCCGTAATTATAAACGGTAGCCGCGCGTATTTTGCGGGTTATGACGGAAAAGTCTATTCAATGTATATTCAGGACAATTCAGAAGACTTGGGAATATCAGAGTTTCAGATAAGAATTCCCAATTTAGATTTACTGCGGATGCAACCAAGATTCTGTGTGAGCCAGATTGCCGCAACAAGCGCAGATGTGATTTATTTGATAGGATACGCTGAAGAAGAAACATATATATGTTTATGGAGCAGAAGCATGAGCAGAAATACAAACAGAGACTTTTTGTTTATAGGTATTGGAAAAAAACGGAGATTTCTGCTTGATAAAATCAGTTTTTACGACAACAAATTTTATGTATTTGAGGAAATGAACGGCAGACCTCGTTTCTCGTATTTTGATATAGCTACTATTGACGGCAAACTGCAGCCGTTATTTTCTGATTTTACTGCCACGAGTTCAATAAATCATTATTATATAACCGTAATTCATGAAAAACCGTATTTAGTATATATGCAGAGTACGAACGCTCCCCGGATGATGTCAATTTACTGCCGGGCTATGTCCGGCGGGAACACATTTCCCAATCTCTTGGACCGGTTTCATGTTTGCGATAAAACCGAACTTCTTATATTTGAGAATTATGCGATCGTGTGCGATCACGACCCAGAAAATAATAATTTTAATATTACACTCAAACCATGGAAATTATTTTAGCGTTGCGTAAAAATACAAAGAAAGGAAGTTTAACATGAAAATACAAATGAAAAAATTTATTTGTGCTGTTATACTGATATGTGTGCTTTCGGGATTCGCGTCAACGCCAATTCATGTTTCGGCGGCGGATTACGAACAAATCGAGTGCGTGATTTTATTGGATGTAAGCGGTTCTATGGGATGGATAGGGCAAGACTATGGTTCCGACCCCCAAAGAGAAGACGGCACGCGGGTATCGATAGAGGCGATAAAAGCTTTTATCAATAACTGCCCGTCCTATATAGATATGAAAATATCTATCGTCGTATATAATCATGAATGCGTCAAAGTCACAGAGAACCCGATTAATATACTCACCAATGGGACAGATTTAATAAAACGCGATTTGGAAAAAATACTTAAAAACCAAATAGACGGGATAACATGTTGGAGCGGAATGACCGATATTGCCAAGCCACTAGAGGAAGCGCGGAAGATATTGGATAAAAACACCGGCGCGTCCGTAAAAAAAGGCGTGCTTCTGTTTACGGACGGCAAAATAGAAATATATGACGAAAACAGCAAACGCGACGAGAAAAAAGAAAAAAACTCCTCTGACAAGTGCAAAACCATCGTAGAGAATTTCAAAAAAGACGGCATCAATTTTTACTCGATCGGATTAAATGGCGGCGATTCAGCGGGAAATGGTTCTATTGATCGTGAGTTTTTGGACGATTTAGGCGTTCGCATAGATAAGCCTCCGTATATAGTCGATACGGTGACCGGCGAAAATTTAGATAAATTAATAGATTATTTTCTCGACGTTTATGTTGATTTAATAGGCGCGCAAAAAAAAGTCAGCGAAGATATCCCTATAATTGGCGCACGGCAGGAGCAATCGTTTAATATTTACGGCGACATAACGAGAGAAGTCAATATTTCCATAACTAGCGGGAAGCAGCTGACTTCCATGCAGGTGTATTACGATAATAAAGACGTGACCAGTTCCAATGACATTAGCGTAAGCATGGAAAAAATGAGCACGACAGTAAAAATCATAAATCCCGATGATGGGGACTGGAAAATTATTTTTCAGGGGACTGCGGGCGATTCCGCGAAAATGACCCAAATCCATTTATATGACTTGTCGATGAAATGCGTGAGGGACAGCGATATATTTAAAGTTTATCTTTTCAACGAATTTAAAAAACAAAAAGTAACCCTGCCGCGCATTTATAAAGAATCTTTGTTCAAGCCCAAACTTATTGACAAATATGACAATGAGCATGATATAGGCTGGAAGATGGACGAAGAAGAGAACGGCTATGAAGTAAATGTATCCGAGCTTAGGAAAAAGATGGAACCGGGATTGTATTCGACAAAATTTGAGCTTGAAAAAGAAGGGTACTTTACGCATATTTATTATTCATACAATGAAATAGAAATCAAACTGCCTGAAATAAAATCAACAAGATTATGGACATCCTCAGAGGATAGTCCAATCACGGCGGGCGATAAAGTAACGTTCTATTTAGAATTGCTGGACGAATCAAAAAATACGATCACATCATTATATCCAGACATCAAAGTGATATTGTCGGTAAGAGGCGAAGACTACGAAATGAAATACTCTGTATCCGACATGTACTACCAATGCGACGTTATTTTTGAAGCCGAAGGCAGTTATCCCGTTGCCGTGGCGGTAGATTTGCCTGATGACGGCGGGACGTTGACAGACGACGCGGCAGACGTTAAAATTGAGCCGCTCCCTCCCCCCGAAATAAAAACAATAAGATTAAAAACCGAAAAAGGCAGAACCCAATATACAGAAGGCGACAATATAACATTCCAGACAGAATTATTAGATGATGACGGGAATTTGATCACTTCGCATTATCCAGACCTCAACGTGATATTGCAAATTGGCGGCAGTAAATATGACATGACATATACGATGTCGGAGTCCCCGCGTTACGAGCATGTTATCGCTATCGATGTCGAAGGGGATTATTTGGCGGTTGCTTCAATAGACTTAAGTGATATTCAGAGCAGCGATCCGGTGGATTTTACTATAATCCCGAAGCTGGAATTCAGAGACTTTATGTGGGTGATTTTTTTGATAGCTGGGTTCGTAATTTTAATATTTATTATATGGCTCTTAATGCAAAAGGCAAACCATGAGATAGGGATCGTCAACGGTCAAAAAATCACCAAAATTACCGTGAAGTATAAAAACCCGCTTATAATCACCACGGATGAAAATAGAAACGCGAAAAACAAATATGTTATGATTGTTTCCGCCGATTCGGTTTTCCGTGATACAAATCTCGCAAAGATAGAGACGTACGGTGCTTTGCCGTTCCCGATATTCCACAGATCGATCAGAGTAGTGAAAGAGGTCAACAGCGATATAGAGCTTGAGCAGAAGCCGCCGGATAAAATAATAGCCGCTCCAAACGACATAGAGCTTATATTTAAGAATACTTACAGTCCCAACGATGTTCTAAAATTAAAATTCCACTATGAGATTAAAAGAACGCAGTCGAATAAAAAAATCAAAAAAGACGAGTTTGATATTGAATAACCGCCGCATAACCATTTAGCCGTTGAAACTATTAAAATTATTGAAGGCGAGGCAGTCCTTGATATAATCAATTAAGGATTACCCCGCCTAATATTACAGTTGTAAAAGCCGACAATATATGATAAAATAGCCCAAAGGGGTGTTGCAGATGGAAAAAACAACATATTCAAACGAGTTTGAAAAAAT
>Ga0209737_10001511_pt1 | contig 16644 bp, 11 predicted proteins | sample TergutCu122P3_FD_187284 | JGI IMG/M metagenome (GOLD analysis project Ga0209737, IMG submission 187284) | Cubitermes ugandensis P3 segment gut microbial communities from Kakamega Forest, Kenya - Cu122 P3 (SPAdes) (version 2) | ecosystem: Host-associated > Arthropoda: Insects > Digestive system...
GGTGGCGCAGGTGGCGGGCGGGAGCGGCGGGGGCCGCCCCGAGTTCGCGGTGGCGGGGGCGAAAGACCCCTCCAAACTCGGCGAGGCGCTGGAAAAAGGCGAAGAGTTTCTGGCGGCGATGACATCGGATTGAACAGAATTATTGGCCACTCACCGTTTTCGTTTGATCGAATAGCCGAGCGCCTTTGGCGCGCACGCGCCGACGCATTTTCCGCAGCGCACGCACTCGGGCGAGTTGGGCTGCGAGGCCGGTTCGATTTTGAGGTGGCACGCCTCGGCGCACTGCCCGCATGAGGTGCATTTGTCTTTGTCGCAGCGCATGTGCAGCAGGGAAACCCGGTTCAGCACCGCATACACCGCCCCGAGCGGGCAAAGCACCCGGCAAAAGCCGCGGTACACAAAAACGGCGGCGACGACGATCACAGCGGCCAGTGACACCTTCAAAACAAACAGAGGGCCCAAAAGCCGCCGCAGGGGCTCGTTTGCCGCCAGCAGCGGCATTGCGCCGAAGATGGTGCCCGAGGGGCAGATGTACTTGCAAAACCACGGCTGCCCCAAACCGGACAGCTCGTGCGTCGCCGCCAGCGGCAGGATTATAACCAAGGCGGCGAGCACCGCGTATTTCGCATACCTCAGAAAACGCAGGCGCAAAACGAGTTTTGGGGTTTTGATTTTGTACAGCAGATCCTGCAAAAGCCCCATCGGGCACACATACCCGCATATGAAGCGTCCGAAGACCACGCCGGTGGTCAATAAAAACCCGGTCACATACAGGCTGACGCTGTGCCTGACGCCGGCAAAAAAGAGCTGCAAGGCCCCGATGGGGCAGGACAGCGCGGCCGCCGGGCAGGAATAGCAGTTCAGCCCGGGGGAGCACGCGAGTTTGAGCTTGCCCTGATAGATCTGCCCCGTGACAAAGTTTTTCAAAAACGGGTTCTGCAGGATAAAAAACCCAAGTTGGGCAAAAAGCCTCCGGTGCCGTTTCATAGCCATACCTCCCTAAAAATTTAGCCTATGCCTATGCATTCCAGGCAGACAAGAGCCGCCTTGCCCAAAACCTCTGCGGCGTCGCCCATGGCCAGACCCACGGCGATCATCGCCGCGCCAATTGCGAGCAGCGCGAGCCAGACGATGGTTTTCGCTTTTGTTTTCATAACACAAACACCCCTATGTCATTTGTCATTTTTGAGCGCATCGTCGATGTACGGGCTATAACCGCTGCCGTAGGAGCCCACGAGCTGTTCCCCGACCATATTGCCGTCGCTGTCGATCAGGATGGTGGTCGGTATATAGCCGGACTGCACTTTTTTCAGAAGCGACTGGAGCTCCTTGGTTTTTGCATCGACCATAATGAAGCTTATGCCGGACGATTCGGCGATCTGGAGCGCGGTCTCCCGCGCCGTGCCGTAGTCGTCGAGCAGGGCGAAGAAGCCCACCCTGTCGCCGTACTCTTCGGCGACTCTTGCCAAATCCGGCATTTCCCTCACGCAGGGGCCGCACCATGTGGCCCAGTAGTGGACAAAAAACAGCTCCTTTTCGCCCAGCGACTCCTCCGTCACCGTGTTCCCGTAAAGATCCTCCGCCGAGAATTTGTAGGGGAAGGCGAATGCGGTACCCTCCGCCTGCGAGCCCTGCGGGGAAGGCCCCTTTGTGGCCGCCCCGTCGTCATTTGGCAAAGCGGGATCGGACGCGCAGGCCGCCGTAAAAGATATAAAACACAGCAGGCACAATACGAGGCAAAGCGCTTTTGTCTTGGTTGTCATTGTCTTTTTCCTCCGTGGGTACAAATTTTTCGTATATAGATATTATACCAGATATTTTTATATTTTCAAGCATATTTTCAAAAAAAATTAAATTTTGATGGAGGTGGGAACCATGTATGTGGGGGATAAAAAACGCATAAACGTATCGTCGAGCCAGTTCGCCGATTTCATCGAAAATGGTTACCTGTATATCGACAAAACCGCATTCGTGGAGCATGTGCTGCAGGATGCAAACGAGGTGCTGCTATTCACGCGACCGCGGCGCATGGGCAAATCGCTGAACATGAACACGCTGGCGACGTTTTTGGACTGCAAAAGGGACACGGTTCACTTGTTCGGGGGGCTGTATATAGAGGGCTGTCCGGAGTTCGCCCAGATCAACTCGCGTCCCGTGATATATCTGAGTTTCAGGGAACTCAAGCCGGACGACTACAAGTGGCGTTTCAAGCACAACCTGAGGCAGATCGCGGAAAGCTACCTTAGTGAGGGGCAGATCGGCCCGGAGCTGGCCGAATACTTCGGGGACAGGGACAACAACACCACAGGGGCACTGCTAGACCTGACCAAAAACCTCCACACCGCATACGGGACAAAACCGTATGTGCTCATCGATGAGTACGACAAGTTTCTGATGGACAACATACATTCGCCCGAACTCGCGGTGCTGAAGCGGTGGCTGACCGACATATTCGGGTCGGCGCTGAAGGACAACGGCTCGCTGGGCAAGGCGGTGCTGACTGGGGTGACGCGGGTGGCGAAGGAGAATATGTTTTCCGGCCTGAACAACATCGAGGTGTACGATGTGCTGCATCCGAGCGTATACGACACGGATTTTTCGCTGACAGAGGGCGAGCTATTGGAGCTGATGCCGGAGGGCGACATCGCGGGAGTGCGCAGGTGGTACAACAACATGCGGGTGGGCGACACGTGGCTGTACAACATATACTCGGCAATGAACTACCTGAGCAAGCCCAGGCAGGGGTTGAAAGGGTATTGGTCGATGAGCGGCAGCGACGAGCTGCTGTCGTCGCTGATGACGAACGCCCGGGCGGAGGCGATAGGTGCCATGCTCGTCGACGGGACGCACCGCCACGAGACAGTGCTGAACCACCACTTGATTATGGAGCACCTGCGCGACGTTTCGCGGTGCGACGAAACATCGTTCTACACGCTTTCGGTGCAGGCGGGATATTTGACGTTCGATCCATTAGAGGACAATGTGTACGAGGTGTTCATACCAAACGAGGAGGCGAAGCGCGTTTGGTCACGATTGCTACTAGACTACCGCTACGACGGCGCAGACAAAAGATTGACCGAAATATTCGCGGGTATAGGCAAAGTGGACACGTTCAGCAAGCAACTGACGGATTTCGTGAGCATGGTACTGTCGTACAACGATTTCAAGGAGAGCGCGGAGTGGGTGTACCACGTGTTTTTTTTGGGGCTGGTGTACTCGCTCGGCTACGAGTGCAAGTCTAACCTTGAAGCGGGTCTGGGTCGTTTCGACATAGCGGTGAAGGCGCGGCGGTTCGCGGCGGTGATCGAATTCAAGGTGTCCGGGGGCGAGGACGACAAGGCGATGGAGGCGGGGGTGAAGGAGGCGCTTCTGCAGATCGACGAAAAGGAGTATTGGCGGGAGTTCCGCAATTCTGGTTTGCCTGTGTACAAGATCGGCATTTCGTGCTACGGCAAAAAGTGCCTCGCCGGTACCGTTTTGCATACATGAATTTACGCTATACAGCCAAAAAGTGGTTGTTGGTCAATTTGACCAACAACCACTTTTTGTGTCATAGGTTTTTTGAATCATTCAGAGCCGAAAGTATAGAAAACAATTATGATTTGCTGCGTGCTGCCAATCCAGGCTATCTCGCACCCCACATTTTCCGAGACAAACCGAAGCGGGAGCATCGTGCGTCCGTTGATGATGGTCGGCACAACGTCCATTTCCTTGCCCTCCCCGTTTATGAGCAGTTGCTTGCTGCCGATCCACATCTCGAGCGTGTTGCCGTAGGCTTCGAGCGTCACCTTCGATTCGCTTTCCAGCCAGCCCACTTTGCCGCCCATCGTCTCTATGATCACCCGGATCGGTGTGAGTGTCCGCCCGTCCTTGATGATCGGCGTCGTGCCCCTGCCCGGGTCTATCTCCACCACTTTGTCGTTGACAAGCATGGTGTCCACCCCGATGGTCATTAGCACGAAATTTTTCACGAGCACCGGTTCTTTGGGTTCTTCGGGGTCATCGGGAATTGCGGGCGGTTTTGGGGTCTGTATCACGCTTGTCAGGACCGCCAGTTCCTCGCTGGCGGGGCCGAGCACTTCGGGCGTTATCGTGATTGTGGCCATATCGAAGCTCGCCTCGGCTATCACGGCGCGGATTGTGTAGTAATACTGGGTGTCGGAATCGACATTCACATCCAAATACTGCCCGGCATATGCCCCGTCTTTTGCCGTGATGGGGAAATCCGTTATGGAAATGCCCTCTTCGCCGGAAATATTTGAGCGGTAGATCCTGTAGCCGAAATGGTTGTTGTTCGGCGTCCAGTCGAACTTTACCCCGAGTTCCGTCACGGTATATGCGAGCGTTATACCGTTGAGCAATCCCGGAGTGGAGTTGTCGGGCTTGGAGACAGGTTCTGCGACATTCACGGTAAACGTCGCGCTTTTTCCTTCGTAGGTGACGGTGATTTTCTGTGACCCTGCGGCTGTGAGTACGGTAGGGGAAATAGTGAACCCGCTTGTCACGGTTTTGCTCGTACCATCGCTATATGTCACATACAGAGATATGTCCACGGGATCAATACTTTCGCCTACGATAAACTCGGGTTTCATCGGCCTTTTGGAGACCGCAATGGAAGAAACCGTCGGGGCAACCGTCAATGTTTTCCCCGCATCCAAGTCAACCCTGACGTAATCGTTTGATACCCAGGGTATACCGAGCGCATCCGCCAGTTTGTCAATTCGGTAGTAGGCAAATCCGTTTACCTGGAGTATATCGAAAACAACCGTTTTCCCGTTCACGTTTCGTGAATCTTTCAATATCGACCACGAACTCGGCACTTTGCCTGCGGCACCCTTCGGCAGCGGCTCGTTGTTGTCCACCGGGACAAACGCTTCCCCGCTCGTGAAATAGGCCGTCCCGTTTTTCAGTTTGACGGAAAACTGTTTTTCTTTGCCGTTCACGTAAAACGAAAGATCCGTCACCCGTATCCATGTGCTGGTGATGTAATCATGGGTGAAAGTCCATGCGTCAAAATTTGTTTCAACTTTGTTGATGTAGATTTTTTTGGACGATTGCACGGGAGGCAAAATCTTCCCCGCATCCAAGTCAACTCTGGCGGAATCTTTTGATACCCAAGGTATGCCGAGCGCATCCGCCAATTTGTCAATTCGGTAGTAGGCAAATCCGTTTACTTGAAGTATATCAAAATCGACCGTTTTGCCGTTCGGATATTTGCTTGATTTTACATACCGCGAATCTTTCAGTATCGACCACGAATTCGGCGATTTGCCCGCAGCTCCTTTCGGAAGCGGTTCGTTATTATCCACCGGAACGAAAGGTTCTCCGCTTGTGAAATAGGCTGTTCCATCTTTCAATTTGACGGAAAATTGCTTTTCTTTTCCGTTCACGTAAAATGAAAGATCCGTCACCCGTATCCATGTGCTGCCATCGTAAGTCCACGAATCGAATTCCGTCTCAACGTCGTTGATGTAGATTTTTTTGGACGATTGCACGGGGGTTTCCGGTTTTAGCGGGTCGGATGGAGAACCAATGTCAGAGAAATGGATATATCCGCTGACATTTGTTTTTGGTATATCCCTTTCGCCATATGCAAAAGCATTGTTATAATTATATTCTTCAATGCGGACAGTATCACCGTTTATCGCTGACACCCATGCGACATGCCCGTAATCTTTTGATGCGCCGAAAGCACCTTTGTCAAACCATGCCACTGCTCCGACGGCAGGATTCATATCAACGGTAATACCGATTTTTTTTGCGGCACTACCCCAAGTAAACGCGTGCCCAAAATTTACACCGCCATACATATTATTAAAATCAGTTATTCCGTTCGTTTTGTCTAAGCGGAATGCTACGAATGATGTACAATATCTGTAGTAATAATTCCATGGACAGACACTTCCTGTATTGCTGTTTTTGTATGGATAATCATCCACCGCACCAACCGTCATCGGCATAGCCATCACAACCGATAGTGCCATCACGCACATCAGCAACAACGACAACGCCCTGTTTTTTAGTTTGTTTTTCATTTTTTGAACTCCTTAATTTTTTTGTTTTTGACCATCACTGCATTTTGTAGACGACAATCACCTCACGCGCCGAACCGACCCACGCGACCTCGCAGCCGATGTTCTCCGCCACGAACCGTATAGGCAGCATCGTCCTGCCGTTGATCACCTGCGGCAAAACGTCAAGTTCCTTTGCCTCGCCGTTCGCTTTGAACTGCTTCGACCCCAGCGTCATTTCGACGCTGTATGACCCGAACGCGAGATCGACGCGGCGCGATGCCTCGTCCCAACCCACGCTGCCGCCCATCGCCTCGATTGCCGCCCTGATCGGCATCAGAGTCCGCCCGTTCTTTATCACAGGCACCGTCCCGCGCCCTGGGTCTATCTCCATGAGTTCACCGTTCACCAGCATATACGGATTGTCTATTTGCATCGACAAAAACCCGCGTGTGCCCTCGATCTCTGCGCCCCTGATTGTTCCGGTTTTGATTGTGATGCTGCCGTCTACACCCAGTTCTGTCTCCGTCGAGGTCGGCTTGCCGTCTTTGTCGGCCAGTATCGCCCCGCCATCAAACGCCATCGGCTCTTCCAACGGTTCGCCGCCGCCGGGATTGGCCACCAGTTTAGCGATGGTGTAGGTGTATGTGGTGTTGGATTTCACGTTCACGTCTATGAATTTGGTCGAATCGGCTTTCCCCTCGTATATCAGGGTTTTTTCGCCGCCGTTTTCGTTCCTGTAAATCCGGTATCCCACGGCGCCGCTGCTGCCCGTCCATTCTATCGAAACGCCCACCTCCACGTCACGCACCGTTATTGTCGGGGGTTCGTCAGGCCATTCACAAATGAAACCGAAATTATGGAGACCGAAAATTTCTTCGCCATTTATGCCGGATGGCCAAAAATCGTTCCACCCGCCAAATTGCCTGAACCATTCATTGCCAGGTTCACCCGATTTATAAATCATCATCGCGTCTTCATCGCCCAAACTGCTGTCTGGCTGATATGGTGCCCAGTTTGTGAACACCATCGGTTCATCTGTCACCCAAGCGAATTCGGTATCGGAAATTCGCCAGCCTCCAATCCAATAATTGTTCCTTTTTCCCCGTGCAATCATGGATTCAATAAAATCCTGTTCTTCTTGTGAAGTAATTGTAGCCAAGTGGCCGCCTATGCGTTCGCAATACGCCTTTGCTTCTTGCCATGTCATACCTACATCATACAAGGCATATTTATGTCCGTTGAAATCTTGTACAACTATCGGCGAATATTCGATTTCGTCAGCTGGATTTGCGTCCGGCAAGCGCACGTCATCCATGATTTGCCTAAATACATCGCGCGAAACGGTTTTTTCTTTTTCCCATAATGTTCCGTCTTTTTTAAGAATGAGCTGATAGTTATAACCAGAATCTGAGTACGCCGCGACGTTTTCAATGATTTCGTTTTTATATACCGGGTCTCCATTTTCGTTCCAATCGGCAATATAGGGTATATATAAATTACCGCTATCATCCAACGATTGATCTTTGAAAGATTCGATGATTTGTGCAACATTATCTGTAATCTGAGATAATGTTGCTAAATCAGGAAGATGGTACATAAGTTGTTTCCATGTCCAAAGAGTCCCATCTTTCTTTATTGCATAACGCATGGCAACAAGAAACCCTGTTTCATCTATTAGATAATCGGTATCTTCATCCATAATTTGAGGCATTATAGATTTTACGCCATTAAGTACGGATATTTCTTCGTTATATGTCCAATAAACCAATGTGCCATCGTTCTTGATTGCATAAACACCTCCTGTATAATCAATTTCGGCAGTGATTGCGGAAACATCATCCATGATTTTTGTAAAAGTGGACAATACGAGCGGAACTAAAATCGGTGGAGGTTCTTTTGTCGAAAATGATATATTTTTGTGTACCGCATACTCATGAATTGCGGTGTTTTCTTGAATGTATAAAAGAGGAATAGCAGTGGGCCATTCATTCCCGATATCGAACACATACGCATCGTTTATGTTTACAACACTTGACGGAACTACAATCACTTGTAGATTTGAACAGTCAAAAAATACACCTTGATTCAGCGTTGTAACACTGGACGGGATAACCACTTTGACTATATTTTTGTTGTAAGCGAAACAGTCATATCCAAGAGTATGCACTCCTTCGGGGATTATGACTTCCTGACCCGTGCCTTTGTATTCGATTAGGACGCCGTCCTTTATTTCAAAATCACTCGACGCACTCGAGACATCTGCTAATGACCAAAAACTGCCACACACCCAAACGCTACCATCGGTTTTCAATACATATGTATCGCGCCCGGTTGTCCTAACACTGACAACATCGGAAAAAACTTTGACGGGGGTTTCGGAAATATTATCATATCCTTCTCTGCCGTCACCGTATGTTTCGCCGCTGCCTCCCCAAGCCCAGAGACTTCCGTCATTTTTTATCGCATACCCTCCTTCGTATGCGGCGATGGTGAATTTTTGTCCGGCACTTGTATACACTGGAAAAGCGTTAGACCAACCCGCAGACGCGACGGCACTCAAAGTCGCACCTAAAATGACCGTGACCAGCAGAGCGGCCAAACGCCGCATGGTTTTTGTTTTTGACATGATTTTTTACCTCCGTTTTTGTTTTTTTGTTTTTGTTTTTGTTTGGTTACAAACCCACGCTTTTTTATCCACCCCGAATATTCGCAAATGCCCGCAAAAACATCCGGACCGATCCCGCTGTTTTTTTGTCAAAAACCCATGGGGAATATGCGGACAAGAGCGGGTATAAGGGTATGATGATAACTTTACCTATATTATACCATACCCGTTTTTGTTTTGCAATACCCAATCGGATAAAAAAGCGTACTTTTTTATCCAATTTTTGATTTTTTCGCTCATTTTTCATTTTTTTCGCTTGCGGAACGCTCTGCCGCCCATAGGCCGAAAGTCCTGTGAGTGACCCCAAGCTCTCGGGCGGCGGATCGGGCGGAGATTTTTTTGTTTTCCCATGCCTCGTATATGGCGGGGAAAATATCCGGCCTTTCTTTGGGCGGCCTGCCGAAACGTGTCCCCTTGGCTTTGGCGGCGGCTATGCCCTCTTTTTGGCGCCTATTGTTATACAGCTTCTCGGTTTCCGCGACGTAGCTCAAAACCTGCAAAACGAGGTCGGCGATGAAGGTTCCGGTCAGGTCTTTTTCTTTTTGGCGGGTGTCGAGGAGGGGCATATCGATAATCACGATGTCCGCCCCTATCTCCTTGGTTATAACCCGCCACTGGTTCTGGATTTCCGCATAGTTTCGGCCCAGCCGGTCTAGCTCTTTTATAAAAACCACATCCCCCGGCCTGAGCCGTTTGACCAGCCTTTTGTACTGCTTGCGGTCAAAATCCTTTCCCGACTGTCTGTCGATAAAAATATCGCGAGGCGGTATGCCGCATTCCGCGAATGCGACCATTTGGCGGTCCTCTCGCTGTTTTTTTGTGCTGATCCTGCCGTAGCCGTAGACGCTGTTTTTGCCTGTATTCATGTGTGCCTCCCCATAAAATTTTGTTGATATGCATAATCCTATAGGAAAATAAAAAACAGCCTTGCCGATTTTCGACAGGCTGTTCAATCCAAAATCAATTAAGCCCTAACTCCACACTTCACACTCCACACTATTTCACCCTCATCTCTATCTCGTCCCTGCCCAGAAAGGCGAATGCGACCTTCTGCACCGTTTTGCCGCTGCCCCTGTATCTGTCGGCATATCCCTTTTCCTCGATTTGATCCATACCCTCTTTCAAGGCCGCATTGAACAGATTCTGCTTGCGCTCCTTTTTTGCGCCCTTCGGGCACTCCGTGTATTTGAACTCCATGATGTACACCATGTCCGGCAATTCAAGCAGTGCGTCAATCCGTCCACGCGCAACCGAAACCTCGACCCTCATGTCGTAGCTCAGCGTCATCATCACCGCGTAGAATATCGAGTGGTAGTACGCCTCCTTTGGGATGTGCAGTTGGTACGGTATCGAGGCGAACAGCCCTCGCAGCAGCTCCAGCACCAGTTGCAGGTCGCCTGCTTTGAGCGCCTCGGCGATCTCCTTTTTGTCCTTGGTCGCCTCCGTTTCGCTTCTCCCCGTCAGTGCCGCCACCACTTGGCGGCTGAATGCGGCCCGCACCTCGTGGTTCGGTATGTCCAGCACATACAGCGGCGCCTCCCTCGTCTGCACCACCTCCTTCACGGTGAGGTACCCCGTCTGGAACAATAACGGCTCGATTTCGAGCCTCTCGATGTCGAACGTGTCAAGCATTTCCTCGGAGATTTCGAGGTTTTTCAGCCCCAGGTAGCTCTCCGGCTTAGCCTTGATCATCTCGATCAGAAACCACGGCGTGCCCGTAGAGTACCAATGGCCTTTGAACACCCCGGCGTCGAAAAAATTGAGCAGCGAGTACGGGTTCAGGAGCCGCGTCTCGCCGTCCCACGAGTACCCGTCGTACCACGCCAGTATCTCATCCGCTATGCTCTCGTATTGCCCGAAGTAGTCGTCCTGCCCGAGGCTATCGATGTGTTCGCCGAAATGCTCCTCGAGGCTGTCCGTGGGTATGCCGCATATGCCCGCGTATGCCTTCAGCATCGTGATGTCGCGCAGGTTGTTGAGCCCCGAGAAGATCGAGGTCTTGGTGAACTTCGTCACCCCCGTGATGAACACAAACCGCAGGTATGCGTCCATCGACTTCAAGATGCCATAGAAGCCACGCAGTATCTGCCTGTTGCCGTCGGCGGTTTCAAGGTTGTTTATGTGGTCCAGTATCGGCTTGTCGTACTCGTCGATCAGAACCACCACCCTCTGGCCGTACTTCGCATGCAGCAGCATGATGAGGCGCTTGAAGGCGTCCGACGGGTTTTTGTCCTTCATCTCCAAATCCTCGACCATGTAGCACATATCCATGCACGCCATCAGCGATTCCTTCAGGACTTCCGGCGTTTCGTTCGCTATGTTGCTCATGTCGAGCCGAATCACCGGGTGCTTCGCGAAATCGTGGTCTGAGCCATAGATCCACAGTCCGGAAAATAGCTCCCTGTCACCGCCGAACGTTTCGGCGATAGTGTCGAGCAGCAGCGACTTGCCGAACCTCCTGGGGCGCGACAGGAAGTAGTATTTGGCACCGTGCAGGAGATTGTATACATATTGCGTTTTGTCCACGTAGAGATAGTCGCCCTTGACAATTTCCCTGAATGTCTGTAGCCCGAGCGGCAGCCTTTTCATTATTGTACACCCCTTTGTTTTTTCTGAACATAGTATAACACATTTTTTGATGGATTGTAAGCGGTTGGATTGTTTCTTAGCCATAACTCCACACTTCACACTCCACACTTCACACTCATCTCAATCTCGTCCCTGCCCAGAAAGGCGAATGCTACCTTCTGCACCGTTTTGCCGCTGCCACGGTATCTGTCGGCATAGCCCTTTTCCTCGATTTGCCCCATCGCCTCTTTCAAGGTCGCATCGAACAGTTTTTGCTTCTGCTCGACGCTTGCGTCCTTTTGGCACTGCGCATACTTGAACTCCATGATGTACACCATGTCAGATAGCTCCAGCACCGCATCAATCCTGCCCCGCGAAGTCGAAACCTCGGCATATACGTCGAAGCCCAGCATCGCCATCACCGCAAAAAATATCGAGTGGTAGTATGCCTCCTCTGCTATGTGCAGTTGGTACGGTATGGACGCGAACAGACTGCGCAGCCGCTCCAGCACCACCTGCAGCTCGCCCGCTTCGAGCGCGTCGCCGATTTCCATCCTGGCTTTGCTCGCCTTCACCTCCCCGCTCCCCGTCAGCGCCGCCACCACCTGCTGGCTGAACGCCTCCTGTACCTCGTGGTTCGGTATGTCCAAAACATATCGCGGCGCTCCCCTCGTCTGCACGATTTTTTTCACGGTGAGATACCCCGTCTGGAACAGCAGCGGCTCGAGCTCCAGTCGTTCTATGTCGAATGTGTCCAGCATACTTTTGACAATCTCGAAATTTTTCAGCGCAAGGTAGCTCTCCGGCTTCGCCCTGATCATTTCGATCAGAAACCACGGTGTGCCCGTTTCGTACCAGTGGCTTTCGAATGTCCCTTCGTCGAAAAATTTGAGCAGCGAGTACGGGTTCAAAAGCCTCGTCTCGCCGTCCCACGAATACCCGTCGTACCACGCCAGTATTTCGCCCGCTATGCTCTCGTACTGGTCGAAATATTCGTCCTGCCCGAGCTGTGCGATATGCTCGCCGAAGTGTTTTTCGAGCTCTTTTGTGGGTATGCCGCATATGCCCGCGTGTTTTTTCGACATCGTGATGTCGCAAAGGTTGTTCAGCCCCGAGAAGATCGATGTCTTGGTGAACTTCGTCACCCCCGTGATGAACGTAAATCTGAGGTGTGCGTCCATCGATTTGAGTATGCCGTAGAACCCCCTCAGTACCTGCCTGTTGCCGTCGGCGGTCTCGAGGGCGTTGATGTGGTCCAGTATCGGCTTGTCGTACTCGTCGATCAACACCACCACCCTCTGGCCGTGTTTTTCGTGCAGCCCCTCTATCAACCGCTTGAACGGCACCGCCGGTTCGTCGCCGGCGAGTTCCAGACCTTCCTTGCCCGCCCGGGAGACCAACTCTTCGCATATGCCATACTTCAGTATTTCCGGCGTTTCGTTCGGTATGTTGCTCATGTCGAGCCTGATCACCGGGTGTTTCGCGAAGTCGTGGTCTGAATCGTAGATCCATAAACCCTTGAATAATTCTTTATCCCCGCCGAACGCCTCGGCGATGGTGTCGAGCAGTAGCGACTTGCCGAACCTCCTCGGGCGCGAAAGGAAGTAGTAGCTCGCATCATTGATTAGATTGTACACATATTGCGTTTTGTCCACGTACAGATAGTCGCCCTTGACTATCCTCCTGAATGTCTGTAGCCCCAGCGGCAGTTTTTTCATTTTGTCCACCCCCAAATCCATCCCTCTGTCATTTTTCCAGCGCTTCGTCGATATACGAGGCGTAGCCGCTGCCATACGAGCCGATGATCTGCTCGCCGACTATATTTCCCTCGCCGTCGATCAGTATGGTCGTGGGGACATAGCCGGACTGCACCTTTTTCAAAAGCTCCTGGAGCTCCTTGGTGTTTGCATCGACCATCACAAAGCTGATGCCGGACGATTCGGCGATGCGGATGGCGGTTTTGGCGGCGCTGCCGTAGTCGGCGAGAAGCGCCAAAAAGCCCACCCTGTCGCCGTATTCCTCCGCGATTTTGGCCAGTTCCGGCATTTCGTTCACGCAGGGGCCGCACCAGGTGGCCCAGTAGTGGACAAAAAACAGCTCCTTTTCGCCCAGGGATTTTTCCGTCACCGTATTCCCGTACAGATCCTTCGCGGTGAATTTATACGGGAACGGGAATGTCTCCGCGGACTTTTTCACCATGTCCCAGATTCTCACCATGGTGACTATGCTCTGCTCCCGGGTGTAGCTGCCCTTCGGGTCGAAGCGGTTGCCGTCTGTCCCCGTCATGATTTTGCTCGCCTGCATCTTGCCGACATCCGCCGCCGCCCAGTCCGATATCTGCTTGCTGTCGGTGTAGTCCGGCGAGGCCTTCGCCAGGCTTATGCCCATCGCATCCGCCAGGCGCGACAATATCGCCGCCGCCTGTTCCCGGATGAGTTTGCCGTTTGGGTTGAATCTGTTGTCCCCCACGCCGTTCACCACGCCGAGGGCGCTCATTTTCCGCACGTTTGTATCCCTTGAATCGTCAAAGGCGGGCGCAAGCTCGGAGATTGTGCCCATATGCTTTTCATACAGCAGGACGGCGAGGGCGCAGAACTCGGCGCGGGTTATGGCTTTTGTGTAGTCCGACTGCAGATTCTGCGGCACGAGCCCCTCCGAAATCGCCCTGTTCACCTGTTCGGCCGCCCAGGCGGAAGGGGAGCCGGAAGCGGCCGCCGCCGGGAAGAGGCAGAGCGCCGCCACGGCGCAGCACAATGCGGCGGCCAACAATTTTTTGGTTTTCATGTTGGTTTTCATGGATGTAATCTCCTTTGTGTTGTTCGGGTGGTGCGATGATATGGGTACATTATAGCACATCTTCATAAAAATTGCAATCGGTTTTTCCGTGTCAAAAAAATATTTGTAAATTTTTGAAATAACTGTTGACAAATATAATATTTTGTATTAATATATATATATGCAATTGTAACGGCCAAATGAAAATTTCGTTGCAGTGAAAAAAATTACAATTTATGAAAAGGAGCACGGATTTTATGAAAAAAATTCTCGCGATTCTATTGGTGTTTGCGCTGTTTGCGGCGCTTGCGGCCATCCCCGCCTATGCGGCCCCGGGCGAAAGAAGCTACGGCCAGGCAAAAAAAGTCAACGACGGCGACATAGACATGGGCAAAGCCGAAATGACCGAGCCCGCATGGGCAAACACGGCAAAAGTGAACATCAACCACCTCAACGACGGCGAGGCCTTCGGGGATGTTTACCTTTTGTGGAGCGACACGGCCCTGTATGCGTTCTTCGACATAACCGACATCACCCCGGACGCCAAAGACAACGGCAGGGCACAGGAAAATGCCCCCTGGGAGGAAGACAGCGTGGAGTGGTTCATCGACATAACCAACAAGGGCGAACACTGCGAGCAGTTCAGGGTGGACCGTTTCGGGGTCCCCTCGTATTACCCGCACCAGGGCGCATGGATGGACGATTTCTGCATAGGCGCCACGAAAATCTCCGACTGCGAGCCCGTTCCCCCGGGACATATGAGCTGGGCGGTCAAAGTCGACGGCAACAAATACTACGTCAAGATGAAAATCACGTTCTTCGGCAAGATTTCGGCGGGGGACGTGGGCATGAACTTCCAGATAAACAATTACGGCGGCACGCCGGTATGGCCCACGGGCTATGAGGGAAGCAGCTGGACCCCCGATGTGTACGGGGTGGTCACTTTGGTAAACGAGATGGCGTATACCCCCCCGGCGGCGGGCGGCGACACGGCCGCGGCGGGCGGCTCGGGCAACTTCGTGTTCATCGAGGCCGAATCGGGCAAAAACAACGGCATGCAGGTGGCCGACGACTCGGGCGCATACAACGGCAAGTGCATAGTCTCGCAGGATGCGGAAAACACGATCGAATACAACATCGATATCGCAAACCCCGGTAAGTATGTCATATGGGCGAGGGTGTATGCCGAACAGACCGCCGACAACTCGTACCTGTACTCGTTCAACGGGAACACCTTCAACGGGACGGATCTGTGGATATTCGACTTCTACGAGCTCAACGAGCAGCCCACGCCAAACGACAGGTTTTTCGACCCCAAGCTGCAGAGCGACGAGCTGTATTTCACCTGGTACTGGCTGCGCATGAACTACAGGGACACCAGCGTGGATCCGGCGGCCTGGTGGAACATGCAGTTTTTCGATATGAAGGCGGGGGCGAACACGCTGCTGCTCAAGACGCGCGAAGTGGGGGCCAAAATCGACAAGTTCATCGTGACCGACGATCTGGACTATGACCCCAAGACGATATCCGGCGACCCGGAAATCCCATACCTGGCAAAACTGGCGGAGGAGGCTGCGGCAGCGGCGGCTGCGGAGGCGGAGCGCGAAGCGGCGGCCAACGCCAACCAGCCGGCCCCGACCGAAGCGGCTCCCCCCCCGACCCCGAGCGTCCCGCCCACAGGCGACGGCTTTGCCGTGCTCGTCTCGGTGATGCTGGCCGCCGGAGTGTTCGTGTTCGCGAGGCGTTTTGGCAGGGCCAGGCAGTTTTGAAAAATATCGAAAAAATATTTTGAAAATTTTTCAAAAAACTGTTGACAAAGCCGAAAATATAGTGTATAATGTCCCATAGCGTTAAAATTTGCACAAAATCGATACGAAAAAAAGCGATGATCGGGAAGAAGTAACCCCCAAATGTGCCCTTGCAGAGAGTCGGCGGCCGGTGCGAGCCGATGGGGCGGCGGGAGGCGAATACATCCCGGGAGCTGCGGCCTGAAACTTCAAGTAGGGCACGACGGGTGCGCCCGTTACGGCGCATGGGGTATGACTGTACCCTAGTGAGCGCATGGCCGCGAGGCCGTGCGGAAATTGAGGTGGCACCGCGGTTTCATGTTCTGGAATAACCGCCCTCGGATTTTTGTCCGGGGGCGTTTTATTTATATTAAAAATTAAAAAAAGGAGCGTATTTAAAATGAAAAAAGCTAAAAGACTATTTGCAATCGTTCTAGTTTTGGGTATGGTGGCAGCGGGCATAGCGGGGTGCGGGGGCGGCGAGGCCGTGGAATTGAATCTGGCGCACTTCTGGCCGGGCAACCACCCGATCGAGACCGAACTGGTCCAGCCCTGGATTGCCGCCGTCGAGGAGGCGACCGGGGGCAGGGTGAAGATCACCAGCTATCCGGGGGAGACTTTGATCGTGTCCGCCGAGATATATGAAGGGATCAAGAACGGCGTCGCCGACATGGGGCTCTCGTGCTTCGCGTACACCCGCGGGCAATTCCCCGTTTTGGAGGTGTTCGAGCTGCCGGGCGTGGTGTATAACGATTCGACCGCCGCCTCAAAAATCGCCTGGGAGGGCATCAAGGAGCTCAACCCCAAGGAAATCCAGGACACGACCCTGATGATG
>Ga0209737_10001512_pt1 | contig 16639 bp, 9 predicted proteins | sample TergutCu122P3_FD_187284 | JGI IMG/M metagenome (GOLD analysis project Ga0209737, IMG submission 187284) | Cubitermes ugandensis P3 segment gut microbial communities from Kakamega Forest, Kenya - Cu122 P3 (SPAdes) (version 2) | ecosystem: Host-associated > Arthropoda: Insects > Digestive system >...
CGCGCCCCATAAGCGTTAACTTAATGGTGAATATTTAAGTTTGATTTTTCAGAACACCAATAATTCCTTTGCTAATTCGTTAATTGATAGCAGTTCCACAGCTTGAGCTTGAGCTTGAGCTTGAGCTTGAGCTTGAGCTTGAGCTCATAGCTAGTAGCTAATAGATCGCGATTAAGAGCCGCAAGACAAAGAACAATAAAGTTAATAGCCAGATCAACGCCTATGCGGCTGCCCCCACCCTAATCACATGTGCATGCAGAAGGCATGGACACGCGCAGCAGAGGTGCGGGATGAGCCTGGAATCGCAATATGCTGCCAAGAGTCAGGTGCCTTTGCCAGAGCGCGCCGTCGGCAAAGAGGGTACAATACTGGTCATAGGCTACGATGCACGGAGATTGTTCGGGGAAAAAGGTCATCGTGGTGATGGCATTGTGTTTGGGAGCGCAGAGTTCGCGAACTTTCAGGATAAAGCGAGTGTCGCCGGGAGGGAGGGGTGTGGCGCCTGCTGAGCGTATGGCGGCGTGTGAGCCGAGGGCAGTGGCCACCCACAGGCCAGAGGAGCATTGACGCGCTTCACCCTGTGGCCCGATAAGGGTGTATCGGGTGGCACGCGCCGGGCAGGCATTGCTGATGAGCACATCGTTGAGTATGGGTTGGGGCAGGGGCGAGTCGTCGACAACGCATTGCATTCTTTGTTCTGCGGTGATGGCTGCGCCGTGGTGAATGATGGCGGATAAGCAGGGCTCGAAATCCTGCCAGTCGACCGTGCACAGGAATCCAATGCTCCGCTCCGGGATGAGTCTGACACCAAGCAGCGGGGTGTTTTGGCAGCGAAGTGCCGCGGCGAGCATCGTGCCATCCCCGCCAATCGCAACGACGAGGTCGTAGTTTAGGACTGGGGGGAGTTTTTTCCGCGGCAATATATTGATGTGCAGGCCGTGTTTTGAGATTGCCTGACAAACGCCCTCGATCCTGTGCTGGAGATCGCGTTTATTGGCGTGGCGTTCCGCGTGGACGAGGCCCAGGCGAGCGTTGGGTGGAAGGATGAGGTTCATGGTGTGAACTGGTCGGGGTGGCGGTGTCGTTGTTGGCGAATGTGCGAGCCAGAGTTGTCTGTATCTGCCATGACGGCTGTTTTGCATGCCGAGAGGCTGAAATCGGCGGGGAGGTGGGGTCTGAGAATCGGCGGGATGTCTTCTTTTCTGGAGCGGAGGTAATCGTCGATGAGAAGCTGAGCGACATGTTGCGGGGAGTGAAACTGTTCAACGGTCATGTATTCGAAGAGGAGTGTGACCCAGCGTGCCTGTGCAATGCTATGGGTTGCCTGTGTGCGTTGGTATACCCACTGGGTAAAACCCCAGAAACGCTCGAAGGGTTGTTCTGCGCACAGAAAGGCAACGGATTTTGGAAAACTGGCGTTATTGACCAGGGTGTCCCAGAATTTTGCAAAGCGCTTAAATTTTGTGAGCGCTTCGAACGTCATGTACGGCGTATGGAGGATTTCGTAAGGCGGGCAGGTCGAAAAGGCAAGCCCCCAGGATTCAGCTTGTTGGTCGAGCGGCGATCCTTTGAGACGCTTAAGGATGCCGAGCTGGATTTCCTGTACGCCGCTTTTGAGGAGGCGTTCGAAGCCGCGGGCGAAAGAGGGCATGTCTTCGCCGGGGAGGCCTGCGATGAGATCGGCGTGGATGTGGGCCTGAGTTTGCAAGCGCAGGCGCTGGAGGTTCTGGAGCAGTTTGGTGTCATCGAGGGGGCGGCGAATCGTCCGTGCAACTTCCGGGTTGAGTGTCTGGACGCCGAATTCAATTTGGATGACCGCCGGCGGGTAAGCGGCCAGGGCTTCGAGGAGGGCAGGCGGAATATCCTGCGGCACCATTTCGAAGTGGAGGGTAATGCCCGATGTACAATAGGGCATGAAGAAGTCGAGAATGGCGAGTGCGCGTGGGAGGGAAGCATTAAGGGTGCGGTCGAGGAACTTAAAATGGCGTGCACCGCGGGCGAGGAGGCGTTTGAAAGCCTCAAAGAGCCTTGGCAGGCCAATGGTTCGGACGGGTTTGTCTTTGGCACTGAGGCAGAAGGCGCAGGCGTAGGGGCAGCCACGGCTTGACTCGACATAGAGCACGCGATGGCGAAGATCGTCGTCTGTATATTCATCGTAGGGCAGTGCGACGGCATTAAGATCGACAGGGGGGGCATGGATGATTTTGGGCGTATCCGGGACCATGCGCGGAGCCATTTGACCCGAAAGTGCCGCCTGGCAAAAGTCGCCAAAAGCGATTTCCCCTTCCCCCACGATGCAGGCATCGGCGAGCCGGAACAGGGCATCTGCCTGCCTGGACTCAATGGCCTGAACTTCGGGGCCGCCCAGCACAACAAAAATACCGGGGCTGACCGATTTGACGATTTCGACCATCTGGCGCACCCGGTCGACATTCCACAGGTAAACGCTCAGGCCGATCAGACGTGGCTGGGCAGAAAGCAGCCGCCAGGCCGACTCTGTGACATCATCCTGTATCGTCAGCTCGATCTGCGCCGTCTGCCTCTGCAGGGCGCCGGGCAGATTGGCACGAAGCGTCCGAATGGCGTGCGACGTGTGCGAGTATCGCGCGTTGATGGCTACCAGCAAAATGTCATGCATGAAAGGATTTCCCATGTCTTCATTTTTATGTTGGGGAACCAATTCTCCAATACCCCTTGTGGCCACTCATGCTGAGGGGGAAATCCCCCTGCGCGGCTATTGGCGCAACGCGCCAATACGCCGCTACCCCCTGTGCGGGGCTCAGGCGCCGCCCCGCAACGCCCCGCTTCCTCGGGGAACGGCCCCCCCTGGAACAACGAAAAAAGCACCCAACGGTGTGGGTGCCAAAGTGTATCCGCAACTAAATGGATGGAGCTAAACGGGATCGAACCGATGACCTCTTGACTGCCAGTCAAGCGCTCTCCCAGCTGAGCTATAGCCCCGAAGCAGAAGACGCAGGAAAATGGAGCTAAACGGGATCGAACCGATGACCTCTTGACTGCCAGTCAAGCGCTCTCCCAGCTGAGCTATAGCCCCATATGCGTGCATTATCAGGCTCGCTGCGGCATTCCCGCAACGAGTTGGGGCGTATAGCGCTCCCGCCTGTGTGATGCAAGTTTTTTTTTACAAAATTGAGCTTCCATGTGCAGTTCGGCAGAAATTCTGTTAGAAGGCAGCCTGCACAGTCTGCTCCCGGGTGTCCCTGCAATCATAAGGTCGACATTATCCATGAAGGTTCGGTTCTATTTCGATTACTGCGATTATCGCTCCTACCTCATGATGCACTCGCTCCAGAGTCTTGATGTTCTCCCGATCCATGTCCAGTGGATAGCCATGGATGCCTACTCCCTGCGATCCCTCAGCGGCTATGCCCGGCAGGCAGACTGTCACGCCGAACGCCGCTATCTTTTTCAGGAAGCCAGGCGATTCGCCACGCAAGAGGGAATCCCATTTTTCTGGCGCCAGGAGAGCATCCACAGCGGTCTCGCACTTCGAGTAGGCCTCTGGCTCATGCAGCACGCACCAAATGCCTTCGAGTCCTTCTCGCGCCTTATCCTGACCCAGCTCTGGGCCCATGGGCAGGAGATGAGCACAGCCCTTCTGCGCGATGCGCTTGAGGCGCTCGACCTGGATTACGAAGCCATCCTCGACGAAGCTTCCGGTCCAAAGGGTTTCCTCTACCAGGACACATGCCTCCAGGAAGCCATCTCTGACGGGATTTTTGACGTGGCCAGCCTCGTCATGGGGGATTCGCTCCTCACGCGGTTCGATCAACAGGACATCATACGGCGCACCGCCCTTCACGAATGGCTCAAAACCCTCCCACCATCCCTTGTACTTCAGTCCTGCGCCTCGCTCGTCGACAATCTGGCTGCCGATCAGCGAAAACATCATATTCAGCAACTCATACAAGCCTCCGGCCAGAAAACCGCCTACGCAGCGCCCATTGAGCGCACCATTCAGCCCATCGCACACTCGCTCCTCCCCCCTGAGGGCACCTGGCGTCTCCCACAAGCATTGCCACGCACCGACATCACCGTATGCCTGCGCTCAGGACATGGCCCGGATCCCCTCCTGGATGCCTTTCAACGCAGCGCGGATGCCGCACTGAACCTCTGCCCGGAAGCAGGACACCCCTATCGCGGCGTGCCAGCCTTTGCCCAGTCCGCCAAAAAACGCCTCACAGCGCGGTTGTTTGCAGCCTACGTTCTGGACGACGACACACCGGCATGCCTCATCCTGCGCGTCGACGCCAAAGGCAACGTCCAGGAAGTTTGCCTCCTCCGCGACTCTGACGACATCCAGCACATCGTGTTCAGCTGGCGCGGCTGGACCATCGCCGCCTTCTCTCCAAAGGCCTGCCTTGATCTCAACATGGCGCGGCTGGCCGCTCACCAGGGCGCCAACCTCGTCCTTCATCTCTCCCCCCCGCAACAGGCCAGCGTACCCACGGCCGAGGCCTGGGGGTGCGTCGCCCGCGCCTGGATCATCGACATCAAAAGTACCGCGCCCTTCAGTCCAGGCCTTGTCGATGCCGAGTCTCGCCGGCAGGCGCTCGAAGAAGACGCCGACACCAAACTGTCCCCACCCTGCCAGCTCAAACACGCCCCCCAATGGCAGGCCCTGGCCCCCCGCACCCTGCTTCTTTACGAAAAATCCCTGAGCTTCGGAGAGATCAGCGCAAACGCCGACATCGAACTGGCCTGCCGCGGGCAAAATCTCGAAGTCACCACACTCACGCAAAAGAGCGAAATCAGTTTCTCAAGGGTTCTGGAACGCGTTCGAATCGGCGAATCCCTCATCCAGATGCTGCCATTCTGCGGCGAACAAATCTTCGCCACAGAATTTGTATCCCACAAGATCCTCAAATCCCTGAGCCGTTCCCCGCGAGAAGCCATTCCCATCCTCATCAATTACTGGCATGACCTCGAATTCGAACTTCTCGTCATCATGCGCCCCGTCCTTGCCACGCTGATCATGACGTGGCGAATACCCATTGTCGTCGTCGTCCTGAATCAAATCGTCGAAGTCTGGCTCTGCAGCCCCCAGGGCACAGCCTACCGCATCGAAAAAGATGACGAACTCTACCGAATCGATCTCGGAGAGCTCAGCCGGGCCGAACACTGCTTCCCCCAGATGCTCAGAATGCTCAACCTCGACGAAACAGCCTACCTCCGCCGACTCGAATCCCTCACGCAAACGCCGGATACATAGATTTTTGTGGGGGAGCATTGCTCCCCCACACCCCCTGCAATGCTACGCATTGCCTGTGGGTAAAGTGGCTAAGAGCATCGCTTGAAGCCACATGCCTCACCGCCGCGGGCAAAGAGGCGAGCAACGAACTAATAACGAATATTAAATGGCTAAAAGAGAGTATTAGAATTTAACATCAGTGCCCCATCTTAGAGCGCTTTCAGCTTAAATGGCTACACACTCGCAGGGCGAGGCATGTTGCCACAAACAATAACATTTTGCCCTTCATCCACAAGCGATACGAAGTATCGCAGGGGGGGGAACGAGTTCCCCCACGAAAAGAAGAAAAAGGAGTAGATATGCAATTTTTTGAATACGTCGCCCGCCTCGAAGCCACGGCCACGCCGTTTGCCATTCTGACCGTCATCGCATCGACCGATGGCGCGCCAGGCCGCGAAGCCTTTAAGATGTGTGTGACCGAAGACTGCCAAATCTTTGGCAGCATCGGCGGCGGAAAACTTGAGTACGATGCCACCCTGACAGCCGTCGAAATGCTCAGAACAGGCGAGCGGACACGCCTGAAACACTACATCCTCCAGGATGAGGAACACGGCGGCCTGGGCATGATATGCGGCGGAAACGTCGACGTCCTCATCGAAACCTTCAGCGCACGCCACCCCCTTGTCATCTTCGGCGGCGGACACATCGGCACCGCCCTGACCGAATTCGCCGCCAGGGTCGGCTTTTGTGTCACCGTCATCGACAACAGGCCCGAATTCGCCACCCCCGCAGCCCATCCCCTGGCCACCCGCACACTCAGCCTGCCCTACGAAGAAGCCACACAGCTCGACTTCCCGAGCGGCGCCTACTTCGTCATCGTCACCCACCAACACCTCGGTGATGCCGCCTGTCTCGAAGGCATTCTCAAACGCCCCGAACTCAGTCCCCGCTATATCGGCGTCATCGGTTCCTCAAAAAAACACGCCCGCGTTTTCGCAGAACTCACCCAGACAGGCATCCCCCACGAAGCCCTGGCCAAAGTCAATGCCCCCATTGGCCTCGATCACGGCGGCCAGTCCGCCAACGAAATCGCTCTGGGCATCGCCGCCGAAATCGTCGCACGCAAATACGGCATCACCCTGGCCGACTCCATGCACACCAAAAAGTCGCCTTTTTCGGGGGAACCCGTTCCCCCACAAAAATAAAAGGCGCGGCGTATCTGCTGGCAGATAGCCGCGCCCGGGCAGCGTATTGCCTGCCCGGCCGGGCAGGCAATAGCGGCCGGCCAAAAGAAAGGCGTCAGTATTTGCCCACCAGCATGACTTCAGATAGTTGAAGCAGTGAGACGGCAGACATGTGAAGCGCGCCATAGCGCGCTGCTGATGTCAGGGCAAGGCGCAGCGCGGCGGCTTCACCAAGGGGAAGGGCACTGCGACAGATGGCACCAATGGTCGCCTTCGATGGCCGGACAAACCGGCAGGCCAGGCGAAACTTCGACAAGGCCCAGTCCTGAACGGCGGCATAGTGACGCTCAAGCGTCACGGCATTGAGCCTTTGCGGAACGAAGACCACATGGCCGCCATCGTATTTGGCCCAGTCATACGTCACAATGCGTGCCTGGCGCTCATAGTCATCGAACTGCGGCATCTCCGGGTATGGCGTAAAAAGCGACAGCATGGGTAAATCGACCCCGGCGGCAATGACTCGCTTTGCCGCTTCAAAACTTTCCAGCGATTCGTGATCGCTGCCAAAGGTAAAATCAGCGCAGACAAATATGCCACGCGACTTAAAAAGTGAGATCGCGCAGGCCGAAACCTGCCGTGCCTGGCCATCATGCATGAGGCCGGAAAAATCCATGGTCTTTCCCAACACCGCCAGGCACAGCCCCGCACGGCGCAGAAGCGCAACATCCCGGGCATCATACGCGCTGCTCACCCACGCCCCCCAAAGCAAATCCTCCGTCACCAGGCGCTTGGACAGCTCAAGCAAAACCGCCATCGCCATCGTTTCGTCCTCAAAAGGGCTGTCGAAAACAATGCGCTTGTTCGCATCAAGCAATCCAGACTCACGCATTGCGCCGATTTCGCTCATAATGGCCTCAATGCTGCGCGCCACAACCCGTCCGTTCTCCTGTTGCCCCAGCGCCACCGGCACAAAATAGGGGCAATAATCCCCCAAAGTCGTCGCACGCCAGTCCGGCAAAACTTCCGCTTCCTCCAAAACAGAAGACACCCCCAGGACATCCGGGACACAAGACAGTGACAGCGCCGTCCAATATGCCCCATCAAGCGCTTCAGGCGCTTTGCCGGCATAAACATCCGGTCTCCCGGAGGCGATGACCACCCGGATACCCTGTGCCAGCAAGCTGGCGGCAAGCGGCATCGTCCTGGAGGCATTGCAGGCATCCATAAAAAAGACAACGGCATCGAAATGCCAGAGTGAAAGGTTCTCTGCCGCCGCATCACACATCGTCACGGTGTAGTCCAGACCATGCGCTGTATTGAGCTGATGGATGGCCGAGGCCCAGAGCGCCATCCGGCGAAGCGGCAGGACGGCCTGCCCCTGCATGGCCTCAAACTGCACGAGACGTGCACCGAGTATGGGTGCAAAGCAACGTTTTAAGGATGGGTCAAGCGCCCATTGCCTGCAACGACTCTCCCGAACACATACCAATGCCAGCGATGTCATCTCATGATCCTCCCTTCGGTCAGTCTGACACTGTGAAGCATAAGTGAGGTTTGTCATCGAATTGTCATCCACATCGATTTTTTTCGTGCCCCCCGCTGGCTGCGCCGCCACCACCTTTGCAAAAGGGGGAAATCCCCCTGCGCCGCTATCGTCCGTGCCGATACGCGGCTACCCCCTGTGCGGGGCTCAGGCGCCGCCCCGCAACGCCTGGCTTTTGTGGTGGGAACAATAATCTATCTGTACGGGCGCAGCGGGCTACGCCCTTCACAGCGGGCTACGCCCTTCGCAGCAGCGGGCGACCGAGGACGGTCGCCCCCACTCGTACCTACATGTAGAACAAATCCACACAAATCGCATATCCAGCAGAAAAATTTACTGCAAATGACATATTATTCATAAATAATCGCAATTTAACGCTTTAAATTCAAATCACTTTCTTCTGCTCAAGTTGAGTTCGAAAAAAATGCCATTCTGCCGAAAATGTGCTCAAATTGTGGGAATATCGGGCTTCCAACTTTGTTCTTTGGTGGTTTACAGCTCAACCGATACGGAGTAGAAGCGGACTGCTGGTGCGCATTCGATGGCAATGCGCGGTGTCATCAGGCGACAACCTGGGGAGAGACATGTTAGAAAAAAGGCGATTATCTGTGCTGTTGTCGGTGGGGATGCTGTGTGGCGGCATGGCGTCGTGCACAACGGTAATGGAGACGGACGATATCAACTTTGAGAGCGGCATCCGCCTGACCGTTCTGCATACGGGCGACATCCATAGCCGATTGCTGCCATACGACATGGAGTTGATGGCAACGGACGAGCGCCTTGGCATGAAACAGCCCAATGAGCCATTTGGCGGGATCGCGCGTGCAGCCACCGTGATAAAGCAAATTCGCCAGCGGGCACAGCACAGCATTCACGTTGACAGCGGAGATGTCTTTCAGGGAGCGCCTATTTTTAATGAGTTCCACGGCGAGCCTGAGATTCTGGCCATGAACCACCTGGGGCTGGATGCCTTTATCATTGGCAATCACGAGTTCGACGAGGGTCCTTTTAATCTGTACGACAAGCTTTCCAAGGCTCAGTTTGCGGTATTGGCGGCAAATTATCAGTGGAGGGATACGCAGGGGATACAGCAGGAGCCGCTGAAGAATGCGGCGCGTCCCTATACCGTCATCAATGCAGATGGCGTTAAGGTGGCCGTTATCGGCATGGCGAACTACTCCAGCATGTCGTCGATCACCTATGGCGACAACAGCCTTGGGATCACGGTGCTTGAGAATATCCAGGTCGTCCAGAGTTTCATTGATGTTCTCAAGGAGGACGTCAACGTTATCACGATGGTAACGCACCTTGGCCTGGGTGAAGACGAGACTTTGATTCGCAAAACAACGGGACTTGACGTCGTCTTTGGCGGGCATTTGCACGTGGTGCTCAATCCCCCGAAGAATATCCCGGATGCCACGATCAATGCATTGGGCGAAAGCGAGCCCAAGATGGTGCCTTTGGTGCATTCCGGCGCGTTTATGAAGTATGTTGGCCACTTTGATGGTATTTTTTACCCTGACTATACTGTCCGGCCGGAGTTTTATCCGACCGAGGCAAAGCGCCCCTGGGATCTGACACTGGTGAGCCACACCTACAGGGCTGTCCCGATCGACTCGACGCTTGTGGAAGATGCTGACCTGTCTTTCCTGGTTGCGCCCTATGAGCGCGAGATTGCAAGGCGTCTCGACCTGCGCAGGGTCATCGGGTATGCGCCTCAGACACTCCGCCGCTTTGGTTCGGGGGGCAACGACTCGCCCCTGGGCAACTTCCTCACGGATAACATGGTATTCCGACAGCGCGTCGAAGCCGACTTTGGCGCAACAAACACGCTGGGCATTCGAACAGACATTCATCAGGGGCCCGTGACCAACGATCAGCTCTACAATGTCTTCCCCTTCCCCAACACGGTTGCGACGCTGACGCTCTCCGGGAGCGAGGTTTGGGCTTTGCTGGACTTCAACACGTACCGGTCGATGAATCGCGGCTGTCAGAGCCAGCTTCAGGTCTCCGGCATACGCTATGCCCTGGACTGCCACACAGCCAAACGCGTCGTGGATGACTACCTGAGCGAAGGGTTCCTGTTTGAATTCCAATATCGCATGGATGCATTCAAACGTCTGTGCAACAAAAAACCCACGCCAGACTATTGTTTCAGACAAGTGGACACCAATGATAATGGTGATCCGATTTACGAAGTTGACCACACCAGCGTTCATTTCGCCAAAGACATCAAGTTTGTGCGCGGTGCATGCGAAACAGATGCAGATTGTGCCTTCAGCAAAGATGGCATTTCATCCTGCGAAACCATCGTGGACAGCAAGGGCGGCCCCTACAAGGCCTGCATTGAGAAGTTGCAGCCACAGTGGTTCTACAGATTCGCCACGAACAATTATATGGCGCATGGCGGGTCGGGCTTTACGACACTCAAGTACAACACCACGCAACAAGATACGGGCGTGGAGCTGCGCACTGTTTCGATCGACGGCATCGAAAAGCAGCCCTCCTGTTATGAGCGATGCCGGGAAGAGCTGGGTGAAAATTTCGATCCGAAATTTTTGGGCAGATGCAGGCGGCTCATCACATGCAGACAAGATGTTTACGCCTATGAGCTGCGATGGTGCAAATCCATGTACCGTTACAGCGAGCAGGAAATTTGCCTGGACAGAAATACAGTAAACAATGCGGGCGGTGTGTGTGTCGCCTTAAACAAGACGACTGACCATGAACGCTGTCTGGCAGCACATTACAGCAGCTGCAACGAGCGTTATTATTCGAGAGACATCCAGGTCTGCTATATCCTCCGTGAGGAAGAAGAGCGCCGGTGTGCCGGCGCGGCACAGGAGAGTGACTACACGCGTTGTCTGGCACGCCATATTGACAGTGTGCCGCAGTGTGCTTCGCTCAGTGCCGTCAGCGAATACGACAGCTGTGCGGAGAATGCGCTTGTGAGGGCCGAAAAGTTGTGCACGGAGATAGCATGTTTCATCGCAAGCACAGATGGCCGCCAGGTTCCGATACGACCCCGCAACGAGAATTTCGAGAGCGGTATAGGGGTCATTGACAGCTTCGACAATGGTCCGGCCATCATGGAAGCACTCCAGAATGCCGGCTATGATGCGTGTTACTAGGACTGGGAGGAGGTAGGATGATGAAAACCAGACGACGTTCCCAGATTGCCTGCACAGTCCTTGCCGCCTGTATGGGGGTATTGGTGTCAGGCTGTGTCGAGCATACATCGAAACATTTTGAAGGCATCAAGTCATTCAAGATTCAGGTCAAGGTTAAGAACGACGATTTCGGCTCGGTGCAATCGCCTTTGGCGTTCCCAACGAAATTCGCCTATGCCGGGCAATGCGAGGCGGGCCAGGTATGTTACACCATCGAAGTAGGCGCCTATGCCGTCGATGTGAATGGCGATTATTTTCCGGCGTTCAATGGCCAGGCCGCATTGAACATTGTGCCAGGAAGGGTACAGACTTCAAAGGTTAACTTTATCAACGGCATGCTTGGAACCTGGGACTTTGATGAATTCGGCAACCCTGTCACGCTGCAAAGGGGTGTCGAAACGGGTGTGCGGTTTTCGCACGGCAAGACACGCGTTTGGGTTGAAGACATCATTGATACGGAAGAACGAAGGGCTTCACTGGCGACAGGTGTGAGCAGAGAGCTTGTCTTTGATCCACAGACGATCCGGATGATCCAGTACAATCCCGACGCGCCCGCAGGTCAGACGCCGCTTCTGGGAGACTATGCCTCGCTTCATGGTTACAAGGGCCGTGACCTGGTCGTGACCAATGTCGTCTCGACGGGTTTCTACGTCACGGATCTTGCCGACAGGGGCTACAACTCGATCTTCGTCTTTACCTTCTCACAGCCTGGCCGCGTTGAGATTGGGGACAGAATTTGCGATCTCGCTGGCGGCATTGCCGAATTTACCGGGATGACGCAGTTGCAGTTCCCTTCATGGGGCATTCAGAACAAGACACGTTCAACGGCAGAAGACCTTGATCCGGCGCCCGAGGACGGCGATCAGGGTGTTGGCAGCTGCATCGATAAAAACACCGGCCAGACGCGCCCCTGTACAGACGAAGAGCTCCTGGCCATGGCCGCGCTCGTCGATTGCTCCGGCAGATACTTCGATTATCCACTTTCGAGGGAAGAAAGGCTCAAGTTTGGAAAAATCCCTTCGCCAGAGCCGCTTATTCTCAACTATCGACACCTCCAGCCCGCCAACGTCGCCGCCCTCGAAGCCATGGAAGCATCTATCGTCACCGTCGAAAACGTGCGTCTTTCTTCGTACTTCATCAACTGCGACGACAATGGCAATGGCAGGATCGATTCGGGTACAGACGAGGCAAATTGCCGAACGAACTGCAACAACAATCCCACCTGCACAGAACTCTCCAGCCTGGAGAGCTATGACCAGTGGCGTGCCTGGACAATAGACGGTTTCGGAGAGATATCGGTTGCCAGCTCATCCATTGTTGCAAACTTCGACATTACCAAGGGTTGCATAACCTCGACATCCCCCGAAGGGCGGCCGGAAATTCACTGTCCAGAGCGCAGGCTCAGACGCGTCACAGGCAATCTCAGGCAGGTTCTTCCCACATGCAGTGGAACGGCCGAGTGTGATGCTGCCAAAGTGAGATTCATCATGACGATTATTGAGCCTCGTTTCTCGACGGATCTGATCATGAACACTGAGTTTAACAGCCAATCCGAAGAAGCATTCAGGCGGTTGCATGGTTTGCCTTAGGTACCTTGAAGTTTATGGCACAGTAGTCTTTCGAATTTTTTAGCCAGATATTTTTGGTGGAGTCTCCCACACACAATTTTAGGAGATGCATTCATGCAATCGAGAATCTCGCAGTATTGTCATGTCAAGGCCAACAGCATTCGAACTTTTTTCGCTTGTCTTGCGGCGCTGCTTCTTTTCGCTCCGGCAGCCATGGCAGGTGATTTCGTCGACACGCGTATCAGCTTTATTTTCAGTGACGACAATCTCCTGTCCGGTCCTGGCGAATCTTTGATCAACAGCCCTCAGATTGACTTCGGCGCGCGGCAGGGAATTTTCTTCCCGTTTCGCAACCTCAACAGCCAGGATCAGGGCGATGAGACATTGACGCATCTCGTACTGTATAAGGAGATGCCCGGATTCATCAAAAATCTGACAACCGATGCAGCCTTTGTTGCCCGCCTCGGCGTCCTGACTTCTCCCGAGACGGGCTTTAGCGCCGGCGATATCCGCCTGCGCGATGCCGGCTCATATCTGCGCATCCGTTATTCGTTCACGGATGTCGTCGTGGATGAAAGGTCTGGACACACGCTGGATTCTGACCGTCAGCTTGAGCTGACATTTTTCCCGACCAATGCGGACCGGTTCCGGGCCGGCTACACCTATGACCTGTCCTGGGCAGGCAATAAGATCTATACCCAGCAAAAGGCACAGTTTGCCACACCGGGTCTGAGACTTCGGTTTGACTGGGATGGTTTCTATGCCCTCGCGGGCGCCAAGACAACGCGTCAGATTATTCTCACAGAAGACAGCAATGACGTTAGAAATCGCGAGCTCGGTGCCTTTTGGGGCGGGATTTTTGGCCTGGGCTACATCGGTAATATGTTCGGCGTCGAAACCAATGGTGCCATATTCGATGCCGGCGTTAACCCCAAGCAGGGTGTTCAGGGCAAACCCGTGGTGTCTGGCGGTATTTCAGCCCGTTTGAGTGCATTTTCTGAAGGCTTCGCCCCGGAGGCGTCGATCGACTACCGTCTGTATCGCAACAGAGACAGCGGTTTCGAGGCATCACACTTCTTCCTGCGCAAGCCCAAGAATTACGAAAACTTCACATGGCGAGCCTCTATCGAGGGCAACTGGCTGACACAAACGCTGGCGGATTTCGACAACCTGGGATCTACCAAGCGCATTGATGCCTTTGCAGGTGCGATTCGCTCGGATCTCTTTATCGGCAAGTTTGCTGTCAACATCGACCTGGTTTATCGCGATCTGTATTTTATCCTCTTTAATGTGCCTGGTTTGGATCCCTTCTATGCGCTCCCCAATGGTGCCTCCTCGACACCCGAGATTCTCTTTGCGGTCAAGGGCGAGTACTGGATTGAGTCAGCCAACTTATTGCCTTCTCTTATGTTTGGGATTCAAAAGCCTGCCTCCTATCGCGGACGCATCAGTGAGACACCAAATCCCACCGATCTGGTAAGCGGACAGCAGACAGTCGCCATTCTGGATTCCAGCACAATCATTGCATTCCCCGATGGTGCCCAGCCGAAAGAGCTCTACTCTATCCGGTTCACGCTTCGCTGGGATTTGTCAGACATGCTGAGCTTGATTGGCGAAGTAAACTATAACTATGATCGGAATCAGCTTGGGCGCAGGAAAGATCCGGTCAACTTCACAGCCGAGTACTATATGCGCGATCCGAATGTTGTTGGGGTAGGCATCTTTGCACAAGCGCGTTTCTAAATTAAGCGGCACTATTCTGTAAGTGCGCGGCCTGATCGCGCCCTTTGGGCGTAATCAGGCTGCGTTTTTGTTTTTTGGCTGGTTTTCGGTGATTCGAGAGTCTAAGTTTTTCAACATTCGCCACGGCGAATTCTTTCCGCTCCTCATGGCGGCGCTCGGCACTTTTTTATCGATTGCCAGTGTCGTTTTGGGCCGGACCCTGAGTGATGCGGTATTGCTGTCGGCACGGCCGGCCATCAATGTTGCCAACTTCTTTATTCTGTCAAGCTTTGCACTCATGGCGGTTTCGCTGGTGTATTTCCGGCTTATCCGCGCGGTTTCCGCCGTCATTCTCAATGCCTCGATTTTGGTGTTGTTTGGCGTTGCGGTGCTCCTTTTTGAGTCCATAGACCGTACATCGCACACGGCGGTGCTCACCTATGCCACATTTCTCACCACGGCGCCGGCGCTGGCCAACATCATCGTGTGGAATGCCATCGGTGATGCCTTCAACGCACGGCAGGGCCGGCGGCTGTTCCATCTTGTGTGTGCGGCTTCAACCTGCGGCGGCATCGCGGCGGGTTTTCTGATACCGCCTCTGATAGAAAAGTTCGGAATCCTGGCGCTGTCCGTGAGTGATGCCAGTGTCTTCCTCCTGATGGCGCTGCCTGTCCTGCTCCTGCATCGGTATCGGCGATCAGAAAAAACGCACATGTCGTTTTCCGGTTCCGGGGAGACTCGCCAGAGCCTCCGGCAAGACTTCATCTCAGCCATCAATGACATTGCCAAGTCGCCGCTTCTAAAGAGCCTGTCGATCGTTTTCTTCCTTACAGCAATCGCCACCAATGTCATCGATTTCACACTCAAGTATTATCTCCAGACCAACTACGATCAAGACGGCATTGCCATGTTCTATGGCCACTTCAATGCCATCTCAAACTTATTTAACCTGATTGTTCAGCTCACGCTTTTATCCCAGTTCCTGACGCGTTTCAGAACGCGGACGCTTTTCGCCATCACGCCTGTCATCCTGCTCCTGTTTACGGTGCCCTTTGTCTTCGTCTACAGCGCGGCGTTCATCATTGCGATACGCTTTACAGACGTTGCCCTTCGTTTCACCATCCAGGATGCAGCACGCGAGATTGCCATATCGCCCCTGCCCCGGCTTCTGCGAAACCGCGCAAAGGTCATTTTTAAGGGCGTCATGAATCCGCTCGGCGGCATGTTTGCAGGCCTCCTGCTCAATGCGACGGCCCCCATTCTGGATCCGCAATATACGCCGCTTCTTTTGCTGCCGGTCATCGCCATCACGCTGTTCTTTGTGCGCAACCTCAATCGCTACTCCGCCAATCACCTCCTGGAACAACTCGGTGCATCCTCACATGCTGAAGACAACCATGGTGCTGCTCGCCAGTTTTTTTGCGAGCACTGGCAGGAAAACGATGAAAGCAAATCCAGCCCGGAACCAGAGCAGCTTCTGGACGGCTCAGGCGTTGTCCGCGATGCGACGATGGACTACATCCTGAGCCAGTCCCAGATTGACCCAAGCACAAGCGCCATTATCCTTCGCCATGGATTCGAACTCGTCTCGCGCGAGGCACGCCTGGCCCAGGCACTCATCGTCTGGATGCAATCGCTTGAGGATTATGAGCGTGCGGATGAATCCAGCACCTGCGACATATTTGCACGCATTGAGGGCGATTTTCAGAACATCTACGATGGAACGATTCACCGTCTCTTTAAGGCTCTCATGATCCTGTACAACCGGCGCGTCATCGACACCGTCTACAAATCTCTGGCAGCGTCGCGGTCATCGACCAGGGCACAGGCACTGGAGCTGCTTCAGCTGACACTGACCAGCTGCCCCTGTGCAAAACACATCCTGGTCCTATGCGATGACCTGGACAGAGAAGAGAAGTACGTTCGCCTGGATGCCATCGAACCGCTTTCGCAGGAAGCCGCCCTCGGCCTCCTGATCCGCGAAGAAGACAGACAGATCCAGCGCGTGATACGTTATCTCAGGCGCGCAGAGCTGCTGCCAGACGACCAACGGCTGCCACAAGATACACGCTCAGCCGGATAAATCTCGGGAGAAGCATCTTTCGTGGGGGCCGCGCCCCCTGCGCCGCTATCGGCCGCAACCCCCCGTCGCCTGCGGCGCCACCCCCTTTAAAAAGGGGGCGCGGCCGATACGCGTCTACCCCCAAAGCGGGGCCTCAATCGCCGGCCCCGCAACGCCC
>Ga0209737_10001513_pt1 | contig 16639 bp, 18 predicted proteins | sample TergutCu122P3_FD_187284 | JGI IMG/M metagenome (GOLD analysis project Ga0209737, IMG submission 187284) | Cubitermes ugandensis P3 segment gut microbial communities from Kakamega Forest, Kenya - Cu122 P3 (SPAdes) (version 2) | ecosystem: Host-associated > Arthropoda: Insects > Digestive system...
TGGGCAGAGCGAATGAACAAATCGAACGCTGTCTTGCAAAACTTGACAGTCTCAGTCCTGTGAAAGTTCTTGCGAGGGGATATTCGCTTGTATATAAGGACGGCAGGCTTGTCAACAATGCTGAAATGCTAATTTCAGGCGATGAAGTTCATATTAAATTAGGAAGCGGAGAGATAAAAGCTCATGTCATTTGAAGAAAATCTGAACAAACTGAATGAAATCGTGACGCAGCTCGAAAAGGGCGACGCAACGCTTGAAAAATCCGTTGAGTTATACGGCGAGGGCGTTAAGCTTGCGGCTGTTTGTAAGGAACAGCTCAGCAAGGCGGAGCTGACGGTGAGCGGGGAAAGTTAAGGAGGAAAACTTTAAATGAAGCAATTCAAATCTATAGACTTGTTTGCAGGAATTGGAGGAATAAGACTTGGGTTTGATAAAGCTTTCGGCAAGTCTCTTAAAACGGTTTTCGTAAGTGAATGGGACAAAAATGCTCAAAAAACTTACAAAGCCAATTTCAGCATTCAAGAAATATTCGGTGATATTACAAAGATAAATGAAAAAGAAATCCCGCCGTTTGATATTTGTTTAGCAGGGTTCCCATGCCAGGCGTTCAGCCTTGCGGGGCAGCGAAAGGGCTTTACAGATGATTACAAAGGCATGTCGAGAGGGACACTCTTTTTTGATGTGGTGCGCATATGTGAACACCGTAAACCTTTAGTTATTTTTTGCGAGAATGTTAAAGGTCTTGTTATTCACGATAAGGGTCGAACCTACAGTATAATAAAAAAATCTTTGCAAAACATCGGATATACGGTATACGAAAAAGTGCTGAACAGCCGTGATTTCGGCGTGCCTCAGAACAGAGAGCGTATATATATTGTCGCTTTCAGAAATGATATTGACAGTTCAGATTTTTCTTTTCCGAAGTCCACCGATTCAAGCAAAAGAATTAAAGATATTGTTGAAGAAACCCCTGTGTCGGCAAAGTATTATCTTAGCGAGACTTATGTCGAAACTCTTCGCCGTCACCGTGCAAGGCACGAGGCGAAAGGGAACGGTTTCGGGTATGAAATCAGAGCTTGGGACGATATTGCGGGAGCGATTGTTTGCGGCGGAATGGGGCGTGAAAGAAATCTGCTGATTGATGAACGCCAGACGGACTTAACCCCCGTAACACATATAAAAGGCGAAATCAATAAAGAGGGGATAAGAAAAATGACGCCCCGTGAATGGGCAAGATTGCAGGGCTATCCCGATACTTTTAAGCTAACGTTAGCTGATGTGCATTCGTACAAACAGCTCGGTAACTCAGTCGCCGTGCCAGTTATTGAAGCGATAGCAAAACAGATTAAGGCAGTGCTGAAAAATTTTTCTGGCGAGGAGACTTTGGAGTGTTAAGAGGTAATAGAGGCGAATGGTCTGAAATCTATGCGTTTTTAAGGTTGCTTGCGGACGGGAAAATATTTGCAGCCGATGCGGATATAAACAAAATAGAGTTGATGTTCTTCCCTATATTAAATATTATCAGAGAAGAAGTTAAAGGCAAGAGGTACGAATATTGTCTCGCGGAGACAGCGGTTAATATTTATCGCAATGATGATTTGATTCTGTCTCTTTCATCTGAACAGTTTCACAGCGAAGCAGTTGAGCTGTTGGAGCGAATCAAGGCTTCAACCAGTGCTTTTGGAAGTGTGGAGACTGAAGCGTTCATGAACAGTATTTATGTAAACAAGTTAAAAGCTCCGTCTACAGATAAATCTGATATAAATATTGGGTTGCACGATATTTTTACGGGTTATAAGCAAGTTGTAGGGTTCAGTATAAAAAGTGAGCTAGGCAGTCCGCCGACACTCCTCAATGCGGGGCATACCACTAACTTTATTTATAAGGTTTGCGGCTTGCAACCGTCATCTGTCGAAATGATTAACGCTATTGCGACCAAAAGCAAGATTAAAGACAGAATTACAGCAATAAGAAAAATTGGCGGAACACTGGAATATTTTGATATGTACAGCCCTGTATTCGAAGAAAATCTTATAATGATTGACAGTCGGATGCCGATAATTGTTGCTACTATGGTTTCCGGTTATTACCGTGGTGTCAGCAGTACATGTGAAGCGTTAACAAACTATGCAGTAGAAGTTAATCCGTTGGGGTTGAATGCCGAATTTTATAAGCACAAAGTAAAAGAATTGCTCTGTGCTGTTGCTTTAGGCATGGTACCTGGAACTAAATGGACTGGGTTTGACGAAGCGAGCGGAGGCTATATTATCGTTAAAACAAACGGAGACGTGTTGGCATATCATATCTACAACCGTGACGCTTTTAAGGAATATTTGCTTAAAAATACAAGATTTGATACGCCCAGCAGTTCCCGTCACGGTTTCGGGGTGATTGAAGAACAAAACGGACAAATCTTCATGAAACTTAACCTCCAAATACGGTTCATATAAGGAAAGTGAAAATTTTAAAATGAAAGAACGTCTGAATGAATATATTTCCTTAGTTGAGGAAAATCTGAAAAAATATACATCTCTAACGCCTAAAACCGCAAAAGTTTCAAGGCTTGTCGACGCAATGAATTACTCCCTTGAGGCGGGCGGAAAACGCATCCGCCCCGCACTTGTGTTTGAATTCTGCCGTGTTTGCGGAGGCGATATTAACGACGTAATCGCTCCTGCGTGCGGGATTGAAATGATACACACATATTCGCTCATCCATGACGACCTGCCTGCAATGGACAACGACGATATGCGTCGCGGTAAGCCGTCCTGTCACAAGGCATTCGACGAGGCAACGGCTATCCTTGCGGGAGATACGCTAACGGTGCTGCCGTTTGAGATTATCGCCGACGATGAAAATCTTTCAGACAGGCAGAAGATAAGCATAATCTCATGCCTTGCAAAAGCAGTCGGCGCCGAGGGCATGATAGGCGGACAGGTTATCGACATGGAAAATGAGAAGCGCGACAGTGTCACAGCTGAGAACCTTATGGATATGTATAAACGCAAGACGGGCGCGTTAATTATGGCGTCATGTGTCATGGGGTGTATCGGAGCAAATGCGGACGAAAAGAAGATTAAAACAGCAACGGAATATGCATACAGATTAGGGCTTGCATTCCAGATTATTGACGATATACTTGACGTTGAGGGAGATTCGGAAGTAATAGGCAAACCTGTCGGAAGTGACGCAGATGAAAATAAAACGACGTTCGTAACGATTTACGGCGTTCGGAAAGCCAAAGAAATTGCAAAGAAAATTACAGAAGAAGCCTTGGGATTGCTTGAGGGATTTGACGATAACACCTTTCTCAAGGAGCTTACGGCTATGCTTTTGAATAGAGATAGATAAAGGTGCGTGGATATAAGGAACTGTACAAAAATTTAAGTTATTTTTGTACAGTTCCTAAGCGGGCGGATTTAATCCGTCCGACTATAGACACCGCCTTTAGAGGCGAGAGCTTGCCCACGCCCGCCGACATAGTCGGCGAGCGTAATCTTAGGCTTCGCCTAAGGAACTGTAAAACAATAACCTTAACGTTTGCCTTGCCTGTTATGCGTTGTCGAAAATCCTCGTTTTGCGTCAGCAAAACTGCGGTTTTCTCCTAGCCTAACAACAAAAATTTTGTGGCAAACTTGTTCAACTTATTATTTTACAGTTCCTAAGATTACAAGATTTAAGATGATAAATTCAGTTAGGATATATTATGAAAAACCAAAACAAACCCAAGTTGCAGGAGAACGCTGTAGCTGTGCCGTTGCCGCAAATATGTCTCTCCGATTTAGAATTGCCTAAAGACCTCAAAAAGCTGACAGTACCTCAGTGTAACCGTCTTTGTAAGGAAATTCGAAACTGCATGATAGAAACCGTCTCTCAGACAGGCGGTCATCTGGCGTCGAGTCTCGGTGCCGTTGAGATTACAATGGCTTTGCTCCGCTGCTTTAACTCTCCTGCAGATAAAATAGTCTGGGACGTCGGTCATCAGACATATGCTCATAAAATCCTCACTGGACGTTATGACAGATTCTCAACGCTCCGTCAGGAGGGCGGTATTTCAGGATTTATGAAACCTGAGGAATCGCCTCATGACAGTTTCATAAGCGGTCATTCCAGCACGTCAATTTCGCTGGCTTGCGGTATGGCGGAAGCTATGCGAATGCAGGGCAAAGACAGTTACGCTGTCGCCGTAATAGGTGACGGTGCATTGACGGGCGGCCTTGCATATGAGGGACTTAACAACGGCGGAAAGCTCAAGAACCTCATCGTTATTCTCAACGATAACGTCATGTCAATTTCTAAAAATGTCGGCTCGCTGTCCCGTCATTTACGGACAATCCGTCTTACCGACAAATACATCACCGCCAAAAGAAATGTCGAAAAAACGCTGAAAAGTCTGCCTGTTGTCGGTGAGGGACTCGCCAAGGGAATTAAAGGTGCAAAAGACTCAGTCAGAGAGATACTTATAAGAGAAAATACGATGTTCAGCCATTTAGGCTTTGTATACCTGGGACCGATTAACGGACATAATATTGAAGAAGTCGAGGAAGCAATCAATATCGCCAAGAAACACGACCGCCCCGTGCTTATCCATGCCGTCACTAAAAAAGGCAGAGGGTACCGCCCCGCCGAAGACAATCCGTCTGCATATCACGGCGTTTCGGGTTTTGATATTAAGACCGGCAACCCTGATATATCGTCAGGCGACTGTTATTCGACTGTTTTCGGAAAATATCTTACCAGACTCGCCGACAGCGACGAGAGTATCTGTGCGATAACTGCTGCTATGGATTCGGGAACGGGTCTGAATTATTTCCGTCAAAAATATCCGAACCGCTTCTTTGACGTAGGTATAGCGGAACAGCACGCCGTGACATTCGGTGCAGGACTTGCCGCTTCGGGAATGAAACCTGTTTTCGCAGTGTATTCGTCATTTCTGCAAAGGTCTTATGACCAGCTTTTACATGACGTTTCAATTGGAAAACAGCACCTCGTTCTCGGCGTTGACAGGGCGGGAATCGTCGGAGACGACGGAGAGACACATCAGGGAATGTTCGATGTTCCGATGCTCACTTCCATTCCAAACGCTAAAATTTACTCGCCCTCATGTTACGAGGAGCTCAGAAAATGTCTATGGGAGGCTATTTATAACGATGAGGGGCTTGTTGCGGTGCGTTATCCGAGAGGGTGCGACAACTCCAGTTTTGAGAAATATAAAATAAATGCAACCTACAACTTCACCCGAGATTTGCAGTCTGATACTTTGCTTATAAGCTACGGCAGGATTTATGACAATGTCTTTACCGCAAATGGGATTCTAGAGAAAAAGGGGCTTGGATGCGATCTCTTGAAGCTTACATGCATTTTTCCTCTTTCCGAAAAAATGCTTGAAAAAGTCAGTTGCTACAAAAGAGTAATCTTCTTTGAGGAATGCCACTGCAACGGCAGTATATCTCAGATTATGGGGAATCTGCTGTTACAGAACGGCTTCAAGGGCGGCTATTCTGCGGTTACTTCCGACGGATTTATAAAACAGGCTTCAATTTCAAGATGTTTGGAACGCCTTGGTTTAGACGCCGACGGAATTGTGCGTTATGTTGAGGAAATCATGAATGGCAAGGCTTGATGCGGAACTTATATCGCGTAAACTTGCTACAAGCCGCGAACGTGCGAAAGAACTCATTAAAGACGGATATATCGCCGTTAACGGCAGTACCGTTGTAAAGCCGTCCGCCGAAACAGACGAAAGCGACGTGATTATATCAACAGCCGAGGATTTCAGGTATGTCGGCAGAGGCGGTTATAAGCTTGAATTTGCATTAAACGAATATTCGATTGACTTACGTAATAAGATATGTATGGATATAGGAGCGTCGACAGGAGGCTTTACGGACTGTATGCTGGGTCTCGGTGCGGAGAAAGTCTACGCCGTTGATGTAGGGCACGGTCAGCTAGCCGAAAAACTTCGCAAAGATTACCGTGTAGTCAACATGGAAAAGACTGACGTACGCAATATCAGCGGCGTCTCAGTTGACTTTGTATCAGCCGATGTTTCGTTCATATCTCTGACAAAAATTCTAGACAAGGTATATGAGGTTCTCAAACCGAACGGAACGGCGGTCGTGCTGATTAAACCTCAGTTTGAAGTCGGCAAGAAGCATATCGGCAAAAATGGGATAGTGAAAGATGAAAAAGCGAGAAAATCAGCGGTTGAAACGGTAATAAGCCATGCAGAAATGCTGGGTTTTAAAACAGGAGGTCCTGTTAAATCGCCTATAACAGGAGGAAGCGGCAACATAGAATTTCTTCTGCAATTGACAAAGTGAGGTGCTGTATGAAGGTAGCGTTGTATCCGAATTTTCAGAAAAAAAATGCTCTTGAATGCGCAAAGAGAGTTTGCGGTATCCTGAAAGAAATAGGTTTTCAGGTAGCTGTTACACGGCAGTTTGAAGCCGAATTCCCTGGCGGGGTAATTTTCGAAGAAATCGAAGTATCGGCGCATTCCTCCGAATTTGTTATCGCAATCGGCGGTGACGGAACTATGCTCCGCTGCGCGAAAAATCTTGTCGGCTATGACACAAAACTGCTCGGAATAAATACGGGCAGACTTGGTTTTATGGCGTCTTTAGAGAGCGACGAACTCGAAAAACTAGTGAACCTCCGCACCGAAGATTACAGCGTCTCCGAGCGTATGCTTCTTCGAGGAGTGCTTACAGGAGGCGAAACTGCGGAATTTTGTGCGTTGAACGATATAGCCATACATTCGGGGCTGTCTAAGGCGGGAGATTTCGCCGTATATTCAGGCGTTTCGCATATAGGTACATACCGTGCGGACGGTGTTCTTTTCAGCACGCCGACAGGTTCGACAGCCTATGCATTATCGGCGGGCGGACCTATAATCGAACCCGACTTAGAATGCATTGAGATGACGCTTATGTGTCCGCATACTTTTTTCTCGCGCCCGATGATATTCCAGCCTGAGAGGCTTCTGCGTGTTGAAAACGTCTCTCCGGACGACAGAAAAGACCGTATGTATCTGAGCGTTGACGGCGACCCCCCCATACATTTCGGACCCGACGCTAAGCTTGAAATCCGAAAGAGCAGTCATAAGATTAAACTTGTTGATATAGGCGGGAATACATTCCATGAATCAGTGGGAAGTAAATTGATGAGGTCAATAAAATGACAAAGAGAACAGATGCTATTTTTGAGCTGATATCAGAATGCGTTGTGGGGAATCAGGAAAAACTTGCCGAACTTCTCACGGAAAGAGGCTTTTCGGTAACGCAGGCGACCGTCTCCCGTGACATTAGGCGGCTCGGGCTTGTTAAGACGACGGAAGGCGGCGTTGTGCGGTACACGAAACCTCAATCCGCCGCAACTGATATTACAGGCAGCAGTATTTTTCGAGATTCCGTCATAGAGGTTGATTATGCCCTGAATACCGTCGTTTTGAAATGCAAGTCAGGCATGGCCCAGGCGGCGTGTACGTTTCTTGATACGATGAATATTCCGAATGTTGTCGGCACAATCGCAGGCGATGATACAATTTTTGTCTTAATGCGGGCGGAAAGCGACGCAAAAGAATTCAAAAGGACGTTCCGTAAGTGATTTTTATCCTTTAAATATATGGTAACTATTCAGTTGTTTTAATGATTTTCGTTGTTTTGTACAAAAATCGGGAAGGGGTTTCGGGGACGGAGTCCCCGAAAAGCGGGGCTACCGCCCCGCAACCCCGTATTTTCGGCGTTGATTGCAGTTGATAAAAAATATTTTTTGTGCATTATGCAATATACTGAACAGTTACAATATATGCCATGAAAACAGTATAATTGTTAAAAATAAAAGCAATGCCATAAACTTAAGTATATATGGGGTTTCAAGGGGCACCGCCCCCGCCAGAGGCTCTTTTCTACGTTGTTTCTTCCGCCGCCAAAGGCGGCGGAAGAAACAAGAAAAACTTTAAGTTGACGGCATTGAAAATAAAAGAGTGTTGTTATGCTTAAAGAAATTTATATAGAAAACCTTGCGGTAATCAAAAAAGCCGCTATTCCTTTCACCTCCGACCTTAATGTCTTCACTGGCGAGACAGGTGCGGGAAAGTCTATTCTTATTAACGGAATTAACGCCGTACTCGGTCAGCGTTGCAGCAAGGATATCGTTCGTTCTGGCTGTGAAAAGGCGGTCATAACGGCTCTTTTCACTGACCTTGAGCCGAATGTTAAGGCGAAACTGGACGAACTCGGCATATGCTGCGACGGAGACGAGCTAACTTTGACCCGTGAAATCAGCCGTGACGGCGGAAGCGTCGCACGGATTAACGGCAGGACGGCTTCTGTTTCGGTTATGAAAGAAATAGGATGTCTTCTTATAAATATTCACGGTCAGCACGACAGTCAGGTTTTGCTTGACAGCGAGCGTCATATAAAAATACTCGACACATTCGACGGCGAAATTCCTGAACTTGACGAATACCGCACCAGTTTTAAAGAATTACAGTCGACGGCGCGTAAACTCGGCGAACTTAAAAAACGTGAGGCGGACATTATATCACGCAAGAGAACGCTCAAAGAAATAATCAAAGACATGGCGGATTTGGAGCTTTATGAAAATGAAGATGAGGCTTTGGAAAAAGAGTATGAAGATGTACGGGAATTTGAACGTCTTGCGGAGAGCATTGAAACGGCTCTGCATCTCATTCAAAGTGATGACGGTGCGTCAAGGCTGCTTATCCGTTCGGCTGACGAGATTGAAGAATTTTCAGGTGACGGAACGCTGAAACCTCTTTATGAGCGGCTTCAGGCGGCGGAAATTGAGGTTTCCGACATTGCAGGCGAACTCAGGCATTTTGCGTCCCGTCTTAACGTAGACACATACAGATTGGAGCAGATTAAGTCGCGCCTTGCGGTTATAAGAAAACTTGAACGGAAATATCTGTGCGACTGTAACGGTCTCGTTAAAATGTATGCAGGTGCAAGCGAGGAGCTTGACAGTCTTGACAGCATGGCTGATGAAATAGACACACTCAAAGCAAAAAAAGAAGAGATTCTGAAAAAAGTCAGCGCGTTGGCAAAAGCTGTTTCAGAACGGCGTGCAGTGCTTGCGGAAAAATTTGTCAGATGCGTTACGGCGGAGCTCGAATTTCTCAATATGCCGAATGTCACGCTTGAGGTTAGACATGAACGGGATAAGCTTACTGTCAACGGCATGGACACGGTTGAGTTTCTCATTTCGGCAAATAAAGGCGAACAGCCTAAGCCGATTGCAAAAATTGCATCAGGCGGTGAACTTTCAAGAATAATGCTCGCCCTGAAAAGCGTTATTGCCGAAAGAGACGGAATCCCGACAATGATTTTCGATGAGATAGACACGGGCGTCAGCGGAAAAGCCGCTCAGAAAATCGGCATTAAACTGCGTGAAATCGGAAGAGTACGGCAGGTTTTGTGCGTTACTCATTTACCTCAGATTGCCGTTATGGCAAATACCCATTTTCTGATTGAGAAGACGGCGGTAGACGAACGGACGGAAACAGAAGTGAGGACGCTTGATTTTAACGGAAGAACAGCGGAAATTGCCAGAATAATGGGCGGGGAGAATCCAAGCGAGCTCATGCTTGAAACCGCGAAAGAACAGTTGTTGGAATGGTCGGCGGATAACCGTCAATTGCGATTGGAGGAATAAAAAGTGCAAATCGGTGTAGGATATAATCCTGAAAAATATGACAAAGAGCAGTGGCAGCGCGACGCCTTGCTTATGGCGCAAACAGGAGTCAGAGTTGTTAAATTCGGCGAATATGCATGGGGGGCGATTGAACCTTCCGACGGGCAGTTTAACTTCGGCTGGCTTGACGAGGCTATTACTCTGTTTTCACAGCACGGTTTGCAAATTGTCCTCTGTACGCCGGCCGAACATCCGCCTTTATGGATGACCGATAAGTTTTCAGAGATAAAGCGTACCGGCAGAGACGGCAGAAAATCGGACGGAAAGTGCATAAACTCGCCCGTCCTAACGAAATATATACAGAGACTTGTAGCTGAAATGGCAAAGCGTTATTCGACTCACCCTGCCGTTGTAGTCTGGCAAATCGGATGCGATGCAGACCCGCCGCACTGCTGCTGCGATGAATGTGCCGAAGAATTCCGTATGTGGCTCCGTGAGAAGTATGACAACAAAATCGAACGCCTTAACAGCATATACAGCGACAATGCAAAATGCAGTGAATATACAAATTGGAAACAGATTTTTCCGCCGGCAAATCACGGTCAAAATCCGTCGCTTGTGCTTGACTGGTACCGTTTCACATGGTTCAGTTACACACGCTATATAGAATCCCAACTTCACATAATCAGACAGTATAATCCTAAAACAGCCGTCACGCTTAAAACTGCCCCTGCCGAATTTTTGCCTGACTATTACACTATGCAAAGGCTTATGAGCTTCTCGATGTGTGTAAACGAACCTCCAACGCAGCTTCCCATGAACCCTGAAGAATTCTATACCAATGCATTTTGGCTTGATACCGTGAGAGGAATTAAAGGCAGAAATTTCTGGGTTACTGAACAGCTTTCGGGTATTATTTCAAAAGGCGGTACGATGTCAAGAGGTTTGCGTCCGGGAATGCTTAAAGGTTATGCGTTGCAGGCTTTGGCTCACGGTGCAGATACTGTTATCTTTTACAATTGGCATACGGATGTTTCAGGAGCGAATACGTTCCGTCACGGACTTCTCGGACACGATAAGCAGCCGAACCGACGTTTTCATGAGTTTGCGGAACTCTGCAGAACTGCGAACAGCCTTAAATGCGTTTACAATTCAAAAATTATATCGGATATAGCAATCATGTATTCCCCCGATTGTGACACAGCACTTAATATTCAGCCGCAGGCCGAAGGTTTCAGCTATATTGAACAGCTAAAGAGCTTTTATAAGGGGTTTACAAGTTTGGGGGCGAATGTTGATATTATCGGTCCTGACGCAGACTTGTCGGATTATGCAATTGTTGTTGCGCCGAGTTTGTATGTTGATAACAAGGTTACGTCGGAAAACGTTTATAAATATGTCGTTGCGGGCGGAACACTCGTCCTTACGTGCCGAAGCGGCGTCAAGGATAGAAATAACAACTGCGTTTCAGATTCGCTCCCTGCCGTTTTCAAGGAACTTATCGGTGCGGAAATTATCGAATACGACCCTATCGGCAACGGATTCCAAACCGTAGCCGACTCGGACGGAGACCTCTATATCTGCCGTCATTGGTGTGATGTGCTCAAGTTAAGCTCGGCGAGTGCACTTGCGGAATACAGCGACGGTTTCTATAAGGGTATGCCTGCAATCACTGTCAATGAGTACTGCAAGGGAGCCGCATATTATGTAGGAACGGTTCCCGACGCAAATTTCTTTGAAGTATTCACCGATAAACTTATGGGCGACTGCGAATTGCCGCGGCTTAGAAATATGCCGTACGGTGTTGAGGTTACAACGAGAACGGACGGTTATGACGATTTTATATTTTTCTTTAACAACTCGTCCGAACCGTGTTCTATTAATTTGCCGAAGGCTATGTTCAGCGTTATTGACGGCATAGGCAAGGACAGGCTTGATTTGAAGCCGTTTGAAACGGAAGTCGTAAGAAGGTAAATAAAAAGGGGTATCAGCGTTAAGCGGATACCTCTTTTTTGTAATGTTATTGGTACAATTTCATTTGATAAGTAATTATTCAGTTGTTTTAATGATTTTCGCTGTTTTGCACAAAAATCCGCTGTCAAAAGTTTAAGGAAAATTCTTTCTGTGTGGGGTGCGAGGCGGAGCCCCGCTTTCATGGGGGCTTCGCCCCCGCACCCTCAAGAATCAAAGCTGTTAGATTCCCTTAAACTGTTGACAGTATATGCAATGTACTGAATAGCTACGATAATTGTAAAGTAAAGATTTGCTGTAACTATTCAGTTGTTTTAATGATTTTCGTTGTTTTGCACAAAAATCGGGAAGGGGGTTCGGGGACAGAGTCCCCGAGAAGCGGGGCTACCGCCCCGCAACCCCGTATTTTCGGTGTTGATTGCAGTTGATAAAAAATATTTTTTGTGCATTATGTTATATACTGAATAGTTACTTTGATTACTGTATTAATAGTTCATACCAATGCCGATAGCTTTGATGTTATTAGCAAGAAGCTGCGGTTTTGCCGAAGGCACGACTTTCTGCATGACCTTTTCAATCGTTTCAATTCCGAAAATTCCTGTTTCCTTTAGAAGCTTCCCTATGAGAATGATATTGGAACCGCCCTTGAGGCCGTTGTCGTCGGCAAGCTGAGTTGACGGAATAAAGAATTCGCCAATATCGGTGCGGCTGTTGTCCGAAGAAACAAGCGTTGCGTCGGCGATTACCTTGCCGCCTGGCTTAACCGTTGCGATAAACTTGTCGTAAGACGGCTGATTCATAGCGATAAGTACGTCAGGTGCGGTAACAAGCGGCGAACCGATAGGCTCGTCGGAAATGCAAACGGAGCAGTTAGCTGTTCCGCCGCGCATTTCGGGGCCGTATGACGGCAGCCATGAGATTTCTTTCCCGTCAAGGAGTCCTGCATAAGCGAGAACCTTTCCTGCGAAAAGAACGCCTTGACCGCCGAATCCTGCAACCAGTAAATCTTTATTCATTATGCCTGACCTCCTTCCGTTAAGTCTTTATAAACTCCGAGAGGATAGAAAGGAATACATTCGTCCTGTAATCTCTTTATAGCCTCGGTAGGTGACATTCCCCAGTTTGTCGGACAGGTAGTGAGGATTTCAACAATTGAAAAACCTTTTCCTGCCTTTTGATTTTCAAAAGCCTTACGCAGAGCTTTTTTTGTTGCACGGACATGAGCAACGGTATCAACGGCAACACGTTCCGCATACGTTGTACCCGTGAGAGTCGCAAGCATTTCGCAAACTCGAATCGGATGCCCTGCAATAGTTGTATCACGCCCGAAAGGCGACGTCTGAGTGACCTGCCCGGGGAGCGTTGTAGGCGCCATTTGACCGCCTGTCATACCGTAAATCGTGTTGTTAATGAATACAACGACGATATTCTCGCCCCTTGCGGCACTGTGAACGGTTTCGCCCGTGCCGATTGCCGCCAAGTCGCCGTCACCCTGATATGTAAATACAATTTTATCGGGATTGGCACGTTTAATACCCGTAGCGACAGCGGGAGCACGCCCGTGAGGAGCCTGAACCATGTCAACGCCGAAGTAATCATATGCCATTACCGAGCAGCCTACGGGGCAAACGCCGACTGTATCGCCCGCAACACCCATTTCGTCAAGAACTTCCGCTATAAGGCGGTGTACTATACCGTGGGTACAACCAGGGCAGTAATGCGTCGGAACGTCAAGAAGCGACGCAGGTCTTTCAAAAACTGTAGCCATTAGTTTGCACCTCCCAATTTCTTGATTTCTTCAAGGATTTCCGCAGGAGTAGGGATAACTCCGCCCGTTCTTCCGAAGAATTCCACAGGTTTTGAACAGTTGATTGCGAGTTTTATGTCGTCAACCATCTGTCCCATAGACATTTCAACACAAAGAAGTTTAGAAGCTGTCTTGCAAGCCTCGTTGAGTTCCTTTTCAGGGAACGGCCAAAGCGTTTTAGGTCTGAACGCACCGACTCTAAGTCCCTGTTCACGTGCCATTTTTACAGCGGAACGCACTATGCGTGCAGTTGCGCCGTATGAGCAAACGAGAATATCGCAGTCTTCCGTTTTGTAAAGTTCAGCGTCGGTTTCGTTAGCCTTAATTGCCGCATAACGCTCAAAACGCTCTTTGACTTTTCTTTCAAGGTCGGGCGCCTGAAGATAAAGAGAAGTGATATGATTGCGGAAACGCCCGTTCTTGTGACCGTTTGTCGCCCAACTGCTCTTGTCATATTCTGTGGGAGCAACTTCCGGGAACGAAACGGGTTCCATCATTTGTCCGAGGAGACCGTCGGCAAGAATCATCGCGGGGATACGGTACTTGTCGGCGTTATCAAAAGCCGTCGTAACCATGTCAACCATTTCCTGAACCGATGACGGCGCATATACGAGAAGGTGGAAGTCGCCGTGACCGAGAGCCTTAGTCGCCTGCCAATAATCCGCCTGTGACGGCTGAATACCGCCGAGACCCGGACCGCCACGCTGAATGTTTACGATTACGGCCGGGAGGTCTGAACCTGCGATATAGGAAATCCCCTCGCTTTTCAGCGATATACCAGGAGATGAGGACGAGGTCATTGCACGGACGCCGCTTGCAGACGCTCCGAGAAGCATATTGATAGCTCCGATTTCAGACTCGGCTTGAACGAATACTCCGCCCGCCTTGAAAATACGCTTGGACATATAAGCCGCAAGCTCTGTCTGAGGGGTAATCGGATAGCCGAAAAAACATTTACAGCCTGCCCTTATGGCGGCTTCTGCGAGGGCTTCATTGCCCTTCATTAAATTTCTTTCCAAAGTTATAACTCCTTTACTTATTTACTGTAATCGCACAGTCAGGGCACATCATTGCACACATTGCACAGCTTATACAAGCGGAATCGTCGGTGCAAACGGCAAAATAATAACCTTTCTTATTGCGGCTGGCATTTTGGATTTCAACGATTTTTTTAGGGCAGGCAGAGATACAAAGCCCGCAGCCTTTGCAGCGTTCTGAGTTTACCGTCATTTTAGGCATTTTTCATTTCTCCTTTCGTATAGCTAGAGTTAATATATTTACTTTGCCCATACGGGCTTTACATAAATTTTCACAGGAAAGATTTCTCCGCCGCTGTTTTCATTAACTATTCCCTCTGGGCAGGTGCTGTACAACAGCGGCAGCCCTGATTTCTTTGCAACCGTTTCAGCAAAATCCAGCGAGTTTTTGACAGTCTCCCATGAGGTCTCGCAACCGAGGTTTGAGTTGTTGACGATTGCTGTATGACGAAGTTTAGCGGACTCTTCAATTTCGTACATGAGCTCAAGCGCCTCCATGGGCGTATGGGTTAGGTAACGGTAACTGTTGATAACGTAAATCATTTCGTAACTGCGTTTGCGGAACTCTGTTGAAAAACGCCCGAGAGCCGTTGCACCTGCGTCATCGCCGCCCACGTCGATAATCAGCGTACCGTCCGTGTTTATATGGTTAATGTCATAGCTGATTGACGGAATGTCCAGATTGGAGTTGGCATAACCCGATACAACCAATGTTATGCCTTTTTTCGCAAAAAGTTCCGCAAAATCGGCTGTGCGAAAATACGGATTAACAATGTCAAGGTCAACAACAGTAACTTTTTCATTGCTTTCCGCGGCTTTTACGGCAAGGTTTACGGCAAGGTTGGTTTTCCCGCTTCCATAATGACCTGTGATTATCATCGGTTTTTTCATTTGTAATTTTACCTTTTCAATCAAATTATACCTGTTAAGCGGCATATAATAGTTCCTGTTAATATTATAACATACTTTTCAAAATTTTGCAAGAGAGAATTTTTTCTTTTACTATTGAAAATTTTGATGAAATATGCTATAATTGATGATATAAGCTTTAGAAACGGGGATAAGAAAAATGTTAATACTGGGTATCGAAACATCCTGCGACGAGACGGCAGCCGCCGTTGTCCGTGACGGGCGGGAGATTGTTTCGTCTGTTATATCGACGCAGATTGAGGAACACAGAAAATACGGCGGCGTTGTACCTGAAATAGCTTCACGCCGTCATTGCGAGAATATTCTGCCTGTTGTAAAAAAAGCTCTGGCCGATGCGGGGGTTACGCTTCATGACATTGATGCGGTCGCCGTTACTTATGCTCCCGGGCTTATTGGCGCATTGCTTGTCGGGGTAAGTTTTGCCAAGGGGCTCGCTGTCGCTGCAAACAAGCCGCTCATTCCCGTACATCACATCGCCGGGCATATTGCGTCGAATTATCTGTCTCATACGACGCTTGAACCGCCGTATCTTTGCCTTGTGGCAAGCGGGGGACACAGTCATATTGCGGAAGTTTTGAGTTATACGGAGTATCGCACCGTCGGACGTACAAGGGATGACGCCGCGGGTGAGTGTTTTGACAAATGTGCGAGGGCTATGGGGTTCCCTTATCCCGGAGGAGTTCATATCGATAAGGCTTCAAAATTCGGTGACCCGTCAGCGTTCAAGCTGCCTCGCCCGAAAGTAGCGGGGAGCGAGTTCGATTTTAGTTTCTCAGGGCTTAAAACCAATGTAATCAATCTTATACATAACAATGCTCAAAAAGGCATAGAATTAGACTGCAACAGTCTTGCGGCAAGTTTACAGGCGACCATTGCAGATATTCTAACAGAAAAAACCGTCAATGCGGCAAAATTTCTGGGATACAAAAAAGTTGCACTGGCAGGCGGCGTGTCCGCAAACAGTGATGTTCGGGCATTTTTAGCTAAAGCCTGCGCCGAAAACGGTTTTGAATTCTATATCCCTCAAATGAGTCTTTGCGGCGACAATGCGGCGATGATTGCCTGCCAGGGTTACTATAATTACAAGGCAGGAATTACGGCAGACTCAGATTTGAACGCGATTGCAACTCTTTCTTTGGATAAGTTATAAATGCAAGGGATAGAGGCGGCGGATTTTAATCCGTCCGCCTATAGACCGCCGCCTTTAAGAGGCGGCGGTCTCGCCCCCCGCCCGCCG
>Ga0209737_10001514_pt1 | contig 16635 bp, 13 predicted proteins | sample TergutCu122P3_FD_187284 | JGI IMG/M metagenome (GOLD analysis project Ga0209737, IMG submission 187284) | Cubitermes ugandensis P3 segment gut microbial communities from Kakamega Forest, Kenya - Cu122 P3 (SPAdes) (version 2) | ecosystem: Host-associated > Arthropoda: Insects > Digestive system...
GACAATCAGCACATCGCCCCGCCGCGCAAAGTACATGCGAAAGCCTGGGCCGAAATGCTCTCTCATTTCCCATACTCCGCTTCCCAGCTGTTTGACGTCTCCTAGGTTTCCGCGCTGGGCCCTCTCCAGCCTCCTTGCCAAACGCAGCTTCGTCAGCCTGTCTTTCATCCCCGACAACCAAGCCCTGAATTCGGGCATCATCCTCACCGTGTACATGAAACAGTTGTAACCAATCGGTTACAGCCTGTCAACGAGGAGGGTGGCATTTGTTCCAGAAGGCGTTAACAACCTTGCGGGGTGGGGGCCTTTGTCCTAGGCAGGGGCTTATGCATACGCTGAAAGACACCTGGACACTCATAACAGGGGCCTCCGCCGGCCTGGGGAAGGAAATGGCGGTGGAGTTGGCGCGCACCTACGGCAGCAACCTGCTTTTGGCAGCGCGGCGCAAGGAGCGCCTGGAGGCGCTGGCTGAAGCACTGCAGGCGGAGCATGGGGTTTTGGCGCGGGCGGTGCCGGTGGACTTAAGCACCCCGGAGGGGGTGGAGGCCTGTTTTGAGGCGGCCTGTGCCCAGGAGGGTTTTAAAACAGCCATTCTCAACGCGGGCATTACCTACTGGGGGCGCGCCCAGGAGCAGTCCGCTGAAAGCCTGGAGGGCATTTTGGCCACCAATGTGTTGGCGCCGGCCCAGCTGGCTTTGCGTTTTGCGCAGCATTTTGCAAAGCACGGCGGTGGGCGGCTGTTGCTGGTTTCCTCGGTGGCGGGGTTTGCGCCCATGCCCATGCAAAGCAGCTATGGCGCCAGCAAGGCTTTCCTCACCAGCTTCGGCCAGGGCCTGCACCATGAGTTCCGCAAGGAGAAGGTGCAGGTAACCGTGTTTGCGCCCGGCGGCATTGACACCGAGTTGCTTGATATTTCAGGCCTTGGCCAAAAGTTTAAGCCCGGCTCCGCGGGCATTATGCCGGCTCCTCTGTGTGCAAAGTTTGCCCTCAAGGGGCTGCTGGCCAACAAGCGCCTTGTGGTGCCAGGCTTTTCCAACCGCCTGCTGGCTTTGGCCATGCGCCACTTGCCGGCCTCGCTGGTGTTGCCTGTCATTTCCCGCCTCTACCGGAAGGTGGTGTAGTTTTGGGTTGGGAAGGGGAGGGGGCCGCCCTCTCAATTTCCCCTCTGCCCCTGTGCAAAACTCAATAACTCATTTCCTGGTATTTGGAAAACCCACTATCCGCAGGCAGCAAAACCTCCCTGGGTTTGGCGCCGTCAGCGGGGCCTACCACGCCCTCTTTCTCCATGCGCTCAATCATCCTCGCCGCACGGTTATAGCCAATGCGCATACGCCGCTGCAGCATGGAAATGGACACTGTCCGCAGCTCCGCAATGGCCGCCAGGGCCTGGTCATAAAGCTCGTCAGGCACCTCGCTGTCCATGTCCATGCTGTCCTCGCCCTCTTCCTTGGGCTTGAGTATGTTTTCGTCATAAACAGGCTTGCCCTGGCTCTTCCAGTGCTCCACGGCACGCTTAATTTCCGTGTCTGAAACAAAGCACCCATGCACGCGCTGCAGGTGCGCGCTGGTTGGCGGCATCATCAACATATCCCCCATGCCCAGCAAAGTTTCAGCGCCCGTGGTGCCCAAAATGGTCATGGAGTCAGGCTTGCTGCGCAGCATGAAGCTCAGGCGCGTGGGGAAGTTGGCCTTTATAATGCCGGTCACAACGTCCGTGGAGGGCCGCTGGGTGGCCACCATGAGGTGAATGCCGGCCGCGCGCGCCATTTGCGCCAGGCGCGCTACGGAGGTTTCCACCTCCTTGCTGGCCACCATCATCAAATCCGCCAGCTCGTCAATAATAACCACCAAATAGGGGAGCTTCTTGCGCTCCTCTTTGGGCTCCTGGGCCAAGGCGCCCTCGGTTTGTATGTGCGCAAGCTGCGCCTCCAACTCCGCCGTGCTGGCATCCACCCTTATTTCCGCCTCCTGCTCCGTCTGCAAAAGCTCGCTTTGTATGCGTGCCTCCTCGGCCTCGAGGCTTTCACCTCCGGCAGCCAAAGCGGCCTGCGCTTTTTGGGTGTGCACTTTTTGCTTGGCCCTGGCAGCCTGCGCGTGCTCCACTTCGACGAGTTGGTTGTAGCTGGCAATGTTGCGCACCCCCGCCTCGGCCAAAAGCTTATAGCGCCTCGTCATCTCATCCACCGCCCACTGCAAAGCCAACGCCGCCTGCTTCGGGTCCGTCACCACCGGCAACAACAAATGCGGAATGCCTTCATAAACGGAAAGCTCCAGCATTTTGGGGTCCACCATAATGAAGCGCACTTCGTCGGGGGTGGACTTCAGCAATACGCTCATTATCATCGAATTGACGGCGACGGACTTGCCGGAGCCGGTGGTGCCCGCAATGAGGAGGTGGGGGGCCTTGGCCAAGTCCAGCACATAGGGCATGCCCTCAATGTCCTTCCCTAAGCACATGGTGAGGCGGGAGGGGGATTTCTGGAAGGCCTCCTGCTCCGCCACCTCTTTGAGGAAAACGGTTTCGCGTTTTTTGTTGGGCACCTCAATGCCGACGACGCCCTTGCCGGGAATGGGGGCCACAATGCGCACGCGCATGGCCTCCATGGCCATGGCCAAGTCATCGGCCAGCGCGGCAATTTTGGAGAGTTTAATGCCGGGCCCGGGCAAAAACTCATACATGGTAACTACCGGCCCTGGGCGAATTTCCACCACCTCGCCGGCAATGCCAAAGTCCGCCAGTTTGGCGCGCAGCTTTTCAGCCGTGGAAAAAAAGCTTTCCTTGTCCAACTCGGCGCTTTCCTGGGCAGGCAAGTCCAACACCTCGAGGGAGGGCAGGGCAAAGCTTTTGCGGCCACCAATAAACTCGAAGGAGGCCTGGGCATTTTTGGCAGGTTTGGGAGGTGCCTTGGGCTCCACAATGAGAGGCGTCCGCTTTATTTTCATTTGTTGGAGAAAGTCCTCACAGGGCACGCCCGGGTGTGTAGCGTTGGAGTGGACGGCGTCCGCAGGGGCCGGCGGTATTGTGGCAGGCGGCACACTCTCAACCTCCAGCGGGAGGGGTGCGGCCTTGAGGACAGCCTCTTTGGAGAGGGAGGCTTCTTCAGAGAGGGCGGCAGCATGGCAAGAGGCATGGGGGCTGGCGGGCGTGTCCACGGGGAATGTTGGGAGAGGTTGTGCCGGAAGGGGTTGGCCCACCCAGGCCGGGTCCGCCGGAGGAGAGGAAGGGTGGCTGGAGGCCTTGGAAGAGAAGGCCCCAAAAAGCTGCGTAGCGGTTTGAGCGAGTTTGGCCTTGGCCAAAGAGAGGTGAGGCGTTTTGGAGGGTGGTGGCAGGGTTTTGCTTTTGGGGGCCTTGGAGGCTGCGGCCGGGGGAGGCAAGGAGGCCTCGGCTTCTTGCAGGAGAGCTTCTTCGGCCTCCAATTCCGCGAGGAAGGCGGCCTCTTCTTCTTTTTCGAGGCGTTTGGCTTCGCGGCGGGCTTCTCTATACGCCTTGAGGTTATGCCATTGCCTGTGGAGGAAAGCCAAGGCGAGGGGCCAGAGGCGGCCAAAGGCATGCTTGAGGCTGTGGGCGGCAAAAGCGCAAAAGCGAAGGAAGAGGTATTGGGTGCCCACAATGAGGGCAATGGCGGCCAGTGCCCCCATTAATACGACGGTGCCGGCGGTGGAGAAGAAGGCCGTCAAAAGCCCCCCCAGTGCGCTGCCCAGCCACCCTCCGGGGGGGTGGGACCAGGTGCCGTCGTCTGCCAAAATAAGCTGGGCCAGCACGCTGAGGGCCACCGTTGCCAGCGCCAGGGAAAGCCACTGTGCAAGCCGGGACTTGCTGCCATTGCCCGCCAGCAGCACGAGGGCGGCATAGAGGCCCGCTGCGGGTGGAATAAAAGCGCATACGCCCAGGGCGCCGCGGAATATTTCGGCAATGGCATGGCCCATGGGCCCTATCCAATTGTGGAAGTCCGGGCCAATGCGGTCCGCTAAGTTGAAGCTTGCCACAGAAAGCAGCACCAACAGCGAGAGGGCCGCCAGGGCAATGCCAACCAGCAAGCGCCTTGGGCGCCCCGAGTTGGGCGGCCCTGCCGCTCGTTTCTTCTTAAGCGCCTTGCGCCGCGTTCTTATTTGCTGCTGGGAAAGGACGGAGCTTTTGGCCGTGCGCGTCGCCATAACAACACCTCTGTTGTAACATGTTTGTGCTGCAGTGTAGGCAAAGTGCCAGGCCGGTCAATTTTCTGGCCCAGCATTGGGCTATGTGTTGGTTATTTCTATTGGACATTTTGTATCCACATGGATACACTCAAGCCATGCCCTATCAGGTGGAGCAAACGGAAATTTTTAAAGCATGGCACCTTGGCTTGAGAGACTTCCGTGCGAGGGCGGCAATTTACCGGCGCATTGACAGGGCTGGAGTTGGGTTGCTTGGGGATGTAAAGTCCGTCGGAGGAGGTGTTTCGGAGATGCGCATTGACGTGGGGCCAGGCTACAGGCTCTATTTCAGCATGCGCAGGCGGACCATCATTTTCCTGCTATGCGGCGGGGATAAGCGAACGCAGGACGCTGACATCCGCCGCGCGAAGGAATTGGAAAAGGAGATTTGAGTTATGGCGCTTAAAACAACCCCCTTTGTTTTGGCAGAATACCTCGATAGTGAGGAAATGATTCAGGAATACTTTGCGCAAGTTTTGGAAACCGGCGACAGCGATGAAATTATCGACGCCCTTGGGCATATTGTGCGAGCACGCGGCATGACGGAGCTTGCGGCAAAAACCGGACTTGGGCGCGAAAGCCTTTATAAAACTTTCTCCGCAGGCTCTATGCCCCGTTTCGACACCATTCTCAAGGTAATACGAGCTTTGGGCTTGCGCATTACAACGCGGCATGCTGCTCATTCGCATGAGCGGCACATATAAAGCCAAGAAGGTTTTTTTTGGGGCTTGAGCTTTTAAATTTTAAGGTATACACCGGCGAGTCAAGCTCTTTGACAGGTTAAAAACATAGCAAAAGCAATTGAGGAGAGATGGCCGAGTGGCTGAAGGCACAGGTTTGCTAAACCTGCATACTCGAAAGGGTATCGAGGGTTCGAATCCCTCTCTCTCCGCTCTGAAGGGTCTTTTTGTTCCCTGGCGAACGAAGTGCGCAGGCGCCGCTCAGGTCACGCACTTGAGTGCGCTCCCTCCAACCCTCCCTTCCGTCAGAAAGCTCCACCGGAGCTTTCTCATCGCGTTCCCTGCCCCCTTCATCCACCAGGAAACAAAAATCCTCCTTCAGAGTCCGGTAACGAAGGCCAAACCCATGAAGTGAGGCCAGACCATGTAGGGGCGGTTCGCGAACTGCCCTTGCTCAATGTGGCAAAATTCTCTTTCAGGGGCCACCCAATAGGCTTATAAGCACGCCGGACAACAACACAGGCTCCCTTAGCTCAGCTGGATAGAGCGTCGGACTACGAATCCGAAGGTCGGAGGTTCGAATCCTCCAGGGAGCGCATTGCAATGCAGACGGCACGCGAAGCGGATGAGCGCTATATGTCCATGGCCCTGGCGTTGGCCGAGTCGGCAGCCAGGCAGGGCGAAGTCCCCGTGGGTGCTGTGGCGGTGCTGGGTGGCCAGGTTGTTGGCCGCGGCCACAACCGCCGTGAGGCGGAGCAAAACCCGCTGGCACATGCGGAGCTTTTGGCCATGCGCGAGGCCGCAAGGCACCTGGGGGCGTGGCGGCTTTTGGGCGTGGAGCTGTTTGTCACCTTGGAGCCTTGCACCATGTGCGCGGGGGCGTTAATTCAGGCGAGGGTTTCGCGCCTCGTGTATGGCGCTAAGGATGCCAAGGCGGGCGCAGTGGGCTCTCTTTATAATGTGCTGGAGGACCCAAGGCACAACCACCGCGTAGAGGTGGCCGCAGGCGTCCTGGAGGAGCCTTGCGCGCAGGTGTTGAAGGCGTTTTTTTTGGCTTTGCGTCACAGCAAGGCGGCGCGTTGAAGCAGGAGAGGTGGCCGAGCGGCTGAAGGCACCTGACTCGAAATCAGGAGTACCCGTAAGGGTATCGAGGGTTCGAATCCCTCCCTCTCCGCTCTGAAGGGTCTTTTTGTTTCCTGGCGAACGAAGTGGGCAGGGGCCGCTCAGGTCATGCACTTGAGTGCACTCCCCTCGCTGCCCCCACCCACTTCGTCCACCAGGGAACAAAAATCCTCCTTCAGAGTTTGTTAATGAAGGCTGAAAATTCGTTATAAGACTAGGGGCTGCTCACGCACCCCCAAGCGGGCATTGAAATGGCCGAATGCCACTGATTTTTGGGGGAGCTTGGCCAGTGCGAAAGAAAACCTGCTGACAGACATTCAGATAGGGAATTTCAAACCCGGACCCAAACCCAAGCGCCACAAAGACGGAGACGGGCTTTTCCTGCTGGTCACCCCATCGGGGCGCAGCGGCTCACTTCAACCCTAAACCGGTCTAGCCACATGGCCTGTGCTTTTGGCCTCTTTCCCAACGCAGCTCCACCACGCTTTGACTCTATGAGGCATGGAGGCCAAGCTTGAGCGCAGGCCCCCGCAAGCACATTTCCAGCACAACACATGGGGGCTCTGTTAGTGTTTCGAGAAGTTCCAGAAAGGAGAGGAAACGGTGAAACACCACACCTTGGAGCAAAGAGCGAAGCACGGGCGAACGCCACCGGGGGAAATACACCGGGCACGCGCCAGGCACCTCACCCTGAAGTTGGCCTTGTGCATGCTTGGCCTGGGTGCGGTATTGAGTGCTTGCTCTTCTTCTCCGGATGCTTCCCCGGACGGCGACGGCAACGGGGATGCTGACGAGGTGCGCACCGTTTCTTTTGACAAGAATGGCGGCGACACCGAGGCGGTGCCTTCAAGCATGACGCTTCAGCCGCCCGCAACCACTGTGGCGCACCTGCCCGAGCCGCCCACACGTGCGGGGCATACCTTTGTTGGGTGGAATACAGAGAGCGGGGGGAATGGAAGCCCCTTCACCACCGGCACTACCGTTCCTGCCGACACCCCCTTTGTTGTCTATGCGCAGTGGGTGCCTTCCTTGGCTGTTCAACTCTCCAGCGACGTGTCCATGCTGACGCCGATAGAGGGCGAACGCTCTGCCGTTTTTACTGTGACGGTTGCCGGGTTTCACAACGAGGCCGATGCAAGCTATGTGAAACTGAGCATAGGCCTCGAGGATGCGGAGGGACTGTTGTTGCAAAATGTTGTGTCCAGTTACACACCCAGCAGCCAAACCGCTCGCTTCACCGTGGAATATGATGGACTGACGCCGTTTTCTGAGGGCTTTGCGACTGTCTACTTCAACCTGGAAAACATGCCCAAGGGCTATGAATATGTCGGTGGCACCCAAACGCTGCGTGTGGACATTGCCGACGGCCTGGAAAACACCCGCCCCATTCCGGTGAACGAGGACAACATCCAACGCTTCAACGCCTATGCAGACACAAGCGAAGGCCTCAAACGACACTATAAGCTGACGGAAAATGTTGCCTTGACGCCACCTGCAGCGCAGGGAAGCAACTGGGCGGTGATAGGCATCTTCAGCACCGACCTAAAGAACCGTCGTCCATTCACCGGCAGCTTCGATGGTGGCGGCAACACCATTTCGGGCCTCAGCATTTATGCCGCCGTCGGCTCCACCGATGACAACGGGAAAGCCATGTTCGGCTATATAGGCCCAGGTGCGGTGGTTAAAAACCTCGGCCTGGAAGGCGGCAGCGTTGCCGGCAATAACCAGATTGGCATTCTGGTGGGGAGAAACCGCGGCACAGTGCAAGACTGCTATGCCACAGGCAGCGTCACCGGCCAAGACTTTCTCGGCGGCCTGGTGGGGTGGAACGAGGGCACCGTGAAAGGCAGCTATGCCAAAGCCGGCGTTAGGGGCAGAGATGGTGTCGGTGGCCTGGTGGGGCGGAACGCCAACAGCCCTGACAACACAGTTGCCACCGTGCACAACAGCTATGCCACAGGCGATGCCACAGGCAGCGGCAACGGTGTAGGCGGCCTGGTGGGGATGAACCTTGCCACCGTGCACAACAGCTATGCCACAGGCGACGCCACGGGCACCGGCAACGTTGGGGGCACTGGCAACAGTGTCGGCGGCCTGGTGGGGGCGAGCAGTGGCACCGTGCAAGACAGCTATGCCACAGGCAGCGTCACGGGCAACAGCAATGTCGGCGGTCTGGTAGGGGAGAGCTCCGGCAGCAATGCCACAGTGCAAGACAGCGTCGCGCTGAACCCAAGTGTCATCGCCACCGGCAGCAACATCGGACGCGTGGTAGGAAACAATGCAGGTAGCGCCTCTTTGTCCGGCAACCATGCCAACGACGACATGGAGCTGGAGCTTGCCGGGGCGCCCTATGAGCCCACGGTGGACACGGCTCAAGCAGACGAGAAGGACGGCGAAGGAACGGACGCATTCACCACCTGGGGCTTCTGGGCAGGCCTCTCTTCCTGGGACTTTTCGGCAACCGGCGTCTGGGAATGGAGGGAGGGGTTTTTGCCCACATTGAGAGGTGTCGGTGGGGAGTAACCGGTTTTGGGTTGAATGGAGCCACCCTTAACGTCGCCCCTGCGAAAGCAGGGGTCCAGAAGTGCAGTCTAAAAACCATTCACTTTATTGCCTTTAACAGCGCAGTTCTGGACCCTAAGCTTTCGCGGGGGCGACGAGAAAAGGAATGAACTTAGAAGCGGTCTAATGCCTTCACTTCGGGGCATAGACACTCACCCAGTCAAGCTGGATGTGGCCCGCAGCCGAGGCCGAGGGCGCTGGCCCACCGATGTTGGTTTCCATCTGGAAGACCAAATGAAACGAGCTGGAGGGGACGCCGGATGTATGCGTACCTGCCAGTTTCCCGTCCAGAGAATAGGACAGAGAGCCAGGGCGCCACTCGATGGAAGCGATGTGCCACCCCGTGCCGGCAGCGGCAATGCCTGTGGACAGCGAGACAGCGGGAGTGCCGGGAATTTTGGGAATAACCGCACCGACATAGGGGGTGCCATTCTCGGTGCGCAAATGCCAGTCCAGCACACCGTTGGCCACCGACAACACCTTCTCCGGGTTATAAATGCCACGTTTGGAGGTGTCACGCCACGGGGATGGATAGGCAATCCACCGGTTTCCATAGACTTTTACGAATTGCCCCAGAGGTGCCGGGGTGGTGAAGTCTTCCGTGAAAATCTGCCGCCAGCCCTCGAGGTCGCCCACCGGCATCGCATCCGTGTCGTTGCCATTGCCATTGCCGTCATCAGCAACTCCGCCATAAAATTTAATGCCCCAATCCGCATAGCCATGTTTTTTGACAGCCGTCGTTACTTCTCCTGAATCAATCGTCCAAAAGGAGTCATTGGTTTTGGGGTTGATGAGATGATAAATGGGGCTGGAGGACAACGCAACGCAGCTTGCAGAAGGTGCAAAAGACTTCATGTTTTCCGAGAAAAACGCGTCGTCCGCTGCGCTTTGTACCTCCTGTGCATGTGCGACACTGCAAGACTAACTGACGACCAAGCAAAGCGCCAGTGCGAAACTACGCACAAAAATCGATGGAGAATTCATAAGGTTTCCTTTCATATACAGTTGTACGGGGTTAGGGCAGGGTTATATCGGGCGCCACAAGACTACATTTAGCCACATTCCGTCTTATGAAAGAAGCACCCAAGCTGGTGTTGGAAACTCCAGAGCACCCTTGAATGCAGCGGCGTGCATGGGCGTGAGTAACTGCCTAATATTCAAGAAGTCTTTCTTTCAGAGCCGTGTTCCTGGCGCCGCTTTTGAGCTGGGTATTCGCTCTTCTTGGAAACTTTGAGGCTACTGAATGGAAGCTTCCTGGTATAATAAGGCCGAACATCTGCTGGAGCCAGGGGTAGGCGGATTTTTTGGACAGATGAAGAACTGAAGCCAGATAGCCTATGCAAGCCTGTCAACGTCTTGGCATGCCTCAGTCTCTCTGAGAAGTTTTGCAAGAATAAATGAAAAATTCAGTTTTGTACAGTCACAAAAAAACGTCTGGTGAGAAAATGAAAAAATATATAAAATATCGTGATGATGGCATGAATACACCCCTGGTTTCAACGCCGCCTTTTGTTTCAATATCTGATTTGTATCAAAAAATACACGATGGGGCGATGAAGGAAAAAGAAAGGGTGAAGAATTCCGTCGGCCATAAGTCTGCAATATATAACATAAAATACAACGAAGAGTCCCGCTGCATTTTCTTTTTTGAACATCTTTATAGCATTGATTTTGGCCAATATACTTTTTATAGTGTTTCTGGTGTTAGCGTTTTAGACATGGATTAGAACCGACGCGATGGCCCCCTAATGCACCAAGGTGTATTCTCCTTTTTTCAACTCTCCTTATGCCCTCTCCTCCTGTCGGGCGCTTTGCGCCCAGCCCTACGGGGCCCATGCACCTTGCTGAATATACAAGCCTTTTGCTGGAAGACCTGCGGTTTTTGAGCCTTTTTGGGGACGAGGCGCCGCTGCTTCAAAGCCAGCGCCACAGCCTCTATGTCCAGGCCCTCTCTCGCTTGCAGGCCTAGACCGGTTTCCAGTTAAAGTGAGCCGCTGCGCCCCACATTTTGAGGCTCGCTTTGCTCGCCGACACTCCGCTCCAGGAATAAAGCAAGAGAGCAAGCTCTCTTGCTTCATTCCCTTCGCTCCGTTTTCGCACATCTTCATGCACTGTCTTTGAAACAATATAGCCTCCTTCGGCCGTCCTCGACGTGAGCAGCACCAGCTCGAAACCCCTTCCGGGGGAGAGAGCTCCACCGGAGCTCTCTGGACCGCAGGAAGCTGCTCGAAAACTGTGGGGCGCAGCGGCTCACTTCAACTTAGAAACAGTCTAGTTTGTGGGCCTTCTGGCAAAACTCGCCGGCATGACGGACGGCCGCCCTGCCACCCCCGGGGAGTTGCTGCCGTATTTTTGTGTGGAGCGCCTGCGAGGCCTGCGCCCACGTGTAGATGAAAACAGGGTTTAAGTCCGCGCCATTCAAACCTCAACATGACAACAGCGGCAAAACCGAGCTCGTTGCGCTTGTCGTGTGAGGGGTTTGCTTTTGCACAAGTCCAAATTTTTCATGGCACCCCCCCTTTTTGCTTATAGGCTTAGCAACTTTGTAGGTTTTAGTCGGATAATGTATGTAAAGGCAGCTCTTTTTTGAGAAGCCTACTCGTTGTCTAGGGGGAGAGAAGTAGAAAAGCAGAGAAGCAGAGAAGCAGGGGGCGCCGACCGACTGGGCATGGAACAATTCAATACATTAAATCTTCAAAGGAGAGAAGCCATGGGAAAAAACTGGTTCGAACGGAGAGTAGACAATGTTGTTAACGCCGGAAAAACTATTTACAGAAAAGCAGATGAAGGCAGAAAAGACCTTACCAAAAAAGCCAGCAACACTGTAGGGAACGTCAGGACTGCGCTCAGGCCCAGCAATGTACTCACCCAAGGGAGCAGGTTTATTGGCAATGCATACCAGGCTGGAAGCAAGTTTGCCGGCGGTGTAGTGCGGGAGGGGACTAGGATGGCTGGCGATGCATACCAGGCCGGAAGCAGGTGGGTCGGCAGAGGAATTCAGGATGGGAGCAGAGCCCTTGGTAATGCAGTCGGGGGGCCAGCCGGCACTTTCATCAGGGGTGCGGGCGGACTTGTCGGCAATGCAACTACAGCCAGAGGCGAGGTTGTTGGCGCTCTAATCAGGGGTGCGGGCGGACTTGTCGGCAATGCAATTACAGCCAGAGGCGAGGTTGTTGGCGCTGTCATCAGGGGTGTGGGCGGGTTTGCCGGCGGCGTAGCCAGGGGCGTGGAGAATTTTGGCGCCGATTGCCTGGGTGAAGTCATGGGCAAACCCATTCAGCCAGCTCAACAAAAATGGACATCTGAGACATGGGGCGAAAAAATGGCGCTGATTGATGAAGGGCTTCGAAGCGGAAATCCACAGACGATTGAAAGTGCTAAAACCTATAGACAGCACCTGGTGGCGGGGCAAATGGCGATGTTGTCAGAGCAGATTTATGCAGACCATCCTACACCTGCAGGGTGGAGGGACATCAGCAATGACGCAGAGGCCCTGAAGGCTTATGGTTTGAAGCCTGAGGACATGCGCATTGAAGGCACCCCTTTTCGCGCGCAGATGTTGGAGCCTGATCCAGCCCTCTTTGGCGACACCATGAAACCCACTTTGGTATTCAAAGGGACGACCATTCCCGGCGACATCGTGAGGGGAGATGCCAGCGCGTCAGATGCGCAGTCGGACTGGCTGGGCAACAACATGCCACAATCCATGGGTTTCAACAGTGAATATTATGCGAGAGCTGTTGACATTGGAAACAGGCTTGAAGCATCCGGAAGAGCCAATGACGTGAATATAACGGGGCATTCTCTGGGAGGAGGTTTGGCTTCTGCCGCTTCCGTTGCGAGCGGAGCAGACGCTTATACCTTCAATTCGGCAGGTTTGCATCCGGACACGCTGAAGAATTGTGGTGGCGAAGGACAGAAAGAGCACAACTCGAATATTGTCGCTTACCATGTCGACGGTGAAGTGTTGACCAGCGCTCAAAAGCTGCCGGGGATTCCTGAGGCAAAATCAACCACGGATGTATTGCTTCCTGCCATGCTGGACAGAACTTTCAAAGGCTCACTTCCTGGTTTCATCGCCGGTAGCCTCTCTGGTGGCCCCTTCGGTGCTATTTCTGGCGCTATTGCCACGAGCAGCACTGCAAACCACTACATGTCCGCCGTCAACGATGGTTTGAAGGTTGTCGAAGCAGCAGCCGAGGAAGATCTGCTCCGTCGTTTGCCAGCGCATGCTTAGAAAAGACGCCAACAGGGAACGAAGTGAGCCTCATCTGCACGAAAACTGTGAGGCTCGCCAGGCTCACTTCAACTGGAAACCGGTCTAGATGAGAGCAGTGCCGACTTAAACACTTAGGCACGTGATTAAGCACTTTCTAAAGCACTACGTATTTTGCGTAGTCTGGGCAACTCTGCAGATGTGCGACAGATAATCAGGTTGTATCCCAAAGTCTTCTTGGAGGGTTTTTTGAGGGCCGGTGAGTCAAGGAGGCATTCGCTCGAAAAAGGAGAAGCGTCATGGCAATCAATCCATTAAAACTGGCAAAAAGCATCATCAACCCTGCAAAAGCGAAGGAGAATTCAGCGTCGAATGAAGCGGCGAGCAAGGCAAAGGTGCAGCAGAATTCTTCGGAGGGTAGCCCGACAAGAGATGGTTATGAGAGGGGTGAGACAAAATACTCCCCGATAGAAACAGACTCTGTTCGGTGGGGCAATGTTTATGCCGCATCTCCTATGGATTTGTTAGGTGCAGTCAGAGAGCTTGACAAGCATTTTGATGAGGTTGCCAGAGTCAAAGGCCCGACAATCATGGGCTCACAAGGCCCCGTTATCGACAGGAGAGACTTGGAAAGAGTCTTGGTAGATCCAAAATTTCAGGGCGCAAAATATAACCTGCTACGTCAGGCCTGTGAGTTTGTTCTCAATCGTGACGGTGTTTTTGGACGCCTCCAGGCTGTTGGAGACTTTAACATTTTCACCGGATATAACATCAGCAAGAAAGATCTGGCAGTTGCACTTCGTGCGCTTACGATGGTGCCCGAAATGCCTCCGGATATTAACCTTCAGGAAAACATCGACAAAGCGAAGAGCATGGGTTTTAGCCTCTCGGGTCTCAAGCAATTCTATGAGCATGTCCGAAACGGTGGCCCCTGGGATTATAAGCAACAAGGCAGTCAGTATGAGGATTTTGGAAATTTCCATTTTGGGATGATGGGAGCGGCCATGGGGATTCCAGAGGAGATTCTGCTGCGAGGCGCCGGGTGGGCTCAGGAGCAGGCCGGCACCTCCAGTGAAGAATTTGGCCATTGGTATGATCTGTTCGGCAATTCGTCCTATGGGGATGATCCAAAAGATCAGGAGATGATCCGCCTGGGCATCGCATATTATAAGCTGATGTATGGATAATGGCTAAGCGCCCCAGCTTATGGTGAGCTTTGCACACCCCAGCATCGCCCAAATGTTGGGGTTTTTTCTTCAGCCCTCCAAAAAAACAACCCCGCCCCAAAAAACTTCCCTTCAATGTCCAAAGAATGCTGTGTCTCCTCCCGCTGCAGAGTTTTGTAGCTGGGCCTAGGAAACCCATTTATTTGTACACTAATGAACGGAGAGAGCCACCGGCGAATCTTATCTCTTCGTTCTGCGTACCCACCTTTGGCGGTCCACGCAAAATTCGCCGGTTTTCGTTTTATGTCATCGGATTTACTAGCTCATTTTGGCCGCCATTTTTCTGGGCTCAAATGAAACTGCCTGGCCTTTGCAGCATGGGAGGCCTGACATGCAAGAAGAAAAGCTGATTGAAGGTAATGGGTTGGACTTGGACAAGGGCGAGCGCCTGGTATTGCGCACCATCCACGCCATTTCGAGTATACTCCAGGAAGATGGGTTTTCAGAGGCCGCCACTGTGGGCGAACAAGTCTGGGTTTTGGCCAAGCTGGTGGGTGGGGTTGGTCGCTTACCTATCCTGCTCTCATCGACTGTCTTTTCGAATGTGCTGGCATTCACCCTCGCTGGTTGTTCAAGCAAAGCGCTCCCCACCAGGGACTATTCACATAAGCCGTGCAACCCCAATCCCTGCTCGGGCAATAGCTCAAAATGCGTCGAGGTGAACAACAAGGCGGTCTGCGAATGTGAAGCTGGCTCCTGCACCCCCGGCAAGCGTTGCGAGGCTGGCGCATGCGTTCCTGATTTCGTCGTCCAAGCCTGCTCCAATAGACTGCCGGCACCACCGGCCGGCCAAAATTGCACGGTAACGGCCGGAACCACAGACGATGTTCTCCTCGCAGGCGACGTACTCGTCCCCGGCAAGGTTTATCAAGGCGGCCATGTGCTGCTCCTACGCCAACTCGCCACCGGTCCCGCCGACGGAAGAACGGTTCGAGCTGGCGCAAAGGCAAAGACGGCCACACCAACCTTTCAGATAAGCACAAACTCAAAGGAGGTGCTACGCAAGATACCATCTAGACCGGTTTCATGTTGAAGTGGTTCGATTCAACAGACCGGTTCCACTTTGACATGAGCTCTTCGTTGGGGCGCAAGCGCCCCAAGGGGACTGTGTTGCTCACCCCCCAGCCCCCTTGTATAGACCGGACACAAGGGTAACCGTCGTGCCGGGACATGGGTAACAGTTTTGTCGTTAAAACAACCATGCCCTGGAAGGAACAAAGTGTGTTTGAGCAACGCAGAGAGTTTGTTGTGTTGGCGCGTCACGAAGGAGGCAATATAAGCCGGTTGTGCGAGCGTTATGGCATTAGCCGGAAGACGGGCTACAGGTGGCTGTCTCGTGCGAGAGGGAGTGACGGCGACGAGGAGGCCTTGCAAAACCGCTCCCGTCGCCCGCGGCACAGTCCGCGACAAAGCCCGCCGTCGCTGGAGGAAGCTGTGTTGGCTTTGCGCGAGCGTCACCCGGCCTGGGGCGGGCGAAAAATTTCGCACGTACTGGCCAGAGACAAGCAGGTTTTGGTGGCCCCCAGCACCGTCACCCATATTTTGCACTGCCATGGACGCATTGACGCGGCGCGAAGCCAGGCCGCTCAGCCTTGGCAGCGCTTCGAGCACGAGGCGCCCAACCAGCTTTGGCAGATGGATTTTAAGGGCCACTTTGAGACAGGCTTCGGTCGCTGCCACCCGCTGACGGTTTTGGATGACCACTCGCGCTATTTGCTGTGCCTGAAGGCCTGCACGAATGAGAAGCGGGAGACTGTGCAAGCGGGACTTGTCGACGTTTTTGGCCGCTACGGTTTGCCGGAGCGCATGACAATGGACAACGGCTCGCCGTGGGGCGATACGGGGACGTCGGCGAATTGGACGGTGCTGGAATTATGGCTGAGGCGCCAGGGCATTCGTGTGGGGCACTCGCGCCCGAGCCACCCGCAGACGCAAGGGCTGTGTTTCTCTCCCCCCGCCCCCTCAAGGGGGCGCATGGAGCGGCTACACGCGACGCTGGCAAGCGAAGTATTGCAAGGCCGCTACTTCGTCGACATGCCGCAGGTGGAGCGCGCTTTTGGCCGCTGGCGCGAGGACTATAACCAGCAGCGGCCGCACGAGGCGCTGGGGCAAAAGCCGCCCATAACGCGCTACCGCCCGTCGCCTCGCAGCTATAACCCGAGCCCGCCGCCGCCGGAATACGATGCGTCCATGCAGGTGCGGCGCGTGAGCGACAACGCACAAGTGTCATTTAAAAACAATATTTTTAAGGTAGGCAAAGCCTTCATCCGAGAAAGCATCGGCATCCGCGAGGAAAAGGACGAAGGCACCTACTCCCTCTGGTGGTACAGCACGAAAATCGGCTCCCTGGACTTGAAAAACCACAACGTCTGCCTAGGAAAGTCTTCGTGAAAACCGTTTACCTTGTCTCCGAACGGGTGTTTACTATCTCCCAGGGCTGAACAGCGCTAAGGGGGTGAGGCCCCACCAGGTGCGCTCCCTCCAGCCCTCCCTTCCGTCAGAAAGCTCCACTAGGTGTTCAGTCCCGGCATTTGGTGGCACCATATTATCCACTGAATGGAAGGAAGCGCTATGGGACAAGTTTTACACGGCAGCGCCACGACGACGGAGGCGGTACGTCGAGCGATACAGAATA
>Ga0209737_10001515_pt1 | contig 16623 bp, 8 predicted proteins | sample TergutCu122P3_FD_187284 | JGI IMG/M metagenome (GOLD analysis project Ga0209737, IMG submission 187284) | Cubitermes ugandensis P3 segment gut microbial communities from Kakamega Forest, Kenya - Cu122 P3 (SPAdes) (version 2) | ecosystem: Host-associated > Arthropoda: Insects > Digestive system >...
TTAAAAAAGGAAGGGAAACGGTGGAGAATGAACCTCATGAGCGTCGGCTGAGGACTTCCATAACAGGCGAGAACAGAGACCGCGTTGATGCACTCATTCGAGAGAACAGGCGAATAACTGTCCACGAGTTGTCTGGAATACTGAACATCAGTGATGGTAGTGTGAAAACAATCATCAAACAACACCTTCAGTACTCGAAAGTGTGCGCCCGATGTATCCCGCGTTTTTTGACGGACGAACACAAGAGTACACGGCTGCAAGTGGCGCAGTCATTGTTGTCGCGGTACGAGCAGGAAGGAGACTTTTTTTGGATTCTATCGTGACAACGGATGAGACGTGGGTGTATTACTTCATGCCCGCGAGCAAACATTCTTCAATGCAGTGGCGTCACCCAGAATCTCCGAAACCCAAAAAGCGAAAACCACGTTCTCTGCTGGGAAGGTTACGGCCACCATCTTCTGGGACTCTAAAGGTGTACTGTACGTAGATTTCCTCACAGAGCATCGCACAATAAATGCTGAATATTATTCGGCACTTCTTGAAGGCCCAGTAAAGGCAGCCATCAAGAACAAGAGAAAAAAGGGCGCAAACATCTGTGTCATTTCTCCAGGATAACGCCCGTCCACACGTGGCTGCTCGCACTATGGACACCATCCAGAAACTGAAATGGAACGTTCTACCACATCCTCCATATAGCCCGGACCTTGCTCCCTCAGACTATCACCTCTTCGGCCCCCTAAAGGAGCATCTGGGCGGAAAAAGATTTCACAATAATGAGGAAGTGATACAGGTTGTTCAGGAGTGGCTACACTGGCAACCAAAAGACTTCTTCCTGAGCGGCATCCGCAAGCTACCGGACGGCTGGTGCAGGTGTATTGCAAACCAGGGAGATTATGTTGAAAAGTGACAATTTCAGTTTCGGAGAATAAATCAAATTTTTGTTCTATTTACAAATTATAATTAATATTTGCCCAACCTAGTATTTATGTCACACACAACAATAAAACACACAACATTAAGTGATACAAATTGGTGGTTCATGGCTACGTTTTTTGGCCGCATTGCAGCCATCTTGAGGTCAACTTATACAGATTGAGTATCTTCAATATGCGTACAGTATGGGATCCCATAGTGTGTACAAATTATAATGTATGAGAGATAAAAACTACTATCAAAAAACGTTTAGCCTCCTGCAAACTTTTTTAATAGTGGTTTTTTATCTCTCATACATTATAATTTGTACGCACAATGGGATCCAATACTGCACGCACATTGAAGGCACTTGATCTTTATAAGTTGGCCTGAAGATAGCTGCAATGCAGCTGAAAAATGTAGCCATGAACCACTAATTTGTAGCACTTAATATTGTGTTTTATTGTTGTTGTGTACAACGTAAATTTGTATATAATTATAATTGTCACACAACGGGATGGCTTTCATGAAGTTTATACATGTACTGTGATGGTGTTCTTTTGTATGTAATACTTAAGGTACCTAGTGCTATAAAGTATTGTTAATGTAAATTTGGACTTGTACAACCAGAATAAGGTACCAGAATGTTTTGCAGAATCATGATAATATTCAGTCAGTGTCAAATATTCATGACAACAATTGAGTCACCTGTTGCACAAAGCCATAAGCAATGTGCAATTTCACCCTCACCAGATACCTTCCAGCCAATATCACATGTAGTCTCCTTGGGTTCTCATACTGAAAGACTGGCATACATTTCACCATTTGCAGCATTTCATGAAATGCATTGTTTAAAAAACAGCAAATGTGTCACACGATTTTGCTTCAATCATGGCCATTTTTAGGCATGCTATTGAATTTATAAATTTTATATCTCTTCTAGGAGAAACTGAAAGAAAACATCTTCGCATTTAGTGATGACAGCATTCACGTAAGTGAAATTTAATTAAGAGCTATCTTGTACAGCCTGTGAAATTTCAATGGGAAAACGTGAGAATTCCAAACTGTGGCTATGAATAATACAGATTTCCCTTCCACTTACTTTTTTAATACATAATTGCAGCTGTCAGATACTAACATCACAGATTCACTGAATATGCATGCTGTCAGCATGAACACTTCTTGACAGACAGCTGAATGGAAGTGCATGTTACTTAATGCTGTTAGTTGCTGAGATTATATAGCACTGGTAAGTAGAACAATTGGGTGAAAACTGGAGTACATAGCAAAAAAGGTTTCCCAGTGCCACTGCAACCACTACATATCCCACATGGACAGGCCTGAGATGAAACTTGGGCCTCTGAAATGAGTGGGCAGTGACTAACTGCATGAATTGTACACTCTGTCCAACAAAAATCCATCGGCCTGAAATTTTCTAAGTCCTGCTCAGGCAGTCACTTGATGTACATCTGCCATCATAATTCGAGTCCTTTTGCTTTCCCCATATTTGTGCATTCCCAGCTTTTCTCTGTCTTCCATTCTTCCATTAACCCTGAGGTGAGTGGAGGCTGAATCCCTCTACAAGACAAATATAGAGTGGGGTGAAAAGGACAATGCAGGAAACCCAGCCTGTCCTCCCTCCCAGAAATAGTGATGAGCTATGGGCCCTTGTGTCAGACCCATGGGATGAAGTTACTCTGTCTCAGTGTTACATTCCATCACTGATTGAGTCCATGACACTTTGAGGAATGAAATCAGTTGTTGAAGCAGAAGGGTTCTGGACCTCTTATTAAAGCAGTCAGTTTCTGAAAACAGCCCTTTTAAGGGCTAAGGTGTTAATTTCCATTTTCTATGTGTAGGTGCTATACTTCGCCCGTCCCAGTGGCCGGGCAGACTACGGCCCCTCGCCTGCTGTGATTGTGGGATCGAATCACACAGGGGGCATGATTGTCTGTCTTTTGTGAGTGTTGTGTGTTGCCTGGGCTACATAAAGACATGTGCCGATAGTGGGACTCAAATCAACATAGTTTATTTCTGAAGCAATATTAGGGTACTGAATGTAACAGTCTAACACAACAGTTAATTGGTTTATCTGTAACCATAGATATATGGGCTACATGTTTTGACCCTTATTGAGTCACCTTCAGGCCCTCAAAGAATACAGATCAAATTAACACGGTAGTTAAATGCACTGTGGAATCCCCAATGCTTACAAAATAATTACTGTAACAATATGGAATCATATAAATTAGATAATTGTGGATAATATCTCTAAAGTTATATCTCTACCATATAAAGTTGCAGGCAACTCTATAAATATAAGGTATAAATTGTTCATATATTCATAGGGTATGTATATCCGGCTGTGGGCTGTCGTGGTCTATTAGGGAGGCAAGGTAACTTCAGAATGACCTGACCGGTATGGAGATGGAGGGAGGGAGGGAGGGAAGATTGTAGTGAAAGCGTGTAGTGCGTCCACGTGCTGCCTTGTGCCGGTGCTGTGAGAATACTCTTCTGTGGGACGTAGAAATGGTTCTATATGGACTTTGGAGGGTAGGCCTGTCCAGGTTTGCGTGCTATTGTGAAGGGATGTCCTCGGTGGTTGTCTGGTGGAATCAGTAGATTATTTATTGTCATGTCAATCTGCAATTTATAACTATGTGTGAAGATAGAAAACAGTATAAGCTGCACAAAATGACTTAAAAATGCATTGAAAGACAATCTATTTTAATTACTTATGTGTGATTGCGGACTTTATTGGGTCTTTGGGTTGGAGTTTACTATGCGAAAATTGGTGCGTGGTGGGCGGCTGCGTAAGGAGGCTGGAGGTAACTGGCCCTGGAGGAGCTGTGATGGTGGTTGTTTGTGTGTTCACACTTAAACCTCGGGTTCTACTGAGATGAGGAGAGTTCAAGCCATGTGACAAATGTTGTGTATCCCTCTGTGTGGATCTTTTTGAACTATTATTTTGAAAATTATATTTGGTCTGTCTGCTAGCTTGTTGTTGGTTTGGTTGTCTAATTTCCAGATAAATCCAATCCATGCTTTCCAATTCTATATCCTTAAGGTCAATGCAACGCTATCCTCCCAACTAAACCTAGATTTTCCAAGTGGCCTCTTTCCGTCTAGTTATGCCCCCCCACATCACTCCCCCTGTAATACAATTATACTACTTTTGTTTTCATACAACATTAAAAATTAATAAACGCAAATACCAGGAAGAAGAAAACAAATGATAATTTTTAGAGGAAAACTGTAGGGAAGGTGCTACCTGGGAGACTTGCCATAGGTGGAAGTATAAGGATAAAATAAACAATAAAATAAACAATAAAGTAGTGGGATACGATATTGTGGAATAAATTGATGTCTCCCTGGATATGGGCGAAAGAAGAGCTCTTGTAAAGACGGTGATGTTGAAGTGCGGGTATTTTCTTGACAAATTGTGGTACTAAATGCTACTCAGTAAGGACTGCTTTCCATGGATTTACTTAGTTTCTCATAGATGTATTAGACTGAAGAACAGAATTGCCGAAGAAAGATAATGTAAAATATTGGCGTGATTTGCGAACAAAATATTCTTTCCACTTCCACCATAGAATCATGGTGGTTGCATCCTGTGATGCAGAACCAGGTTTCAGTGGCTTGGATGAGTAACTGTTTTAGTGCAAACCCAAAACATTTGCTACATACGGAAGTTAACTTTGAGTGTAAGTTCAAGGAGCCAAGGGCTTCTTGAGAGGCCAATATTTTTGCAGCTATTCAATACAACCCCCACATTTTATGGAACCCATAGGTTCTTTACCACATTCACAAGCAACTGCTACCTCTTCCTATCCTAAGCCAGATCAATGCACATCCTCCTATCTGCGTCTAAATCTTTCATGTTGTCTCTTTCCGTACACTCTCCTCACCTAAACGCTGTAAGCACCGTACGAAATGTTTAATAAAATCGTAAGTTTCTTCAGTGAGGGGTTGTTAGCAACTCGCCCAATCCTCCAAATTGAAGGACCACCCCTTCTCGGCTGTCCGTGACTGCTAATTCAATACACTTGCAGCTACCTTCCATATTGCAGGTTGTTCCTCCATCCACAACCTGAGGACGTGCCATGCTGTTGTGACAGGGACCCACTTGTCATAGTTTCATACATAACATAGTTAATATTTTGTTGACCATGCATCAATTTTGTTGACCATGTGTCTGTGATGTATCCATACAGTAGGAACCAACAGGATGCACTATTTTCTCTTAATTTATTTCACTAATAAGCCTCTACATGTTTCTAGCAGGCTTACTGCTCATCATCAGGAGGACCAATCTGTATTAGGGGTTGCTGAGAAGTCCTTAACCTGACCTATTTACCCATGTCTCTACTGGTGCAATTGAAGGACACTTTGAAGGAAAAATGCCACAGGAAAATCACCAAGAGGGTCTTGTTCTTGCACGACAATGCCCCGGCTCACCGGGCACTTGCAACCTGGAAGAAACTAGCCTACTCGGGCTTCCAGTGTTCTTGATCACCCACCATATTCTCCATATCTGGCCCCGTCAGACTACCACCTGTTCCCTGGACTGAAAAAACAATTGAAAGGTCACCTTTCTCCGTCCGAAGCAGAGGTCATTGCTGCCTCGCAGAATATGTAAAATTTTTCCAGTGTGTCCATTAACCTACCTTTGTTGGTGATATGTATGGTGCTCATGATAATAATCAGACCCATAGAAGACATCTATGGTTATAGATATACCAATTAATTGTTGTGTTAGACTGTCACATTTAGTAACCTAACATTGTTTTACATAACACTTCGGGATGGTAAAAGTAAAGTGCTATTATTTTTTAAGGCTCTTTCTAGCAAGCCTTCAACTGCGTGGGTTAGGCCTGTTGACTGTAAGAAAGGAACTGTAGAGGGATTCAGCCTCCACTCAACTCAGGGTTAATGACTGTATTGTCAGAACCAGGTCAGTTTTCAGCTTTTGGTAATTCCCTACCCTCCTTTTTCAACCATGAATGGAATACAGAGAAACCTGCAAATGCAGAATTATGGAGAAAGTAAAATGACTCGAATTATGATGACAACTGTACATCATGTGACTTCCAGTTCGGGACTTAGGAAATTTTAGGCCGATGGATTTTTGTTGGACAGAATGTACCTAAATCTTAACTGCTTTATAATGACAGACTCTTGTTGACAATCAGTGTATATCTGTAAGTAGAGCAATGGCTTTTTACACAGAAAGAATAATGAAAGAATGTTACCATTTATGATTGAAGAGTACCGATATAAGTGGTCTCAAGCTTTGGTGTATTTGCTTATGTTTCCATGAATCATACACACTGCCCCCTAGATGTAGATACTTAATTTTTATTAGCTGCAACTCATGTCACTATATCTAATGGAATTTAATCAGACTCTTGTTGTGGTTTGTTGTCTTTGTGGGAATGTGTAGGCGTGATTTGATTTGAGTGATATTTTTCAGGTTTCCTTGTATCAAATCCCAGTTCATTTGCACATTCAGTACTAGGATATGAAGATTTAATCACTGTAGCCTCTGTATATGGTGATGTGGACTGTGAATTGAAGTTTGGTATTGGGTAAAATGTGGTTTAAGAAAGGGAAAACAATTTCTGATTTGAAAGTGGAAGAGACACATTTTTTGTTCATCAAGTAATCTATATTAAAAAAAGAGAATAAAACAGTCACAATTTTGAAGGTTTATTTTGATTTAGTCATTTGCTGTAATTAATGTAACAGCACATTTTATAATGAAATGTTTCCTTCTGTCATGCATATGAGAGAAATTTAGACCAAGAAAGCACATTTGAATTAACTGGTTGGACGGTACAGTTAAGTGGTTGGATGTAAGGGTTAATTCTGAATCAGAACAGATCAAAGTACCCAAACCTTGAACGCAGTTGTACAGTCTGATTGTATCCTTGTGGCACCTTTATGTACAGAAAGCTTGCTGGTAGCCTGGACAGCTGGGGGTTATAGCAAGGGTAGATGTGGGGCCAAATATGCATGCAGAAGAGTCACTTGTCTTTCTAAAACCATGGGTCTATGTTCTTACCTCTAATATGATATATTTACTCTATGTAATGCCTCTACTGGCAGTCACTTCCATACAGTGTATGCTATTTCACATTCATGAGTCTAAATAGCTCTATGGCTTTCAATGTTGTGCCATACATGCAATCTGTGAAAAAATATGTTCTTGTCTGGTTAACAGCAGGCAACACAGAATGATCTGTGTTCCATAACTGTTTGTAACCAACAGACCCAATACACCTCAAGTACCTCCTGAAATTAAGCCCAAGTATAGTGACTGAATTCAGTTCTTTGCAAATGCCACAAGAGTGCAATTGGACTCTTATTTATGAATAGATTAGTAGTGACTGTGTTTTATATTCCAGATATACTGTGCCATTTGCAGCAATCCTGGTGAAGTGTTCATTTGCAGCAAGCTGGAGTGTTCAAAGTAAGCACATTTCCTATCATTCTGAAAGATACAACGCTCATACATTTCACTTAGGGCTGTAAGATAGATGAAACAAGTACTGTAATTTATGATGGCACTGCAATTTTTACAGCAGCACAGAAGCATTATTTCCTTAGCTTTTAAGTGTGTTATTTAATGACACTGTTAATTACCAAGATTATATAGTGATGGTGATAGATGAAGGAATGAGTATGGAGCATTGGTGAAATGATACTGCTTGGAGAAAACTGCGGCACTGAGATAAACCTGTCTCAGTGTCACTTTTTCCACTAAAAATTCCACATGAAGTTGCTCAGGATTGACCTCAGGCCTATGTGATAAGAGGCCAGTGACTGCCCACCAGGAGCTTTGTTTGAAGGTGGCTAAAGTAAGCATAAAGCATATGTTAATATTTACAGTCTACAGTATGGACTGGATGTACATGGAATTGAAGTTCGATTCCTCATGGGGTAAGATATTTAAATTTCCTCCAGTGTAGCCACAATTCGTTCTGTAGCTCAACCAGCCTCCTATTCAAAGGGTATGAAGGGTAAAGTGGCTGGAGTGTGAAGCTTGCTACTCATCTCCATCTGGTGTTAAAGTTAAGAATGACAGGAGCCATTCCTCCACTCCTCCAACATGCTTTCAATATGAACAGAGGAACAGCTTTACATTTTAACTCCACATTTTTAACAAGCACAGAAAGGATAAAGACTTGAATATACAGTCATACCCAGTTATATATAGCATCACATATCATGTCATATCAGTTAATACCCAATAATATTGTACCCCTCAGTTAGAACAACACTCGTCTATAGCAACACAAATTACACAGTCCCTTTCATGGCATTACAACAGAGTTCAAAACTTTTTCACTCAAGGTGGTGAATGATAGAGTAGAAGTGAATAACTTTTATATTCACAACAGTGTACAATATTTTTCATTGTTTTAGAACAGCTAAAGTTGTTGTATATGCCACAAAAGCACATAAGGGCTGTAGAGGTACAGCTCCACTCATTCTTAAACTCAGATAGAGGTATGTGATCAACTTACCAACACAGCCACTTTATGTCTAGGGAAAGAACCCCTGGTAGCCATTTAAAATGAGCCTGGGTGGTCACCAAATCTGACTTGGACATCTTGGAGAAGAGGTAAATCTATTTAACTGACAGGAATCAAAACCTGTGTTGTCCAGCACATGGCTATTCTGACTGTTGGCATTATTGTATTGGCAGTGTTGACAGACAACTGATGATGTTACATCAGATATTACAGAATTGTTGTCTGTCGAAGAGAAATATTTCATTCACAAGTACAGAGACAATAAATATAAACAGCTTGTGAGAACAGAGCAGTTACAATACTGTATGGTCTAATGTTTATGCAGATTGGCTAGATTCAACTTACAAAAAGCTGTTTTCTGATCTGATATGACCTTAGGAATCATTCAATCTCTGGATTAGCCATAACCACAAAGAAAAATGAGAAAATAACTATAGTCCAGTCAAGAACCTCCTTCAAAACCAAAATTAATTTACCCAGGTTCATCAGACAAAGCTTTTAACCCAACATCATTCCTCTGCTTCTTCTTTGAAGTTTTTGATTTTATCTGCATTAACTAGCAGCAAAACCCACCCATCCATCTACCTCGCAGCCAAACCCACCTGTCCATCTTCCTCTATGCATAGCCATTGCATCTCATTTCCCTCCCATTTTACTCTTCTGTTTGCCATCTTTGTAATCTTTCACTCCCAAATTCACTTCAGACTTCCTCTTAGAATTATCCCTTCTAGTCTATTACCTCCACACTAGTCTCACATAGTCATACATTGCCTATCAAATTTTAGAGTATACTGTCATCACTGCATTGACCTACTGGCTGGAGATGGGGCAAAGAAATGGATACGTGAAAAGGAACCTTGGCTTTGCTTTCTGTGTGATGACGCATTACCATCTCTGTGCGGTCTCATAAAGCCCAGACCTAACTGGATGAACTGTGCCAAAGTATGTATAGAGCTACTTCCAGGTTGTCTTTCATATGTTTGCTGGCTTTCAAATTTTTTGTGTTGTTTAATGATACTGTGAACTGGGTGGAATGATATTGACTGGGGAAAGATGCAGTATTCAGAGAAAACCCTGTCCCAGTGCCACTTTTTCCAGTAAAAATTCCCACAAGGACTGGCCTGGGATTTTACCTTGGCCTACACAGTGACAGGCCACTGAGTGACTTCCTGCGGATTCCATGAACCTTTAAGCTTTAATATCCAACGTGGATAATTACTGTCGTAAACTCAGTTGCATATTGTATACTTCAGTTCATCAGCCATACTGTGTGCTTACGCTCATTACTGTTCATTCAGGTCTCTGCCCTCTTCTCAGTGAACAAAATCACACCACCTGTGCCACCACCAAAAAGACCAAAATCTGGCATGAGGGTACTGTCTCCTTTTTGACGGAATCAGTACAGGTAAGAACTGTAGCCCACAACACCAGATCATTTGTTACCGTTTATATACATACAAACATAAACCCACTTGTTGCATGTCACTGACAGCTTGCAGTTTGTCATGCATTTGAGAGCAATGTAATTTCAACAGTGGATAAATTTGTTATGAGGTTGAGTGTAAATGTTGTTAACAGCATGTTTTATAGGAACGGATTTTTTGCTTTCTGCTTCTATTCCAGGAGTATAAAGATATACAGGTCAAATTAATAATTTTGGAATATAAGGCTGGTTGCACCATCTCAAGCAACAGATGACTGTTGAGTATTATGTTTTGTGCTGTGAGGTGACTGAAGGAGACTTTAGCAGTCTTGTGTCTGACGTGATGTTGTGAAGCTAGTGATTGCATTAGTTACCTTTCTGCAGGGAATAAATTTCACTTGCACAATTTACCAAATACATTTCTGTTCAGTAAGACTTTTCAGTGAGTTATAGGTAAAAAGCTGAGGTTTTAAATTCCTTGGGGTATAAAACATAGTTTTCCCTTTTACAAAGTGTTAATATACCTGCACTTCTCTTCATGCAAGGACAAGTATCTAAATTATTACTGTAAGTACTGTAAGTTAAAGATCAAGCCATCCCTTTACAGGCCTGGACAGGCCCTGAGGGCTCTAGGAGGTTCAGGCCGCCTGAATTTTTAGACATTTGGCACTTGAATGTGGCAGGGTTGTCAGCCCAATGTACTGGTTGCCTTACACCTAGAAGAAACTAGTGCTACTCTTTCTTTTGGAGGCTGAGTCGACCCCAGGGCCATAGTGTGACTGGAGGCATCAAGTCAATGAAAAATTCCAATGACCCCATCAGGAATATAACTGTTATATGTGGTTGAACTGCTTTTACTAGGTGTCAAAATTTATATTTTGCAGACAGGGGAAATTTGCTTAAAACTAGTAATTTCTTTTAGGGGGAAAGGAAATTGCAGTGCATCAGCATAGCAACTTAAGGGGAACAGGAGATAGAGAGGTTAGATTGGGTATAGTAAACTACTATATTTGCCATCTCTCAGTGTCAAAATTAATTGTGTTGGGAAATTTCGGGAGCAGCCAAAATTCTTCACTTGGACAGTTACTGGACGTCCTATATCTATATGAGGTTAGTCACACACTTTGAGAAAAACCAGCAGGACACATACAGGGGTTCTTCTGAGTTAGGTTAAGGGAAACAGTGTTAAGTAATTAGCAGCCAATGATGAGAACGTTTTCAGAATTTAAACTTTCAGACCTATTATGAAGCAGTGAAATTTAACAGTTTTCCAACTGGAAACAGTATGAATATTTGGGGAAGGAGACAAATTTGAAAAAGTACAAGTTTGTAAAACTAATGCCAAGACAGGTAGAGTTTTGTACTTAGGCAATTAAAAGTCATGTTTATGTTACACTGCTCTGATAAACCACTTACACAATTCAAAACCTGTGGATAGAGCAATAAAGTAGTTGTTAAAAGGGCAACATATTCTGACGTTTGCAATATTACAGGATAATCGAGAATTATCTGTGAAGTGGTCCCAATACAGACAAGAAGTGTATTATGTTTCATCATATCAAGGCAGACACATACATACCTGTCTAATTAAAAATGTTGTTAAATAATATAAAAGATAATGTTACTGTGACCAATTATTTAAGCAATTCTGCCTGTGCCATTTAGCAACACTTTGGATATCCTAAGATTAAGAAACATTGACTGAGGAGCTAAGGTGCATCATGGGAATTGAACCCACAACCTTCTGGCTTGAAGTGCAGTACAGTCTACCCCAAATTATTACAATAGTGCCACATACAAATGTGAAACAGATTTTTAATAGATACTTACAGGTTTAAGGCTATCCATAAAAACACCATCACAGTACACATATCAACTTGTAATTGTTTCTCTTTATCAACTGCAACACACAGGTATATGAGAAGCCATTAAAAGTTAATATGGCCTAATTTATTTTGTTCTTTTATGTATAATGAAATACACAGCACAACAATGACATATTCTAAGGGTTCTGGGTGCATCCAAACTTTCTAATCTATAAGCTTGTTATTTTTTCCTGTGGTGTAGTTCAAACTACACCTGAATATAAAAACTGACATCACAGTTTCAACAAGTTCACCATAAGCACATACAAAGCATTCCACATACCAAAAGAAAAGCTCTCTTGATTATATTGAGCTTCACCACATAAAGAACTCAAATTATGTGTTTTGGTTCTCTCCATTTGCAGGAATGGTAGTTCTCAAAATGTTGGGAATAAGAGTTGAAAAATATTATGCATCAGAAGTGGACAAAGATGCCATAAATGTCAGCAGACTCAATCACGGTAGCACAATAGAGCAAATAGGAGCCATAGAAACACTGAACACAGAAAAACTCTCTGCTCTTGGACCCATAGACCTGCTGTTGGGTGGGTCTCCATGTGCTGATCTAAGTCTGGTCAACCCTGCCCGCAGAGGCCTGTATGGTAAGTACATCATGCTTTGGTAGGAATAATGTACAACACCTCACTGCAAAGCCTGCCACACAGACGGTCATCCAGCAAGGATATTCACAGTAGTATAGACACTAAATGACAATGTCTGCATGTTTTGAAATGTTTTCTGAAATACCGTTGTTGTCCACATAACAGCAGGTACAGCTGCAAGGGATGACATACAATATTCAGACACATCTCTAGGCTTTCTGAAGGGTTCTCAAGAAAAGTGTGCACACAAAGACATCTTCAGTAAATACATACAGCCACTATCTGACTTATATATGGATTCCATTCTGCAGAATTTTATGTAAGTCAAATTTCATGTAAGTCAGAATTTCCCTAAATTAAATTAAATTGAATGTATCTCACGCATGTGAAAATTACAAAAGTGTGCTTCGAAATGGCTTATGGAGTTAACACCATCTTTGTAATTTTGCCATCCTAGTCAGTTCCTTCTTCATTTATTTCCTGCAGGATGCAAAATACATTTCTGCGACTTTATTAAGTTTACACCAACAGCATAAATTTACTTAAAGTCGAATTCACATACGTCAAGTGTTACACACAGTAGGGATTCAATGAAACAGTCAGTGCGGATTAAAATCTTAGAAGAATCTAATCTTCACATTTCATTGTGCTCTGATCCCTGTTTCAAGATATATTAAAGCTGATCAAAAATATCTGGGACAGAATTTTTGCCGCCACTTACCAAAGGAGCAGGTGGCAGGTTGATTCAGTTGTGAGTGAATTTGATCTCGCACCACCACTGTGAAGTGGATGTGTTGAAGGAAAAACATTTTTTAATTAAATTTGCTGCAAACTTGGTAAAAGTTTCTCAGAAATATGCTACAACAAGCATTCAGAGACAGAGCATTGAGGTAGTCCACCATATTTGAGCAGTATCGCCACTTCAAAAATGGCTACACTTATGGCCAGTATTGAAGATGATGCTGATCACTTTCTGTGATGTACAGGTTCTGGAACATCATAAACTACTTCACCAAGGCCACAAAATAAATCAGATTTTTTATGGACCAAACTTGCAATGTCTTCCAAGATATACTTTGTTGGAAATGGCCTCACAAATTGTTACCAATTCCTCACTTCTGCACCTTGACAATGTGCTGTGCCCAGCTGCCCTACATGTCAGGGAGTTCTTGCCTAGTACAGCATTCTAGTGGTTCTCTATCTGCCTTACAATATCTGACCCCCATGCAACTTCTTCCTGTTGCCTATGCTGAAGATACCTTGAAGGGGAAAAGATATAAAGACATTACAGAGATACAACGGAATGGATCTTGTAGCTGCAGGTCATTCCAAACAGGACAACCAAACATATATTTCAAAATGAGAGGTTCACTGGAAACACTGTACCAAGCTGGAAGTTCATACTTTGAAGGAGATAAATCAGAGTAAGTTGTAACTGCTTTAGTTTTCTTGCAGTAAATTCTGTCCCAGACATGTCTGATCAGATGTCATATTACATCCTCTGCAACTTCTAGTTGTCACGTACTATTCTTTACATAACAGAACATCGGGATACTTGAACCACCTCATAAAAACCATTGAAATACACCTGAATGAGAATAATTTTAACATGAGATGGTGGCTTCATATTCAGCCAGGGAGTCTCCTATAACGACATGCTAAGGAATGAAAAGTAGGAATTAGCAGGGCAGATACGTGACTCTGCCAAATAACCCTCTTTGTCTCCCCACCAGCTATGAGCCAAGGTTTCAGGCAAGTATATCACTACGTGGATAGATATATAAGTAAGTCAGTTTCCTGATGATGAGGACAGATATGGTTTCACGAAACACTGGTTCAATTAGCAAGAAAGCCTTACTGAATTCAGTCACCATGGAACCTTTAAATAACATAACACAAAAATGCTTTCACAGAGTAATTTATATAAACATAACATCTATGGGGACATCCAACTCAAAAAGAGAACTTTCCACGTGAGTGTGCACCAAGTCCCAGCCTGTAGTACACCGGTAGTTGTGCGCCTCACTGCTTTAACAAGTTCTTCCTGCCAGCCAGCCAGCCAACAAAACAACAGGCAGCTCTGCAACAGCTGTTGGCAAAAGTCAGCCTGTCCAGGCATTCAAGAGCATTCACTGTTCAGTACCGTATGCAGTGTTACCTCTCAGCTCTACAGCACACACTATGCTCAGCACCCTACTCTCCTCAGCTCCAACAGAATAGCAAATACATTTAGATGAAAAAAAATGCTATCTGTAGAGCCACGAAGGAAGCTTCATCTCTGACCAGACACATATTTGATTATAGAATGAGAAGTTGGTTCAAGACATGGAATATTGTACAATGGTTACTGTATACACTGCCAGACACAACGTACACTAATTACTGTATACATTGCCAGATACTGAACTCTTAGGCTACACAGTGGTTCCTGTGAGCAGTTGCAGACACTCAACACTATAGTGGCTCATATGCACATTTACAGACACTGAACTTTATAGAGTGGTTTTTATGCACAGTTCCCATACAACAATGTGTGATAACAGTTCATTTCATTTATCAAGACATATTTCACAAATATTAATTTAGTAATTGGTGTTTTTCAGATACAAGTGGATCTGGTTGTTTGTTCTTTGAGTTCTATCGAGTTCTGAAGACACTCCAAATGACATACAACAACTGCATGTACTGGATGTTTGAAAACACAGCTGCAATGTCACGCACAACCAGAAATGACATAACTAGGTACAGTTGTAACAAATAAAATGTGCAGTATCCTGGAGAATATTTCATACTGTGTAACCAATCATATCTCTGAGAGTCTCATCTGGGCCCTGGTACATTGGTGTAAGTTGAAATGCAGCTGCCAGTGAGCTCACAGTGCAAAGGACTAGAGTCACCCTGGGGGTCTTGAAGTAGAAGACTTTGGACAGCATCAAGGGTTGGCTCTTTAAAAAGCACATGACAACCTCTCAACATAGTACGGTTAATTGACAGTCTTTGGGTAGGAGCCACAGAGCAGAGGAAGAAACCTCAGCTCATGTTTTGTGTGAGCACAAAAGTTTTGGCCACACATACATATTACTGCCCGTATTTTTTTTTTCTGACTCTGAGGATTTTACAAATCTGAGTCTGAGAGCAATTTGGAACTTTATTGAAAGGATACAGCTCCCATGGCACAGAATCTGGTTTATGTAGCACAAGGGACCTATTAAAGGCCTCAGTGCATCAGGACCAATGGAGGCTCAAACCCACTGTTCATTTGTTCATTCAATCATTCCTTAAATCATTCATTCATAACCGATTATATACTGTTTGTGTAAAGGTATATGGACACTGATCCAGTTCTGATTGATGCTTCATGGTTTTCTGCACAACATCGAGCACGTCTATTTTGGGGCAATGTACCGGGTCAGGGAAAGACAGTGATTCCTGAGGTTGACACAAAGCTGCAGGACTGTCTACTTCCTAACATGAACAGAAGAGCAATGGTTGAGAAAATACGGACCGTAACAACAAATGCAAACTCTCTTCGCCAAGGTAAGTCTGATTATATGTGTAATACCACCTTGTCCCCCACTTTTAGCATTTTCAATTTCACATCTAAAAACCACAAAAAAAGCGGTTCAGAACAAACCAGATGTTAAAACACTGAAACTCTAAAGGTAGTGTGATTGTAATGTAGTGAATTTCTGAAATACTTCTGTAAGATTTGAAAGTTAGAAGCACTGCATTAAACGGTACATAACTTCATGAGGAATGGCAGGAATGGACAGTCACCAGCTCACTTCTTTGATCAACTGAGAGAATTGAGTGTGAAAACAATCCGTAAGGTTTTAACAACCGCAGAATGCAAAATACTGGTGGAAGAGGTATGTTGTCATCTTCTTTCGGCATTTATTCATGAAACAAGCAGACCAGTAAGGAAACAGCTAAGGTTCTGAATGCCTAGTGATTGAGAAACTGCACTTAACAGAGAATAATGCATTCCAGTTAGCAGACAGGACCAGGAAGAAGTAAGTGTTTAATCCAGAAGCTAATGGTATTCAGTGTTAACAGTGCAATTGAGGTCACACAAGTAGAAACTGCAGAGTAATGAACAGACATTCTGTACAGATTCAGCCTAGAAGACCAGAGAGGAGTAATAAGAGGTTAGGCGAGATGCAACGCTGGAAATATGGTGAAAGGGGTCAAATTGTTAAATATTGTGAGGATTTGGCTGAAGCTCAAACAGAACTGACACTGAAAGGGAACAAAGTACAAGGTCAGCAATCTTTAAACTA
>Ga0209737_10001516_pt1 | contig 16606 bp, 16 predicted proteins | sample TergutCu122P3_FD_187284 | JGI IMG/M metagenome (GOLD analysis project Ga0209737, IMG submission 187284) | Cubitermes ugandensis P3 segment gut microbial communities from Kakamega Forest, Kenya - Cu122 P3 (SPAdes) (version 2) | ecosystem: Host-associated > Arthropoda: Insects > Digestive system...
GTTCAAAGAAACGGGATCGGAAAGATATCCCGTTCTGCCAAAGAATTTCATCATCATGCCGGCATTCAACAGAATGCTCGGCGGCTCTCCGGTGAACATAAGAGGCGAGCCTCTTCTCGGTCCGATCATGGGGGGAGACCTTCTCGACCTGGAGAACTGCACAGTGCACCTTCTTGACGGACTCAACCTGGGAAAGCTTTCAGGACTGATGATAGACGGAAGCGACCGTCACAGATGGGGCAGGAAACGTCGACAATGGACGTCAGATGATAACAAAGCAATTCTATAATGAGACATAGAAACCTCCCACACATACAATTGCGACAGGAACTCATTGCTCAGAAATCAAGAGGACAATGGATGCATTCCATTCCTTACAATAAAAAGATGGTGACTTAATGGCCGAGGGCCTTATGCTCGGTGCATGATCACCTCACCTCGGCCATAAGTATACTCCCTCTATGACCCTGTACAATCGGATCCGTTCTGTACCATCATCCATTGTGTCGAACTCTATCTCCCTATAACCATCCCGCCAAAGTAATTCAGCTTGCTGTATAAAAAGCAGGATTTCTTCACGACTTTTCATATCATACAATTCGGATTCTGCGCAGTCCTCTGATTCATCCAATACATAATAGTCAGCCCAGTACAGGTCGACGGCTTCTTCCAGACAGGCAGATTCTATAATCATTGATAAGAATTCAAAACCTGTGATTTCAGTCGATTCAGTTTTTGTATAATTGTTTTCAACGTCGAGAAACAGAATGTGGCCTCTATTCTCGATCTTGGCTCGTTCTCGTGCCGCTTCCTGTTCATGAGTAATGCCTTTAAAATAAATTGGCATGCCACTGCGCCGAGTAGCACTCATGATCACACCTCCAAGTCGAGAGGGGTTTTTGTTTGCTGTGATTCGCCACAATTATTCCTATTGACATCCTTGGGTTTGATCTTACAACGCTGGTCCACTGCGATCGTGCCTTTAATTACCGATCCTTCTTGAGCCGTCTCCTGTTTCCGTTCTACCATTGCATCCCTCTAATTTTCTATGTTCACAAGAACGCTCCCCCATATGTTTCTTTGAATGATAAATGATTATTGGAGAGTTTTGCACGAAACATTTCACTTCAATAATAATGATTGATACCCCCAAGTACATGGAAAGATGGTAGCTTTTCAAGCTACGGAAGACTGAAAAAACTATCAGTACATAGCACAGAAGCCGCACGGGTTGTCCATGATCCCATGCCATTTTTCAATATACTGGAACATAGTGTTTATGAAAATTCATAAAAAATGTTTCCGAAAGTATATAAAAAATATTTACGGAAATTCATAAAAAATATTTACGGAAATACTAAATAACTTATGTACCATATCATACATAAATGATAGACGAGAAAAAACTGAGCGCCGAAGATATCCGCAAACAATATCGCCCGAGACTGATTGACGCAAGGATAGAAAAATTGCTGTCTATTTTTGGAGGCATACAGATTGTCGGCCCGAAATGGTGCGGAAAATCGTGGACAGGTACGTATCATTCCGAATCCGTGATCAACCTTGGAGAAGAGGAAGTAAAAAGACGCGCTTTGCTTGAACCAAGGGATCTTCTCAGGGGAGAATATCCGATGCTTGTAGACGAATGGCAGGTGGTTCCCAACCTTATGGACGTGGCGCGGCTGAATATCGACTTTTCCGCACGCAAAGGGATGTATATCTTTGCGGGATCGACCACGCCACCCAAAGGATCGGTCATGCACAGCGGCGCAGGCAGGTTCGCCCGTATCAAGATGCACACAATGTCGCTGTTCGAGTCGGGTGACAGCAGCGGCAAAGTATCTCTGTCCGATCTGTTCGACGGTGATTATGCCGGGACTGTCAGTTCGTCGCTGGACTACTATAAAGCGGTATGTTTGATATGCCGCGGAGGGTGGCCGGGTTCAATAGGGGAGGAAGAAGAAGATGCGCTGAAAAAACCGAAAGCTTACATTGACATGATCTCGGGCGATGATGCACTCCCTATTGACGGCAAGAGACGGAATAAAGCATTAATCGGAAAACTGATGCTGTCTCTTGCCCGAAATACCTCGACGCCGGCAAGCATGAAGACCCTTGCAAACGACATGGCGGAAGGTGGGAAAGCACCCAGCGAACCGACCGTGACCGATTACCTCGACGCTTTGAAGAAAATATTCCTTGTGGAAGAACAACACGGATGGCGGCCTAATCTTCGTTCGGCGACCCGTCTTCAGTCCTCTCCCCGCAGGCATCTTGCGGACCCTTCGCTCGCCGCCGCCCTGCTTTGCAACGGACCCGGAGAATTAAGGCAGGACCCCAACACCGCCGGGTTCCTTTTCGAATCGATGTGCTACAGGGACCTGTGCATATACGCATCCGCCTTGGGAGGCGAGGTCTTTTACTACAAAGAGGAAAACGGCCTGGAAGCGGACTTCATCATTCAATTGAAAGACGGCAGATGGGGGGCGGCCGAAGCGAAGATGGGAGTGTATGAATTCGAAAAGTCCGCAAAGAACTTACTGAAAGTAAAAGAAAAAATGGTCGCCGGCGGATTGAGAGAGCCATCCTTCCTGATGATACTGAACGTTACAGGGGGAGTGGCGCACATCAGAGAGGACGGCGTGGTCGAAGTTCCTATTGACTGTTTCGGTCCGTGATATTCTATATCGTTCGAATTCGAGGGGTTCCGTTAGCAGAGATAAAAATGAGAATAAAGAGGGGTCTCCCCCTCTTGTTTGTTTTAAAGGTTCTTTGAGACCGTGTCGTACACCGAGCCGTCCTCGTTCCTGATGGTCGCCTTTACGGGCATCTGGCCGGGGAGGCTGTGCGTGGCGCATGAGTTGCACGGGTCGTACACCCTGAACGCCATCTCCACCATGTTCAAAAGGCCGGGAGAGACCATGTGGTCCTTGATCAGCGCTTTTGCGATCTTTGCGGTGTCGATGTTCATGGGGCCGTTGTTGTTGGTGGTCCCCACAACAAGGTTGCATGCGGTCACGATGCCGTTCTCGTCGCAGCTGTACTCGTGGGTGAGGGTCCCTCTCGGAGCCTCCACGCAGCCTACGCCGCGTCCGCCCGGAACGATGTCCTTCTGCTTGATGTTCGGGTCGGTGAGGTTCGGGTCGTATGCGTTCTGGTAGACCTTTTCGGCAGCATATATCATCTCGATGATCCTTGCCCAGTGGGTTGCCAGGTTGAAATGGACCGGTCCGGTCACACCCAAGCTCTTGAACGTTGCTCTGAACTCCTCGAACGCAGCCTGCGCCTTGGGCGTAGAGATGCTGTCCGAAACGTTCAGTCTTCCCAGCGGGGTTGCGCGGTACATTCCGCTGTCGATGCCTGCCACGGGTCCCTTGTATCCGGGTTTCCTCAGGTACGGGAACTTCTCGTATGACCACGGTTCTACGGCCTCGGCAATGTTGTCGAGGTAGTCGTACGGGTCGTACTTGTGGGTCTCCTTACCATTCTGGTCGACGACCCTTACCTTACCGTCGTGGAACTCCAGCTGGTTCTTGTCGTTGACGAGACCCATGCTGTACAGCTCGCTGTGGAAGAGGTCCGGGTTCTTGATTATGTCAAGGTACTCGGGGTTCTCAAGGACTATGTTCTTGAATATTCCCAAGGACGTCTCCGCGAACGCCACGAGGTTGTCCGCGTATCCCTGGATCTCTTTCGCCTCATCTTTGCTGATGGCCTTGCTTACTCCGCCGGGAACGCCCATCACGGGGTGAGTGGCCTTTCCGCCGATGATCGCCTGGATCTTCTGCGCCTGAGCACGAGCTGTAATAACAGCCGTTCCCACTTCCAATCCCACTCTTCCGACAACTCCGAGGATGTTCCTCTCCGCAGCCGGCGCCGCCGGTCCGCAGACGAAGTCCGGCCCCGCCAGAGCGTAGAAGTGCGCTATGTGGCTGTGCACGAAGTGCGCATGATAGAATAAGTCCCTTATCCTGAACGCCGCTTCGGTGGGTTTCGTGTTGTAGCAGCCGTCGATGGCCTTTGTGGAGGCCATGTGGTGCGCTCCGGGACAGACGCCGCAGAGTCTTGCGGTTATCTGGTTCAGCTCGACCACTTTCCTTCCGACGCAGAACCTCTCGAATCCTCTTACCTCCGGGACCTGCCAGTATGCGTTCTTGACGTTTCCTTTCTTGTCAAGGAATATCTCTATCTTTCCGTGACCCTCAAGACGTGTTATGGGGTCAATTGTCACCCTGTCGGAGGTGGCCTTTTTCTTTTCGTCCCAAATTATAGGTCCTGACATTTTACTTACCTCCCTTCTCTACCACCGATTTCTTGATCAGCGATTTGCCCATTGTGAATGCGTAGAAGTATCCCAGCGGGTCCTTGACGGTGGACATGATATCGATGATCTCGTCCTCTCCGATCAATCCGTCGTTATCCAGTACGGGGAACAGCGATGCGATCGCGGTGAGCGCGCTGGCTCCCTGCTCCTGGACCGCAGAGGTGGGTCCGTAGCATCCGCGGCAGGGCTGTCCCGCTCTCGTGCATCTTGCGTTGCACCCTCCGACCGTTGCCGGTCCGAGGCAGAGAATTCCCTGATCCATCAGACACAGGTTGGGGTCCACATTCACTTCGTGGGGTTCCAGGATCTTTGTTATCCTTCTGTTCTCCTTGTACCTCGGGCACTGCTCGCACAGCGTCCTCGTTACAACTCCGACCACCGCTCCCTTGGGGGGCAGCGGCGTTCCTGCGTACAGGAAGTCCGCCACAGCCTTCAGCAGATGGGATATCGATTCGACTACGGGGGGGCATCCCGGCACGTAGTAATCGACGTCTATCACCTGATCAAGGGTCTTCACGGTATCGTACAGCACAGGCAGGGTGAGTTCCCCTTCCGGTGCCTTGAACGATGTCTGAGGCAGTACCGCTTTGTCCTTGTGGTAATCCTTCTGGAAGGATGCCGAGGACGGAACTTTTGTGTAAGCGTAGTCCAGCAGCTCTTCCTTTCCGCCGGGGATGAGGTTCGCAAGGGCCGGGGACCCTCCGAAGCATGCGCAGGACCCGTATGAGACCACAATGGCGGACTTCTGTCTCAGAAGTTTCACCATGTGCTCGTTCTCGGTGTTCCTGACCGCTCCGGATATGATCGATACGGTGATCGAACCGTCCTCCATCTCGGCGATGTCGTGCTCTTTTCCGTCGGATGCGATGGGCCACATGACGATGTTGGCCAAGGCTCCGATGGTGAGCACCCTCTCGTTAACATCAAGCAGCGAAACATCGCAGCCTCCGCATGCCGCCGCCCAGTATATTGCAAGGTTTATCTTGCCGCCGGGGGGTGCGGGCGGGATGAGTTCTCCCAGGTCCGCCATCGGAAGCTGCGCCGCCGCGACGGACTCGGGGGTCTTCATCGCGCATGCCGGGGGCATAGCGGGGGCTTTCGGCGCCGCTTTTGCCGCGGGCTTCGACGCTGCTTTCGGCGCCGCTTTCGGCGCGTCGCTCTTTCTGAATCTGTCAAAGAATGACATTTACTTCTCCTCCTGTATCAACGGGGTGGGGCCGAGTTCCTTGATGGTGTTGACGAATTCCGTCAGCGTCTTCTGGAACTTCTCTCCCTCGGATGCGGAGACCCATTCGAGCTTCAGTCTCTTCGGGTCGAATCCGTACTGTTCAAGGACCATCCTGACCAGTGCGATCCTTCTTCTTGCTCTGTAGTTTCCGCCGATGTAGTGGCAGTCTGCCGGGTGGCAGCCAAGGATGATCACTCCGTCGGCTCCTTTCGCGAGAGACCTGAGAATGAACTCCGGGTCCACTCTTGCCGAGCACATCGTTCTGATGATACGGAAGTTGGGGGGCATCTGCAGTCTTGCGACACCCGCTCCGTCCGCTCCGGCGTAGGAGCACCAGTTGCAGCAGAACGCTACTATCTTAGGTTCAAAATCCGACATCTCTTCACACTCCCGTATTCTCGAACAATGCGTCTATCTCGGCGATGATCTGCTTGTTCCTGAATCCTCTCTGTTCCATTGCCGCGGCGGGGCAGGAAGCCACGCAGGACCCGCATCCCTTGCAGAGACCGGGGTTCACGTTGCTCTTGAGCATTCCGCTCTCGTCGACGCATATTGTTATCGCGTTGTAGTCGCAGCATCCCACGCACACGCCGCATCCGTCGCACAGATCGGCGTTGGATACCGCCACGATGCCTTCGGAGATCAGCTTGTTCTTGGATATGATGGTGAGCATCCTTGCCGCTGCTCCGGAGCCCTGGGCGATGCATTCGTCCATGAACTTCGGCCAGTGGGCCGATCCGGCAACATACACTCCTTCGGTGGCGAAGTCCACCGGCCTGAGCTTCTGGTGCGCCTCGAAGAAGAATCCGTCCTTGCTGATCGGGACCTTCACCATCTTTGCCAGCTCTTCCTTCTCCTCGCGGAGGGATGACAATCCGGCGGCGAGAACAAAGGTGTCCACGGGTATCTCCACATCTGTTCCGAGTATGGAGTCGTGCGCTTTCACCACTTTGCCGTTATATTCCGGCATCTCGTCGTCGGCGCAGTACCTGAGGAATTTGACGCCGAGGCTGGATGCCTTGTTGTAAAGCTCCTCGCGGAACCCGTATGTTCTGATATCCTTGTGGATGATCGAGACGTTCGCTGTCGGGTCCTTCATTTTAATTTGGATCGCATTGCGCAGCGAGCCGGCGCAGCAGACACGTGAACAATATTTCACGGTGCTGTTCCTGGAACCCACGCACTGAACGAAGGCTACGTTCTTTCCGGTGAATTTTCCTTCGGCGAGAAGTTTCTCGACGTCGAGGGTGGTCATTACCTTCAGGTCGCAGCCGCAGCCGTATTCTTCCGGTTTGTACTGTGCGGCGCCTGTCGCGAACAACACGGCTCCGACCTCAAGCTCTTTTCCGTTTGTCAGGATGACCTTGAAGTTACCTACGAATCCGGGGATGTCTGCCACCGTTGCCGCTTTGTGCACGGTTATCTTCTTGTTGTTCTCTACTTTGGAGATGAGTTCCTTCACGAACTCTCCGACGTCCCTGCCGTCCTCTTTGTGACGGAAGTTGAGTGCGAATCCTCCGAGGACCTTTTCCTTCTCGATTATGTGAACGGGGATCCCCTGTGCGGCTATGTCGAGGGCCGCCGTCATTCCGGTTATGCCTCCGCCGATTATCGCCGCTGCTTTGGTCACGGCTATCTCGGAGCCGACCAGCGGCTCCAGGAGAGCGACCTTTGCGATCGCCATTCTCAAAAGGTCCTTCGATTTGGTCGTTGCCGCTTCGGCCGCGTGCATGTGGATCCACGAGCACTGGTCGCGGATGTTCGCCATGTTGAACAGATACTTGTTCAATCCGCCGTCCCTGCATGCCTCTCTGAAGAGAGGCTCATGAGTCCTGGGGGTGCATGATGCGACCACAACTCTGTTGAGGTCCATCTCTTTGATCGCGTTGGAGATCTCCACCAGGCAGTCCTGAGCGCAGGCGTACTGTGATTCTTTGGAAAGCACCACATACGGAAGCGTTTTGGCGTATTCCGTTACTGCCGGGACGTCGACCACGGATCCGATGTTGATACCGCAGTGGCATACCCAAACTCCGATGCGGGGCTCTTTGCCCTCAACATCCTTTTCCTGGGGATACTCTTTGGGTGCGCGGGGAACGAAATTATCATCGACGATGAAAGCTCCAGCCTTTGCCGCGGATCCGCTTGCCTCCGCCACCGATGTGGGGATGTCCTTCGGTGCGGCGAATGCGCCTGTTACGAAGACCCCCTGCCTCGTTGTCTCGAGGGGCTTGTATACCGAGGTCTTACAGAACCCGTACTCGTTGAGCTCGATGCCGAGGATCTTCGCGAGGTCCTCCGCTCCCTCGGGCGGGTTGAGTCCGATGGAGAGGACGACCATGTCGTACTCTTCCGTCTTGCCGTCGCCGTTGGCGTCGGTGAAGCTTACCATGAGCTTCTTTGTCGCGGGGTCCTCGTCAACATTGGAGACACGGGCGGACCTGTGCATTCCGATGCCGTACTCTTTCTGAGCCCTCTCGATGTAGGCTTCGAACTCTTTTCCGTAGGACCTGATGTCCATGAAGAAGATGTCCTCCTGGACGTCCATGTGCTCTTTTGTGATTATTGCTTCTTTCGTGGCGTACATGCAGCACACCGACGAGCAGTATTTCTTCCAGCCGGCCTTCTCCGACCTGGAGCCGCAGCACTGAATGAATGCGATCTTCTTGGGGTCCTCGCCTGACGACGGGACGGTGATGTGGCCTCTCTGGGGGCCGGATGCGCACATGATCCTCTCGAATTCCAGCGCCGTGATCACGTTCTTGAATCTGCCGTAGCCGTATTCGGTCGCGAGGGAAGCGTTCCAAACGCTGAGTCCGGGAGCTGCGATGATCGAACCTACCTCGACCACAAGCTCTTCGTCCTTCTCCTCGTAGTTGATCGCTTTCTTCTGACAGACCTTCGAACAAACGCCGCACTTGCCGTTCTGTATCATCCTGCAGTTGGCCGCATCAATGATCGCGACCCTGGGCACAGCCTGTGCGTGGGGTATGTAGATAGCCCTTCTGTTTGTCAGTCCGTATTCGTACTCATCCGATATCGTCTTCACGGGGCACTTTGCGAGACAGTCGCCGCAAGCTGTGCAAGAGGAAGGATCGACGTATCTCGCCTTCTTCTTGAGTGTGACCTTGAAGTCCCCTGCTTTGCCGTCCACTTTCATTACTTCGTGGAAGGTGAGGGTCGTTATGTTCGGATGTCCGATACAGTCTGCCATCTTTGGCGAAAGGATACATGCGGAACAGTCATTTGTTGGGAACGTTTTGTCGAGACGGGACATCGTTCCGCCTATCGTGGGAAGCTTCTCCACGAGATAGACGTGTATGTCCCTGTCCGCAAGATCCAACGATGCCTGTATACCTGCGATGCCTCCGCCGATAACCAATGCTGATTTCGTCAATTCCTTGCCTCCATTAATACCAATTATTATAATTGGAACGTGAGGGTGTATTATCTTCCGTTTTATAGCCCTTACTACATAAGGTTTAAAATATAATAACGCATTTTAAAGAGACATTTCAGTCAAAAAACAAAAAATCCTCTTACAATTTTGAGATTAGGTGTTTTATTGAAGACCCAGACGTTATTTCATACCAGTGAAATAGGTATTTCATTGAACGGTAATTCTACCTGAAAAAAAGTAGCACTTATGCATAAGAAAAATAAATTCGTATGCGCACTTAAAAGTCTGTCCGTCCCTACACCGAGAAGTATTAAAAAGATAAGGTTTATTAACCGTAACATGGACTTGGCAAATACCGTTATCGCTCTGGGTATAATATTGATGTTGGTCATATTGATAGCCATTGTTTTTCTCGCACAGGGCTACTTGGAGGCAAGATACGGGCTCCGCGACAAACTGAAGGGAAAGTCAAGAAAAGAATCTACAACTTTTTTGGATGAAGGAGAGGACGAAAAGAAGTGCGATATCTGCTACGGCGCCATAGAAAATGATCCCCTCGCAACCTGCAAGTGCGGCAAGATCTTTCACGAAGCATGCGCAAGACCGACCGAAAAATGTCCGTACTGCGGCGTCCGTTTTGAAGAGATGGAGATACGCGAGCCGGCGGGTGCGGCCTGCCCCGTGTGCGGGAAGCGGCTGAAAGGAGGCCATTGTTCATGCGGCGCGGCGATGCCGCGGAAGGACAACACATTCGTCTGCAAATGCGGCAATATCGTGGACGGGAATAAGCCCGTGTGCAAAAAATGCGGCGCCGCCTACGAAGTGTGCAAAAAAACCGAGACAGTCTACAGAGAACTGAAGTGATCATTCAAATGGCAGTGAGCGGAATCAAGAAAAGAAAAAGGTACGTTGTATTCAGCGTGTCCCCGGAGATGACGAAAGAAACGATCATCAGGGGGTCCAGGTCATGCTGTCTTTCTGATCCTCCGTACATCATTCAGTGCACTTCTGGAAAGGCTGTGGTCAAGTGCACCCCTCAAAGCAGGGATCAGGTCATTCTGATGATGTCGCACCTCGATCCTTCTTCTTCTCCCCTGATCACGTCGGGGACCCTGCGTAAAATCCGAACTCTTTTTCCCGAGCTTAAACAAGAGAAAAAGTAAACTCCAAGATACGCGCGTTCATAAAGCCATATATAGTGGGGTGCATTAAGGGGTTTTGAATAAAGGAGAAAAACAGAATGCAACCAGGACAAATGGCGTATGACAGGGGGATAACCGTATTCTCCCCCGACGGAAGATTGTTCCAGGTGGAGTATGCCCGTGAAGCAGTGAAAAAGGGTACGACCACGATCGGACTGAAGTTCAGGAACGGAGTCATATTGATGGTGGACAAGAGATTATCCAGCAGACTCGTGGAACCGGATTCGATCGAGAAGATCTACGATGTCGACGAATTCATCGGCTGCGCAACATCCGGCCTTGTCGCCGATGCAAGGGTACTCATCGACGAGGCCCGGCGCAGCGCTCACAGGAACAAGATGACCTACGGAGAGAACATCGCCGTAGAATTGCTTGTCAAGAATGTCTGCGATTATAAGCAGAATTATACCCAATACGGCGGCGGCCGCCCGTTCGGAGTGGCCCTGCTGGTAGCGGGAGTCGACGATCTCGGGATACACCTGTTCGAGACCGACCCCTCGGGAGCCCTCGTAGCTTACAAAGCGACGAGCATCGGCTCGGGAAGGCCGGTGGTCATGGACATATTCGAGAAGGAGTTCGCCGACGGAATGACGTTCGAAGCCGCCGCAAAGCTGGGACTGAAAGCTCTCAGCGCAGCGATCGAAGAGCCTCTCTCAGCCAAATCGGTGGAGATCGGCGTGGTAGAGAAAGAAAAGAAATTCAGGAGACTTGCCGAATCGGATATCGCAAAGCTGATCGGCAAGGCCTGAGCGGTCGGTCCCATGGTCAATTTAGACGATGCCATCATCGCAAGACTGGAAAGTCACGGGGAGACCTTCGAGATACTTCTCGATCCCGCTGTGATGACCCTTATCAAACAAGGAAAGAAAGTGGAACTTGTTGATTACCTTGCGGTGGAAGAGGTCTTTAAGAACTCCGGGAAAGGCACCAGACCGGCCGAGGGAAAAGTAAAAGAGGTCTTCGGCACCGACAACATCTCGGAGATCGCGAAAAAGATCATCGAGAAAGGCGAGGTCCAGATGACCGCGGAACAGCGGAAGGAGATGCTGGAGGTAAAAAGGAATCAGGTCATCAGCTACATAGCTGCCAACGCGATAAACCCCCAGACGAAACTGCCGCATCCGCATACGAGAATAGAATTGGCCTTGGAAGAAGCGAAGTTCCACGTGGATCCCTTCAGGCCGCTGGACAAAGAGATAGAAGAAGCGATGAAACTGCTTCGTCCGCTCATCCCCATCCGTTTCGAGAAGAGCAAGATCGCCATAAAATTGAAAGGCGACGATTACGGAAGATGTTTCGACGACATGGTCCATTACGGGATCATCGAAAGGGAAGAGTGGACGGCGGACGGCTCATGGATAGGATTGATGGAGCTGCCCGCGGGCATGGTGCCGGAGCTGACGGAAAAGCTCAAACATAAGACAAAAGGAACAGTGTCGATAAAAACGATTTAATGTGACATTCAAGAGAAGTGATAAAATGGAAAAAAGAAGCGCCAGAAACGCACGGGAGATCGTGGTTCCGGGAGACCTGCTGGATGACAGCGGGATGGGAGCCGGGACAAACGCATACGTGCTCAATGGCAAAGTGTACGCCGGAGTATTGGGCGTCAAGAATGTGTACCACGACACCGTGGGCGTCATCCCTCTGGGAGGACGCTATATGCCCGTAACGGGGGATACGGTGATCGGGGTGATCGAGGACATAGGACCCTCGAACTGGCTTGTGGATATAAACGCGCCCTACCCGGCGCCCCTGCACGTAAACGAAGTGCCGTGGAAGGTGGAGTTCGGAGATACTTCGAAGTATCTCAACGTGGGGAACGTGGTCATGCTGAAGGTTCTGATGGTGGATGAGAGCAAGAAGATACAGGTCACCATGAAGGATTCGGGACTCAGGAGAATAGAGGGAGGGCAGCTCATAGAGATGCCCCACTCGAAAGTATCAAGAGTGATCGGAAAAAGCGGCTCCATGATACAGATGATCAAGAACCTCACCGACTGCCGCATATTCGTGGGACAGAACGGAAGGATCTGGGTCGACGGCGACGAGAACGCGAACGTCGCGGTCGAAGCGATAAACATGATCGAGAGAGAAGCGCAGAGCAGCAACCTCACAGAGAGGGTAGAGAAATTTATTAAAAAGAGACTCCCGAAGGAAGTTGACGGGGAGGGATATTGATGAGCGGACACACCGATATGGTATTAGTTGACAAGAAAGGCATAAGGATCGACGGCAGGAAGGCCGACGAACACAGGCCTGTTCATATTGAAGCGGGAGTTCTCAGCAACGCTGACGGCTCCGCATACTTGGAGATTGGAAAGAACAAAGTGCTGGCGGCGGTCTACGGACCCAGGGAATGCCACCCCAGACACCTTCAGGACCCCACGAAGGCAATCATTCAGTGCAAATACAACATGCAGGCGTTCTCGGTCAGCGACAGGAAGAGGCCGGGCCCGGACAGAAGGTCCATCGAGATATCGAAGATCATCGCCGAGGCTTTGGAGAAGGTCGTGTTGACGGAGTTATATCCCCGAGCATCCATCGACGTTTACATCGAGATACTTCAGGCGAACGCGGGAACAAGATGCGCCGGCCTGACCGCGGCCTCGGTCGCGCTCGCCGATGCGGGGATACCCATGAGGGATATCGTCCCGGCCATCGCCGCGGGCAAAGCCGACGGACATGTTCTGCTGGATCTGCAGAAAGAAGAGGACAACTTCGGCGAGGCCGATGTCCCCCTTGCGATCGTACCTTCAACGGATGAGATAGTCCTGCTGCAGATGGACGGCAACATGACCAGGAAAGAGTTCGACAAAGCCATCGATCTCGCTTTCGGGGCATGCCACGAGATCTACGAGATCCAAAAAGCGGCGCTGAAAAGCCGCTACGCCCTGACAAAGGAGGTCGATGAAGATGAGTGAGCACGTTATCTCCGAAATTAAGAGGAACCACATCATGAACCTCCTGAAAGAGGGAAAGAGAGAGGACGGCAGAGGCGTCGAGGATATCAGGGACATCAAGATCGACGTCGGATGCATCGAAAGCGCCGACGGATCCGCCAGAGTGAAGCTGGGAAAGACCGAGGTCATCGCCGGAGTGAAGATAATTCCCGGCACCCCGTTCCCGGACACCCCGGACAGCGGCGTTCTGACCATGGGTGCGGAACTTATCCCTATGGCTCATGCCTCCTTCGAATCCGGACCTCCCGGAGAGGATGCCATCGAGCTCGCAAGAGTGGTGGACCGCGGAATAAGAGAGTCGCAGATGATAGACGTCAAACAGCTGTGCATCACCCCCGGAGAGGAGGTGTGGATGTGTTTTGTTGACATTTACGCATTGGATTATGACGGAAATCTCTTCGATGCCGCCAATATAGCAGCGGTGCTTGCGTTGAAATCCGCGATCATACCGATGGCGCAGTACAAAAAAGGAGAGAACATACCTCTTCCGGTCACATGCACTCCCATTTCGGTAACGTCCGTTAAAATAGGAAATGATTTAATACTTGACCCAAATTTCGACGAAGAGATGATCTCGTCCGCCCGCCTGACCGTCACCACCGACGACAAGGGGAATTTCAGAGCAATGCAGAAAGGAGGAAGGGGTTCGATCACGAGAGACGACCTCAGCCTGTGCCTGGACAGGGCAGTTGAAAAGGGCAAGGCCATCAGAAAGATCATCGGGTGATACAAATGGCAAAAAGAACAAGAAAAGCAGGTACGGCCGGAAGGTTCGGTGCAAGATACGGTGTGGTTGTCCGCAACAGGGTCAAGAACATCGAGGCGCACCAGAAGGCTAAACACGAGTGCCCGGTCTGCCACCACATGTCCGTGAAGAGAGTAAGCTCCGGGATATGGGAATGCAGACACTGCGACACGAAATTCGCAGCCGAGGCATACAGCCCCAAGACGAAAAAAGACCTGTCGCAGGTACCGGAATAAGGATCTAAATGTACAGATGCGCCAAGTGCAATGAACCGATCAGGAACGTGAACGCCCTGGGTCTCCAGTGCGAGAAATGCGGATCGAAGATCTTCTTCAAGGACAGACCGAACGTGAAGAAGGTCCTCAAGTCTGACTGAAATGTTCGCCGCCGAGATCAGAATAGTATCGGATGATGCGTCAGGCATCATCGCGGCATTGGGCCCGGAGGCGGGGAGGGAACTTCCCCGCACCAGGACCCGCGTCAGGTACGAGGAAGGCATAGGCGTGATCGAGCTCGCCGCGTCGGACGCTTCGGCGATGAGGGCGGCGTTGAACTCGTATCTGGAATGCATAAAGATAACCGAAGACATAGGCAGAATAACAAGGTGAAGACATGAACAATATCAGCCCACAGCTACAGAACCAGATAGCTCAGTACCAGCAGACGCAGCAGCAGCTGCAGGCAGTATCCACCCAGAAGATGCAGATGGAAGCCCAGAAGAAAGAAGTGACGAGAACGCTGGAGGAGCTGGCAAAAGCTTCCGGCGACGTCTACAAAAGCTCCGGGGCCCTCCTTATCAAAGTGGACGACAAGGACAAACTCAAAGCGGACATGGAGGAATCGATCGAGACCCTGGACATAAGGATCAAAGGATTGGACCGCCAGGAAAAGACCCTCCGCGAGAAGTACGAGTCCCTTCAGGAGACCATCAACAAAGCGATGGGGCAGCAATAAACACCTTTCAATTATATACAAAAATACTATTCTCTTCCGGACATTGCAACATAAGCAATGGATCGGTTAACGATCTGGAAGGGATCCTATGGAATCGCTCATAATAAAAGAAGTAAGAAAGACCTACGGGGATATCGAGGCCGTCAAAGGCATCAGCTTTTCTGTAAAGGAAGGAGAGGTGTTCGGCCTGATCGGTCCGAACGGTTCCGGCAAGACCACCACGCTTCGTATGATATCCACTCTTCTGAAACTGACGTCGGGAAGCATAACGGTATGCGGACACGATGTGGCGGGAGAGCCGGATGACGTGAGGAAAGTGATAAGCTATCTTCCGGAGGACGCCGGAGCATACAAAGGCCTTACCGGCAGAGCGTACCTGAAATTCATGGCGGGATTCTTCGCCGACAGCGAGGAATACGAAAAGATGGTTCAGAAAGGGATAGATCTCGCGGACCTCGGCGAAAGGATCGATTCCAAGATCGAAACATACAGCAAAGGAATGGCAAGAAGGGTCCTGATCGCAAGGGCCATAATGCCTTCTCCTAAGATAGCGATAATGGATGAAGTAACGTCAGGTCTCGACGTCATAAACGCATACGAGATCAGGGAGATCATCAGAGATATAGCAAAAAAAGGCGTTACCGTTCTGTTATCTTCTCACAACATGTTCGAAGTGGACCTTCTCTGCGACAGGATCGCGATGATCAACGAAGGCCGCATCGTTCTTATCGGCGCACCTGAGGATCTTAAGAAACAATTCAACGCTTCCAATCTGGAAGAAGTGTTCGTAAGGGCGGTGAAAGGATGAACCACCTTATGAATCTCACAAAGAAAGAACTCAAAGAGCTTCTGGCTCCCGGGTCGATCATTTCCATCCTAATAATGATGGTAATGTTCATGGCCATCGGATCGGTGATAGGAAGCGAAGTGGACAGCGCCACCTCTCCGTCCAAGGTAGGTTACGTGGACGGCGATGAGGGAAGCGAATGGTCTCTGTTCGCCGTCGAAGCCATCCACTCTTACTACGAGTACACATACGGCATCACCCGTGATGAAGCATCAGAGTTCATTATCAAATTGGACGGCCCGTTCGGTGAAAAAGAGCTGATAATGAAAGAAATGTCCGAAAAAGGCATCAACACAGCGTTCGGGATAGTGCCGGGCTTCAGCGCTTCGATAAAGAGCGGAAAGCAGGCATCCGTCGAGGAATATTATCTCTTCACGAACAGCGGTCTTCTCGGGTCCGCCACCGCGGCGATTTCGGCAACGATCGTTCCGGCGATATCCGTCAGCATTTCCGCGAAACTTGTATCCGAGATAACATCCCCGGCCGATGCGGCGTTCTTGCTGAATCCGATCAAGCCGAGCACCACCCACACCTACATAAACGGAAAGGTCTACGACGGCGTTACTCCCATAGAGATATCCACTTCGATAATGAGCCAGACGATGATGATGCCCATGGTCATCATGATAATAATCGTCGTGATCGGCGGCATGGTCATCAACTCCATGGGAAGCGAAAAAGAGAACAAAACGTTAGAAACACTGCTCACAATGCCGGTGAAGAGAACAACCATCGTCAGCGGCAAACTGCTGGCGGCCGCTATTGTGGGGCTGATCTACGGAATGGCATACATGCTGGGAATGAGCTTCTACATCGGAGGTCTGACCCGCTCCGCGGGAAGCGTCAGCCTTCAGGATTACGGCCTGTCCCTGGGGATCGTGGAATGGGTGCTCATATCGGCGATGATCTTCCTTGCGATATTCAGCGCCCTCGGCCTCTGCAT
>Ga0209737_10001517_pt1 | contig 16602 bp, 11 predicted proteins | sample TergutCu122P3_FD_187284 | JGI IMG/M metagenome (GOLD analysis project Ga0209737, IMG submission 187284) | Cubitermes ugandensis P3 segment gut microbial communities from Kakamega Forest, Kenya - Cu122 P3 (SPAdes) (version 2) | ecosystem: Host-associated > Arthropoda: Insects > Digestive system...
TGCCGATTTCGATAATTTACAATGCAAACGGCTATATGCCTGAACAATTATCAGGTTTAATCGGTATGAATTGGAGTTTGAATGCAGGAGGTTATGTTGCAAGAAAGGTTTATGGAGATGCTGATGATGAAGAGGCGAGCACAGGCGGTTCGTTTCTCAATAAACTAAAAAGCGGGCAGCGCATTATAGATAAAGATGCTATATGGAATAACACAGCATCATTAAATATGGGAGATTTTGATTTACTTGCACCTGACATTTTTTCTTTCAGTGTAAATGGTATTTCCGGTTCATTTTTTATTGATAACACAGGTGAAATAAAAATTATTTCTAATGATGTTGTCAGTGTTGATTTATCAAGTTTTGTACATCAAAATATTCTTTATAGTTATGGCGGACAACTTGATGGCAAAAACGACTCTTATATAACAATTGTTGATAAAAACGGATATTCTTATATCTTTGGAGGAGGTGTAGGAAATGATTTTAAAAGACGTTATGCAACATTTAATAGAACAACTGGTTCTTTAGATTTATGGTATATATCAAAAATTGTTGCGCCAAATGGCAGAGAGATGATATTTGACTATTACAACAATGCAACATTAAAGCAATATTCGTCTTATTCAGTGTTAAACCTTGTTATAAGCGAGACCAACAATAATTGTACGCAGCCAACAATTTATGATTTAACCTGTTTTCAAGAAGGTGGTTTAGTAAGAACTCACACAAGCATAGACGATATATTTTTAAAAACCATAAGAATAGATGACATTGAATTTTCTATGGACTTTAATACTGTGTTTTATCTAAACAGTGCAGGAGAAACAGATAATATTGACGATGAAGTAAAAATGTGGAGAGATTTTAAAATAACAAGTACAACAAGATTAAATTCTATTGATTTAAAAATAGGAAACAAAACACAAACATTTACCTTTGACCGCGAATCTGTTCAATGCAATGGAAACAAAAGTGTGTTTCTTAAAGGTGTTACCACTTTTACAGGTACAAAATATTCGTTTGCCTATAATACAAATTCTGAATGTTTGAAAACAGAGTCTGCGCTACTGGGGAGATCTGACTGCTATAATCCTGATTGTGACCCTGACAGTAAAAAAAATCTAAAAATCTGCAAAAAACCTAAAGGTCCTGCCTGCCTTAATCATACTTGCAAATGTACAAATAAAGAAACAATAAAGGAATGCAAAAAACCATATGCTTCTTGCTATTATAAACATTGGTATCATTGGAATTTAAAGGATAACTACGGTTACTATAAATCAAATCCGTATTATGGCGTTTTAACAAGCGTAACGCTGCCAACAGGCGGCACACAGCACTACACTTATGAAAAACACAGTTATTCAAAAATGAAAATGTTTGCAATAAATGGTACTTGGAGACCTGAAATAATTTTTGAAGATGCGCCAAGACAAGACCTGTACAACAACATAAGAATAAAAAAGATAGAAACAAAAGATGAAAACAGCAGTTTGGTAGAAACAAAGGAGTATATTTATACTGATTTACACAATAACATTCTTAATAGCAGTGCTAGTACGGGTACATTACATTGCGATTTTGCTATGAAAAATGCAGATAATACATATTTTGTTTTTGACCGTGCGATATTGCAAAATCCTGAACCGTTGGCTGTTACATATTCAAGAGTAAAAGAAAAAATAACATTATCATCGGGAAAAATTTTTGAGAATATTTATAAGTTTCACGATTATGACGAAATGCCTGATAGTATTATGTTTTTTACAGACAGTATTAAAAGAACAACCGATGAAAGCAACAATGTTTGGTTGGAGAGACGAAAAGTCATATTCAAAATGCTATATGGTTTTTCATCTTTATCGCAAAGACGCGGTTTGTTGAAAGAAAAAATTGAATATGAGGGTAGCAATTCGCTTCTGCGAAGAACAGAGTTTGAATATCAAGAACTTTTTTCTGATTTTAATATTCAAAATAGAAATTATGTAGTGGAGTTATTGTTAGTAAATGGTAACGAGAGTAGATTTAAGATGTTTATCGGCTCGTCGAACCCAACAAAAATAACCACAACAGAATATTTCAATGGCAACAAAATTACCACAAGCACAGAATTAACCTACGACTCAAGAAATCGTTTGTCTAAAAAGGTAACAGACGGTATTAACGGCGGAGAGTATTTTACAAAATATCGCTATGCAGATGATATTGTGCCTGATTTACAAACAGAACTTTCTGGTTTTGCGGGCGGTTTTCAGAGAATACAAAATCAGGGTTGGCTTGGACGTGTGGTGGAAACAGTGAGCGGGTATAAAGAAAACGGAAATACCTACTACACAGGCGGAACAATAAGTTTGTTTGACAAAAAAATACCACAGGGGTCAACAACGCATACAAATAACCCAAATCCACCTCAAACTTATCAACTTAATCATTGGCTTTCAAATCCAAGTCCGTATCTGCCAATACATACTTTTAAGATTTTTAATAATACTTATAATATCCGATACACAACACTTTCGCAAGAGAGGTCGCTTGTGCTGCCCGCGCCTTCGCAGACTTATACCTTTATGAGTGAGAATAACGGAGTTATTGATTATGACAACCGTTATAAAGTTTTTGTAGATTACAAATACAACAACTCTTTGCGCTTGGAAGAGGTAGAACCTTACAACGCTTTGAAAACAACATACGTTTGGAATAGCGAAAACCTCTATCCTGTTTCCGAGACAACAGGCAGATTTACAACAAAATTTGAGTATATTCTGATGATTGGAAAGAAATCTGAAATGGACTCAAGAGGCGTAGAAACTATTTATACGTATGATAAACACGGTCGGTTAGTAAAAATTAGCCGAAAGATAGGTGATGTTGAAGAGACATTGCAGGAGTATCAATATAATTACTATAATCAATAATAACTCAATAAACACAAACTAAATATGAAAACGAGAATATTTTTAACAAATTTCTTTGCTCTTTGTTCTTTGTTCTTTGCTCTGAACACGAGCGCCCAGAAGCCTCCTCACCTTCTTGCCATTGAATCTGCCGACAAGATTGAGTTAAAGGCAAATCAGTCTATGGCTGATATTGAAAATCAGGAGATTTATGATAAAGAAAATGTTTTACACACATTGGAAGAAATCAATATCATCATCAAAGATATTCAATCTAATTTATCTGAATATGCTTCAAAAATCAATATGGACGACATTGCTTTCAATTTGCAAGAAATCGAAATAGATTTTTACAATATTGTTGGAGCTCCCACTATGGCTGGACTCAGTCCAATTCTTACTAACCTGCAAATGGTAAAGTTCGATATTGATATAAGAATTGGCGACCATTTGCATTGGGGCGGTGATTTTGGTAATAGCGGCGGTAGCGTGAACAAAAACTATATTCGTACGCGTACTTACACTGATGTCAGAAGATTTATTGAACAAACTCAGTATTTTGACGGCTTGGGCAGAGCAAATCAATTTGTGCAGCGTGGAATAACGCACGACCAAAGGGATTTGGTGTCTATTACCGAGTATGAGGGCGAACTGCAACGCCAATAATTGCCTGCAAAAATCAGTAACCAAAGCAGCGGTGTTTTTGTCAATTTTAACACTGTAAAAAGTGCCGCCAACACAACTCACGGCGACACTCGACCATACGTTGAAACCAAATCTGAAAACCGAACCATAACTCGAAAAGGCGCGGGAGTACATTACCAAAACAACCCTTCACAGCAAATATCAGAGTTAAACGCTGCGGGCGAAGTTCCGTTTTTTGAGATTGATTATAATAATCAACTCAAGCGCAACGGTTCTTATGCTGCAAACACGCTCTACAAAACGATTGTTATTGACGAGGACAACAAAACTGCAGCCAAATTTACAAACGCGCTCGGGCAGGTGGTTATGACCACGCAAGGCAGTGAAAATCAGACCTGTTATGTCTATGACAACTTTGGACTGCTGCGTTATGTGTTTCCGCCGTTGGCTGTTGTTGCGCTTGATGAAGGCAATATCTCAGATAACGACATTACAGTTTTAGATTATGCCTATATTTACAAATATGATGAATTTGGACGTCAGATTTCTAAAAAATTACCGGGCAGAACGGTTGAACCTATTAATATGTTTTATGACAAAGCCCACAGGTTGATTTTGGTACAGGACGGAAATCTAAAAGAGAGTAATAACAATAAGTGGGTTTATACAAAATATGACGAATACGGCAGGGTTTTGTATTCTGGCATTTGTACTCTAACCGCTTCTATTGATGAGTTGCGGGAACATTTTAATGAAACAGTTGTTAGAGAAGAGATAACAACTTTGGGCATTGGCTACACCCAAAACACATTTTTAAACACTGAATATAACGAGTTTCTTTCTATAAATTATTATGACGATTATGAATTTTTGAATTTGGATATGTTTGTAGATATAAAAACGGCGTTAAATTTTCAAATGCAACCCAGATATTTGACAAAGAAAGCCACCGCAGAGGGTTTGCCCACAGGAAAAGTGTCGTTTGTTTTGGATAATTCAGGCAATTCTCTTAAAACCGCAATTTATTATAATAAAAAAGGGCAAGCCGCGCAAATACGCTCTATAAACTATCTTGGCGGCTTTGATATATTGCATAGCAGTTACAATTTTGCAGGAAATGTGGAAAAAACATTTAAAGTTCATAGCCCAAGCCCATTAGAGGGAATGCAAAATCCCTTTGAAGAAGAGGATTTAGGGGGCATCTTTTATGAATCTTACCAATACATCTACGACCACGCTCAGCGTTTGAAAAAAACGGAATACACTTTGGGCAACAACGCTCCTGTGGTGCTTTCAGAAAATGTTTATGATAATTTGGGTCGTTTGAAAACAAAATACAGACATCACAGAAAAACGGATGTTAATAGTTTTGATTACAATATCAAAAGCCAATTTACAAAAATTCAGAGCGGAGGTTTTGTGCAAACTTTTGGTTATCAGGGCTTGTATAATGGAAATATTGCTTCTATTGCCTCTCAAAATTACAATTACCAATTTTATTATGACGAACTTAATCGCTTGGAAAATGCTGAAAGCGAAATGGGTTTTAACGAGCATTTTACGTACGACAATCACGGAAATATTGAAACACTTCAAAGATATTCAGGTGGTGTTTTGATTGACGATTTGCAAATGTTTGAATACAGGGGTAACCAACTTTATAAAATTAAAGAGCATCAAAGAAGCCATTCGCATACACATATCAATGCTCTGAAGGAATATGTACAAAGTGCAGAAGAAGGCGGTTTTGAATACGACAAAAACGGCAATTTAATAGAAGATACCGACAGAAAAATTTCTTTTATTGAATATAATGTATTAAATTTGCCGTCTAAAATTGTTTTTGAAGATGGAGTTTTCTTTAATGTTTATTCTGCTGATGCTCAGAAACTTGCAGCGATATATATTACAGATTTAGAAGGAGCATACAACCCTTTACATTTGTCTTTAAATGAAGTTTTGAACAATCCTGACTTTGTTGAAAATTCTGACAGAACAGTTTATCTTGGCAATTTTGAGTATCGGATTGATAGAGATGAAGTTTTTTTGAAAGTTTATAATTCTGAGGGTTATTTCTTTAATGGTGATTATTATTATTTTAGAAAAGACCATTTGGGAAATGTCCGCGAAGTATGGAACGGAACGCAACGACAAACAGTACAAAAAACTGACTATTATCCAAGTGGACTGCCGATATTTGTAGAGTTAGAAGATGATGTAAGAACAGCCAATAATCGGCTGTGCAATGGCAAAGAGTTTATAGAAATGGGCTATGATGTTTATGATTTGGGTTTTAGAACATACTATCCTGCTATAGGCAGATTTACGGCGATAGACCCACTTGCAGAGATGTTTTACAGCCAAAGTCCATACGTTTATGCAGCGAATAATCCTGTGAGGTATATAGATTTTCTGGGACTTGCACCAATGGAATCGCAAGGTTGGGACGATTTTCCCGAGATGCCGGATTTACACTACATAGATATGGACGGCAAATTTAGATTGACAGTGATGCCGTTTGATGTAAATGGAATAAATTTTGGTGGCGGCAGTGGTTTGGCAGCAGCAACGTATAGTAGTCTTTTCCCAATGTATTGGCAAAGTTATTATGACCCTCTGGCAATGACAAAAGCGAAGTTATTTAACGACTATGAAAATTGGCAAAAGAGAAATCCAGAACGTATAGATTTTAAAATATTAGAAAGAGACGGATATAATCCTTACGAACAAAGACCCAACAGAGATGGAATATCAATACCGGACGTGCTTGGTTCGGATTTTATTGGTGGGGGGAGTAAGTTTGAACTGAATTATAGCACAAAAGGCGGAGCAAAACGTGCTGGAGGTAAAGATGCAAAGGTAGGTAAAGATGAAGAGACAGGTGAATGGTATTATTGGAAAGATGAAGGATTTGCAGTATTGTCAAGCGATGGAAGTATTGAAGATATAGTTGTTGATAGTAGGAGAATATTTGACAATAATGGCAGAACTACTGGAAAACACAACTTCAAACAAGGTTATAGAGTTTGGGGTACAGGCAGAGAACAATTAATGCAAAACCCAACAGCAAAACGAATTTTAGGAGGAATAGATGCAAGTGCTTTGGCATACCCATTTAGTTATACAGACGGAAGTGCAGCAACAAGAATTTCCAGATGGCTTTATGATATGTCTCTAAGAGTAGCCTTCTTTGCAGAAAAAGCAGCACCAGCAACACTTGACGATTTTAAAAGTAATACTATCATAGAATATCTTGATACAAAAGGGAACCCATACCAAAACTTTGGCAAACCTAAAGGAGAAAATGGAGATACATTAATAATTAAAAAAACTACTACTCATACAAGAGGTAACAGAGAGATTTTGAATTATACTAAAAAAGATACAATGATTCATCGCAATAAGAACCCATATTTATATTAAATTTATCACAAATATGAAAAGATTTTTATTTTATACATTTATTTTGGCGTGTGCGTTCGCTTGTAATAGTAATGTAAAAAAATACTATTATGATACAGGCGAACTCAAAGGTGTGGATAAAATCATTAGTAATGACCCATTTCAATCGTACTATACAGAGTACTACAAAAATGGTAAAGTATCATCTGAAGGATATTGGAGCGTATTTCAAGGAGATACAGTTAGAAATGGTTTTTCTAAATATTATTATAGCGACGGTACTCTTAAATGGGAAGGTTATGTTGAAAATGGAATAATAATTTATGATATAGACACAATTATTATTGCTGCTCGTAGCCAATCACCAACGCCTTATATTGAAATAGGCAAGCCCTTTAAGTTTAGAATTATTGTAGAAAATATGTTTCCTGAAGATTATATCTTAACAATAGGGAGACACGGTGAATATATTCCATTGAGCGATTTTAGAGATGATTTTCCTTATACAGTAACAGTTACAGAAGAAGAATTATTGGAATGTGATGAGTATAATAATCTCAAATGTACAGAGTTACCTATAGTAATATATTTGTTGCCTCAACCCTCAAAAAGAAAAAAAAATGAGGACGGATATATTGAACTTTATAGGGAAGATTTACCATCAACAGTGGTAATGATACCAATAAAAAGGGAGTAAAAATGTTTATGATTTGGGTTTTAGAACATACTACCCTGCAATAGGCAGATTTACAGCGATAGACCCTCTTGCAGAGATGTTTTACAGCCAAAGTCCATACGTTTATGCAGCGAATAATCCTGTGAGGTATATAGATTTCTTGGGACTTGCACCTATGGAATCGCAAGGTTGGGACGATTTTCCCGATATGCCGGATTTACACTACATAGATATGGACGGCAAATTTAGATTGACTGTTATGCCGTTTGATGTAAATGGAATAAATGATGGCGGCTTCAGTAATTTAGGTTCTGCGGTGTTCAATAGTATTTTTCCAATGTATTGGCAAAGTTATTATAATGAACAGGATATGGACAGAGCGGAAACAGCCAATGAAGAAGAAAAATCTAAAAATATTTTTAGACCTGCTGTATTAAACTTGACCGTAGTTGATAAAAATACTGGAAGAATATTATATCACAACCCTTTTTCAAGAGATAAAAGAATATTAGAAGCCGACAGCGATTGGAAACGAAGTGATGGTTTTGGTGGACTTAAACAAATAGGCACAGAATTAGGAGGCAAAATATATTGGAAACATACTAATTTTTGGCATTATGATTATAGAGATAATGAGGGAGGGTATGTTACTTCGTTGCCGCAGGTGGTTGCTGTTGTTGAGAATGGAAGGCAGTGGAGTGGTGCAAAAGTTATGCAAAAATATGGTTTGTTTTTTTGGGGAAGCAGTAGAGACCCGAGAACTTCGTTTTTTAATAATTGGTACGCAGAAAATTTTGGAGGGTTTGTAGGTATGAAATTGCCGTCTTTAATTAGTTGGAGTAAAGGAAGTTATACACCGGGTTGGTTAGACGCATTGCACGATTTAATAAATATGAAAGATGGTTTGGTGCAGATAAAAGAGATTATGGAAGAGATTATATCAGCACCAGCACCTGTTGAGCATAGAGAACGACCAATATTAAAATTTCGCTCTCTTAAGACATACATACCAGGTACAGATACAATTCAATGGTATAGAATTAACTTGGAATATGACCCAGTTAATAATAGATATATTCATTTAGATACTGTAAAGGCTAATCGTTATCCAGAATAAATAATTATTGTTTAATTTATTAATAAAAATCATTATGAAATATTTAAAAGGAAGTTTTTTTATCACAATCTTATTTATCTTTTTTGCCTGTAAAAATAATAAAACAATGAAAACGTATTATGATACAGGCGAATTAAAAACTATCGAAATCCTAATAGATAAAAAAGATTCTGTATGGTTTGAGCAGAAATTTTTAAAAAATGGAAAATTAAAATGGGAAGGGAATAGAGTGCAAAATACGCCAGATGGTTATTGGAAATACTATTACAGCGATGGTTCTTTGATGTGGCAGGGAGTTTATGATATGGGAGTGCCTGAATACCTTAAAAATGGGGAAACATTCAACAACTACAACAATCTTAAAGTTAAAATTCTTTTTGAAAATGATATTCGCTCTTTTGAAATCGGGGTTGTCTATAAATTTCGAACTGTTATTGAGAATTTAATACCTGGTTGCTATGTTGTTACTGATGCAAGTTGCAAACAACTTGAAGTAGGAGACATTTGGAATGATGATTTTCCATATACATTTCTCTTTACAGAAGAGGATTACGAAAATTGTTTGAATGGAAAAACAGAACATTGTGTTGATGGACTTACAATGAGTTGTGATACGGTAAGTATTTTATTACATTTGCATAACGAAAATGACAATGTAATTATTCCAAACAATCATATTATAGTATTCAAACTACCAATAAAAATAGGTAGTGTTGGTAGTGTTTCAGATTAGTTGATATTGTGTTAAATATTTAATAATCATTGTAATACAAAAATAATAGGAATGATGTTTTAGTTGTTTCTATTATTTTTGTATCTTTACAGTGTCTAAAAATCATTTAATTATAAGCACTTTTAAATATGACAGCAATGGCAATCTTACAAAAGATTCCGACAGAAAAATTTCTTTTATTGAATATAATGTATTAAATTTGCCGTCTAAAATTGTTTTTGAAGATGGAGTTTTCTTTAATGTCTATTCTGCTGATGCACAGAAACTTGCAGCGATATATATTAAAGATATAGGAGGTGGCGTTAATCCTGCACATTTGTCTTTAAATGAAGTTTTGAACAATTCTGACTTTGTTGAAAATTCTGACAGAACAGTTTATCTTGGCAATTTTGAGTATCGGATTGATAGAGATGAAGTTTTTTTGAAAGTGTATAACTCTGAGGGTTATTTCTTTAATGGCGATTATTACTATTTTAGAAAAGACCATTTGGGCAATATTCGTGAAGTTTGGAACGGGACACAACACTAATGGAACATCAGAAAAAATAATGAAATAAAATTAAAAAATGAAACACCCATCTGCCGCAAGTTTAGCGATAGCCATAACTTGCTGGAGTAGGGGGAAGAATGTTTTTTGCAGATATTTTGTAGTATCAAAAAAACATTATATCTTTGCAAAAAAATTAATAAAAAATTTATTGAATTATGAAAACAATGACATTAACGGTACCGCAAGTAGTATTGCCTTCTACATTCAATTATTCGGTCTATTTGGCAACGAAATTGTATGAAGATGCAATTTTATCTGCGGGACAGGCGGCAGAATTGGCTCACTTGTCTAAACGCGCATTTATAGAAATAATGGGCAAATACGGAGTTTCGCCTTTTAGCAACAAGACAGAAGATATTTTAAATGATATTCAAAATGCCTGATATAGTTGTAATTACAGATACGAGTTGTTTGATTGTTTTATCAAAAATTAATGCTTTGGAAGTTTTGAATAAACTTTACAAGAGAGTTGTTGTGTCAAAAGAGATTGCGGAAGAATTTGGCGAATTTTTACCTGATTTTATTGAAATTCTTGAAGTTCAAAACAAAAATTATCAACGAATACTTGAAAATACCTTAGATAAAGGCGAATCGTCTGCCATTGCATTGGCTTTTGAATTGGAAAATGTTTTGCTTGTTTTAGATGATTTAAAAGCACGAAAAGAGGCGCAAAAAATGGGTTTTAAAATCACAGGCACTTTGGGAATTTTGTTTATGGCAAAAGAGAAAAATATTATTAGTTCGTTGAAAGATTATTTAAATAAATTGCAAGAAACTGATTTCAGAATTTCCGAAAATATAATTTTTGAACTTTTAAAAAGAAGTAACGAACTATAAAAACAGAAAATTATGGGATTTAAGTAGCAAAACATCAAAATTTTTGCTGCTTATTTTTGTTAATAAAATATTTTATATATTTATTTGTAGTTTAAAAAAAATATGTACCTTTGCGGCGTTTTTGTTTTTATTGGAATAAATAAACAATTTTTAGTATTAATATGGACAGTATATATTTAATTATTGTAGTAATTCTGGTGATACTTGCAGTATCCGACTTAGTGGTTGGCGTTGCCAATGACGCTGCCAACTTTTTAAACTCTGCCGTAGGTTCAATGGTCGCTTCTCGATGGGTGATTTTAACTGTAGCCTCTATCGGCATTTTTGTTGGTACTTTTTTTGGCAGCGGTATGATGGAAGTTGCCAAAAGCGGCGTTTTTCACCCCAATATGTTCCATTTTCACGATGTGATGATATTATTTATAGCAGTTTTGATTGCCGATATAATAATATTAGATGTGTATAACTCTTTGGGTTTGCCGACCTCAACAACCGTATCTTTGGTGTTTGAACTTCTGGGGGCTGCGGTAGTAGTAGGTTTGTATGTTATCTACAAAGACCCAAATGCTTTATCTTTAAATCTTTACGACTATATTAACTCAGCCAGAGCATTGACCATTCTTTCGGCAATTTTCAGTTCTATTGCTGTGGCTTTGATATGTGGTTCGATGATAATGTATTTTTCTCGATTAATATTTACATTTAATTACGAAAAAAACTTTAAATTTGTGGGTGCGATATGGTGCGGCTTGTCGTTTATGGCAATCACCTATTTTGCCATATTTAAAGGACTAAAAAGCACTACCTTAGTTTCCGATGAAACTTTGGCATATTTGCAAGGACACACCACTAACATACTTCTTATAATATTTGTTTGCAGCACGGCACTTTATGCTATTATGCAGCATTTGTTTAAAATCAATATTTTAAAAGTAACGATATTAATTGGTACTGCCTCAATAGCATTGGCATTTGCGGGTAACGACTTGGTTAATTTTATCGGTGTTCCTATGGCAGGATATCAATCTTACGAAATTGCCAGCGCAGCCCACGCCAATGGAGTAGATATAAATACGCTTACGATGGAAGGGCTAAAAGCACCTGTTAAAGCCGATTGGCGAATTCTTAGCGTAGCAGGTGCCATTATGGTTTTAACTTTATGGTTCTCTAAAAAAGCAAGAAGAGTAATAGACACAGGAGTAAATCTTTCAAGACAGGTTGCAGGAGTAGAACAATTCGGCTCTATACAGTTATCAAGGTCTATTGTAAGAGGTGCTGTTAATTTTAATAAATCAGTCGATAGAATGTTGCCAAAATCAATGCGAAATTTTATTGACAACCGATTTAGACCATTAGCACCAACGTATGAAGAGAAAGCATCTTTTGACTTTATTCGCGCCTCTGTAAATTTAACCGTTGCTACTTTGTTAATCTCATTGGCAACATCTTTAAAACTGCCGTTATCAACAACTTATGTAACGTTTATGATTGCTATGGGAACTTCTTTGGCAGACAGAGCGTGGGGCAGAGAGAGCGCAGTGTATAGAATTACCGGTGTAGTTACCGTTATTGCAGGTTGGTTTCTTACGGCGTTGATAGCATTTACTGTATCGGGAGTTATTGCGTGTATTTTTATGTTTGCCACAGGATATAACCATACATTAGGAATAATTGTTGTTGTTGGATTTGGTGCTTTTGCAATGATTCGTGTAATGACAAGTAAAGAAATTCGCAACAAAACAGATGAGGTAGTAGAAGATATTGAAGAACTTACAGGAGAAAAAGTTGTGAATGAGTACGCAAACAAAGGTATCAAAGCATCTATTACCCAAACGAATGATATCTACGCGCGTACCTTAGATGCGTTGTTTTCTGAAGACCATCGAGAATTGAAGCATATTTGCGAAGACGCGGAAAAAATATATAAAAAGGCGAAAAATAAACGTAAATATGAGGTGCTTCCCAACTTGGAACGCTTGGGAGGTGATAATCCAGATTTAACTTTCTATTATATTCAAGTGGTTGATTATAACTACGAGGTGTCAAAATCATTATTGCATATCACTCGTGAAAGTTATGATTATATCAATAATAATCACGAAGGATTTTCACAAGAGCAAATCCAAGATTTGAAATTGATTTTGGATACCGTAAATGATATTTATACCGAGTTTTTGGTTATGTTAGATACCAAAGATTATTCAAATTTTGACGAATTAATGAAAAAGCGGGAGATTCTGAATGATGTATATGCAAATTCAACCAAACAGCAAATCAAACGTGCAAAATGCAGTGAAAGCGGTACCCGAAACACAATGCTGTTTTTACATATTATTAATGAAACCAGAACATTAATCCTTCAATCTCGTAATTTGATGAAATCGCAGCGTAAATTGGCGATGACAGAATAAAATGTAGAATGAAAAATGTAGAATGTAGAATTATTAATAATTCTACATTCTACATTTTTCATTAATAATTATCACCATTGTATTGCTAAACCACCTGTGCTTGTCTCTTTGTAGAGAGAGGGCAGGTTATTACCTGTTTCTTTCATAGCAGCAACTACTTTATCGAAAGATATAAGGTGTCTTCCATCAGTAAAAGCGGCGTATATATTTGTGTCTAATGCACGAGCGGCAGCATAAGCGTTTCGCTCGATACACGGAATCTGTACGAGCCCGCACACAGGGTCGCAGGTAAGCCCCAAGTGATGTTCTAAGCCCATTTCGGCAGCATATTCTATCTGTGAAGGACTGCCTCCGAAAAGTTGATTTGCCGCTGCCGCAGCCATAGCGCAGGCTACGCCAATCTCGCCTTGGCAACCAACGGCTGCTCCCGATATTGACGCATTTTTTTTGACCACATTACCAATCAAACCCGCTGTTGCAAGCGCTTTTAATATGCGCTGTTCGGGAAAAGAGTGTCCTTTGCTAAGATGATACAAAACCGATGGCAATACCCCACACGAGCCGCAGGTTGGCGCGGTTACAATTTTTCCGCCTGCCGCATTCTCTTCGGCGCAAGCCAAAGCGTATGCAAAAACCAATCCTCGCGTGCGCAAATTATCCGTATGCCCTGATGCTTTTATATAATATTCTGTTGCTTTGCGCCGTACTCCCAAGTTGCCCGGCAATAGTCCTTCTGTTTCTAATCCTCTTGTAACGGCGTCTTTCATAGTTGCCCATACTTCGCGCAGATAGTCCCAAATATCAGCATCTTCCATTTTTTCAACGTATTCCCAGTAGGTCATACCTGTTTTTTTGCACCAGTCCAAAATTTCAGTCATAGAATTCATATCATATATTTGCGGCTTGTCTTCAGCTTTCATATTTTCGTTTGCCAAAGCACCGCCGCCTACGCTGAATATAGTCCATTCGTCAAAAACTTTGTTGTTGCTGTCTAACGCTTCAAACTTCATTCCATTTGGGTGGAAGTCCAGTACAATTTCGGGCAGCCAAATAAATTCCACAGGCGCAAATGGCTCCAATGAACTTTTTATCGCTACGTCGGTTAAGTGTCCTTTGCCTGTGGCGGCTAAACTGCCGTAGAGCGTAACCCTGTAATTTGCTGCCTCAGAATTTTTTTCGGCAAACATAGCAGCCGCTTTTTTGGGTCCCATAGTGTGGCTGCTTGATGGACCATTTCCTATTCTGAAAATTTCTTTTATTGATTCCATTAATATAATTTTATTGTTTGCAAAGATACAAAAAATAATAGTAGTTAGTAAGTTTTAAGAAAAAGAAAAAGGGTGAAAAATCTCTTTCGACTTTCACCCTTACCTCTCATTTCTATTTATTGTATATCACAATACATTCAATTTTTGAAATTGACGAAACAATGCTTTCAACATCAATCGGAATTGGAAACTCGCCTATACTGAGATAAAATTCGAGTAGTTGAATTAACATCGGCATTGCTGTTGTTGTAACGTCCAAATTCATTTTCAGTGTTTTGTTGTTGTCAAGTAATTGATAATCTGCAATCAAATCATCACCGTAATTACCACCAAAGTAAAAAGCCATCTTTTTAAATGTAATTTGGCTCTCCGTTTTGATGTAATCAAATTGCATAGTTGTAAAACTCGTTACCCCGCTTCCTGTGCCATTTTCATTGAATATCAGCGGGTTGGGGAATTCAATCAATTCATCTACACTGATGAATTGATTTAAAAGTGCAGCATACATCGGGTTTGATGATGCAAATTCAAGTTGTGTATCAACAAGAGTCCAAGTGCCGAGTATGGGATCTTCTTCAATCGGCGGGTTTATTTTTTTGCAAGAAGAGAAAGAAATTGCAAAAACTGCAATACAAACGAATAAAATTTTGTTGAAATTTTTCATAAAGTAATAATTTAATTAAAAAAATATAGCGCAAAGTTAATACTTTATTTTTGATAATAAAAAAAAATACAAAAATTTATGAAATTTCTTTTAATCTCTCTTTGACTAAAAATTTTATTACGGTATCCATTATGTCGCAACACGGTTGCGCACCTTGTATTGCTGCAAAAAATTTCTTTTTGCAAAATTATGCAAATAATAAATATGTAGATGTTTTTATTGTATGAAGACAAGAAGAAATAATGACGCTTTTCAAAATTGTCCTTCTACTCTAATGTGTGGTTATATTGAAGCATATACGGCTTCGTCTCGCATTTATATGGAAACCCAATAAAAATTTTACTGCATTTAAAAGCGATGAAATAAAAAATGTTATGGAAACTTTATTGGGAACAACAAGTTATTATGATGGTAGCCTTGTAAGAACAAAAATACCGCCACCGCCGTCAAATGATGAAAAGTGTATGCGAGAAGATCAAAATTTAACAAACGAAAATATTTCTATAAGAAATGAAAAAATGTTATTAGAAAAAGAAAATGAACAACTACAAGAAAGTTTAAAATATAGTGAAAAACAATATTTTGAAATAAAACAACAACAAACAATTATAGAAACATTAGAAAATGAGGCAGATTTTTGGTTTAATTTGGTAAAAGAATACAAAAAACAAGCAGAATTAAAACAAAATAAAAAAACAAAAAAATATATTGTCAGTCAAGCGAAATTATTTTTATGAGAAATCGTTAGCATTAGGAAAAGATTGCAAAATAGAAATTAATGAACTAACTAAAAAATATCACAAAAAAACTGATACTCAATCTTTTTGAATGGCAGTTTTTTTAATATAACAAATAACATATCAACTTTTTTTGTAACTTTGCAAATTGTTTTTAATAAGGTAAAGGTAATAAGGTTGTGTTAGAGGGAAATTCATTGCTACTAAGGTTGTTTTGTTTGGAAAATAAGGTTTAAAATTAGATTTTTAGTTAGTTGCAAATAAAAAATCATAAGAAATCAGTATGTGCAATTTTTGCACATACTGAATAAAAAAATTAAGTTGTTTCCATTTTGGAAATAACCACTCAACACGGCACTATTGCTTAGAAAACGCAAAATAAAATGATATGAATACAACAACAGAAATAATTATCGTTTTTTTCCCCTGTATTTCGGTGGTTTTGGTGGCGTATTGGTTTATCAACCGACCGCTGAAAATGGAGAAATTTCGCTTGCAAAACGAGTTTGACAAGCACAACACAAAAATCGTAACGCCCATAAAACTAAACGCTTACGAGCGGCTCGTGCTGTTTTTGGAGCGCACTTCGCCCGACGAAATTCTCAACCGTGAAATGCTGCCCGAAATGTCGGCTTTTGAGTTGCAGATGCGGCTTTTAAAGGTTG
>Ga0209737_10001518_pt1 | contig 16601 bp, 11 predicted proteins | sample TergutCu122P3_FD_187284 | JGI IMG/M metagenome (GOLD analysis project Ga0209737, IMG submission 187284) | Cubitermes ugandensis P3 segment gut microbial communities from Kakamega Forest, Kenya - Cu122 P3 (SPAdes) (version 2) | ecosystem: Host-associated > Arthropoda: Insects > Digestive system...
CTTCGTCTATTAATGTAGAATTTTATTCTCTTTCAAACAGTTTTTGTTTCATAATTTTATGTTATATAGAGCAGAAAATATATCTGTTTTTGTGGAGGTCTGCAATTTCAAGATTTAAATGCCCAAAAAATTCCGGCCAGCAGGGGACTACTGGCTTTTAAAGTCAGTACGTTAAAGGTTAAATTCATTTAAATCAGAAGGGCTGCATGAAAATCATGCAGTAGCAACTTGTAAATTGGTAACCTTCTCAGCATCTGCTTAAAGACAGTGGAAAACCAAGAAAACCTGTGTCACGGTGGCCAGCTGAGAACTGAAATTCATCATAAGGACAACGGAAACATAATGACAGAGGGTTTAACTTGGAACAACCAATTTCTATGACTAAACAAGTTTATTTTCCTTCCAGAGAAAAGAATGTTGACAGATGAGTGATACAAGAGACAATACTTCAATTACATGAACATAACTGAAAGCCATTCCAGCTGTAACCAAGGTTAGTATCTGCCAGAACGTCCTTCCCTCTCCTTGTCAGAACGGCCCCGATCATTGCCTTTACTCCTACGTCGATCCCTGTCACGATCACGGCCTCCTCGAGAACGAGATCGTGATCTTGAGCGGCGATACCCAGCAATCTTCTCACCATCACGATCACGGCTACGACTTCGGGAACGAGACCTGAATTCAAAATACACCTTCATGTTCTGCATACATTATGGAATTTCCCTACAAAATACGAAAGAAATTTGATGCTTTATGAAGAAGTTATGGTCACTTCAGTCCCAGGCATGCACTTACCATGAATTTCAGGTACAGCATCCTCCTTAATCTGGTTGCTTTAACCCATTTACATCCTCTGACTCTTGAGGGATCTACTTCCTTCATGGCTTAATAATATGTCAATGTACTACAACTGTGGTTATAAACCCTGTCTTAACTAATTTCTTTCACATTCAATTTCCTTGTTAAATGAAGTTTCAATTTAATTCATGATTTTAAAAGCTATATAAAATGAATACTTTACTAGGCACTGATTTCTCACCTTCTGCCCCTTCTCCGACGACTGTACAAGTACCGACGTAACTCTCGTGAGATTGGCTTTAAGTGCATGAAGTTGCAGAATCCACTGCGAGTACACTCACTGAAAACACCAAACAGTGACTTCATTTAAAATACATCTCTTACAATACTCAAAGTGTTTCTCATTTAAGGGCCCACAGTATGATGCCAGTCCAAAGATTCCAGTTATTATACTATATTTATCAAACTGTAATTTGGAAAACTTGCAGAAACAAACAGTGCCTAAACATCTGTGCTGCAAATTAGTACTGCTGCTTTTCCTCCATCCCTTTTGCAATGTTTCACAGTGCAGCCAGCTAAGTGGTGAACTGCAGCCATGGTGCAACTCCCAAGTGCTAGGACACATTATTCTGCCCGTCCTCCTGCATGTGAATGTTCAATGCATACAACTGTGGTGTACCTTCAGTTTTAACACCACATAAAGTTGTAAATTGATACACTGCATCTAAGCATAACTCTTTGCATGAGATGGTAGTACATTAATTACATTTGTAAGCCATTACTTGCAGCGTTGCTGGTAAAACCCATTACATGCCCCCCCCCGAGAAAACCAGATAACATGAATGTAGATACAGTTTATTCATGCACTGTACATGTAGAGGTAAAAAAAAAAAGACACTATGTAAAAATGTTGCCAATTTGCAAACTTGTGTGAATGTGCACTACTATCTCTGTAACACGGAATTATATGCTTCCCAGCAAGGCATAGGAATCACTGCAGCATTACCAGCAACTGCACCAAAAACATCTAAGACAGCTTGTTTCATTCCTTAGTTGTGGTAATGTGAAAGGGCCAATTCGTTTGATAAAGCCCAATAATAAATCAGCACATGATGACAGATGTGGGTTGCATGGTTTCCAATCAAGCATAACAGGTAAAAGCTACAGCCATCACTTGTCTCAGCACACATCACTAAGGAATCTTAACATACTGATGCCAACATGTGTTGAGACCCTGTCTTATTGAAATAACACCTGTCCAATCAGTCAAAAATGTCTGATATGAGATACAAACAATTCTTGTTAACATGCAGAGGATGGAACAAGTACATGACACAATGCAGCACAAATAATAATGTGTGGTGAGTTGCACTTGAATACCTTGAACAAAGTGGAATTTCCTTGCTTCAAATACAAACATTTCTCATCTTTGCACTCTATTAACCTGCATACTTGGCAGAGAAAAACACTTTCCATGAGTCACTCTCATAAGAAAATCTGGTAGGAAATGTTCACAGCCTTTACGTTTCTTCTGCAAGTTTACGTCTCTGAGCACATTAAAACAAATGACGAAGGGTAGTATTACTTCATGCCAAGACCCTCGGACATGTGATATTTTAAATGTGGATCCAATAATTATAGAATATTAACTGTAATAGTACTGATACTGATATATTTGTCAACTGCAATTGGGTTGTCACCTGGTGGCAGTAGTACAGAAGTAACATATATAAAACAAACTTGATGGGGTTAAGAGATTGACTTCACCGTACAAAGTGAAAAGCATATCTATCAATCCTCTGAAAATTCACTATGCTTACATCAGAGTTACACATAGTTTCAAACCAACATCCAGAGCGATCCATGATAAACTCACACTAAATGAAATAATATGAAAATTATTTTTATACATGTATCCTAGTTGGAGACAAGGCAGTTTTACAATGTTTCAGCACTGAATCAAGAGCAGAATAAAATAAACAGCAAATGAAATGGAATCTAAAATCAAAGAAAGAATCTTCAACAAACTTGCAGGAGATGTACTATTGCTGCAAATGCTTCACACACACACAGAACAAAGTGTACCACAGCAGTACCAAACATATTATCGTATAGCCATTGAACTAACCCCATCTCATATTGGCGACAACATGCTTCACGAAAATCTGTCACAGGACTCAATTCTGCATATACTGGTCTTCCACCAAACCACCGATTGTTCAGATCAGATACCGCTTTCTCTGCATCTTCCTCACGTCGAAACTGTGAAAAATAAAAATTAATTACACAATTTGCACAATACACAATATTACAAAACACAAAGACACACAGACAGACAGACTTACCTTAATATAGACATTGCCCACTAAGTGATCTCCCAAATTGTCACATACATTCATCTCCTCTATCTCCCCATACTGAAACAGTAATAAAAGGGGTCATTAGAACTTCACTGTAAGAATGCAAATCAATACAAAAAATGTGTTACGTACATACTTTACTAGAACCAGGCTTCATTTGTGGGCTTGTGCAGCATACTTGTGCCTCTGTTATGGAAGATGATAAGGCAAAATTGTTGATGTAGACATGCGAAGACATGAAGGTACAGATCCACACATTCTTTACCTCAGCACTGAATGGGAGAGGTAAGATTCACGCCCCAGCCATTTAAAAACCTGCAGAAAGAGCTTATGGTACCAAGCAGATAAGATGCTGAGAGGACCTCAAAGTCAGTACAGACATGGCAAAAATGAGAAAATCCTGATTCCTGCCAGAAACGAAACCTAGCCATCTAAACCACAGCTAATCACTGCAGTTACAGAACAATCCAACTGCATCCTCTTTACAAAATATAACAACAATGCAGCTATGAACATTACGGCCAAAGTGAGATCTATAAAGAGTGGGAAAGGGTAGTAGTGGGACCCAGCAACATTCAAGTCTGAAAAGGTAGCAGAATTACAGTAAGCAATACATAACACAGGTGATTGGAATTTATGAAAAGATGAGACAGATGTCAACTGACACTTATTAACCAACACAAACAATTTCTGGAGATGCAACAATGAGCCATTTATAAATTCATGTGCACTTGCACTGCATGTCAAGTAATGAGAAGCATTCAGACCACCCTCCAACAAGTAGCAACCATTAACTAGTAGCTCAGGTGCACAAAATGGTAGCAAATGAAAGAAGAGTGCCATGTGAAATGGTTTAAGAGTTAGGACTGTGTTGCAGATACTTCAAGAGGTTTTAGAATGAGACAAGTCTCAGTCAAGTTCAATTCAAAACTGATGACAAAATGGAGGGAAGATTTTTCTTGCGACTCATAACTTTCCTCTATATGCAGAAACCAATTAAAACTTCTTCAAAATATCACAATGGATTTTCCATGGCCAAAACAAAAGTATCAAGTATGTAACAAAATCAAAGTGATAATTATTTACTCAGAAAAAGAGATGTTCCATAAAGTCAGACAATTATGCAGACTACTTACTAGCAGTGACATGTCTTCAAGGTGCAATCCTTGAAAAACAAACAGAAAAACTGGAATCCAGTGAGTAGCGAAGTCATCACGGCAATTTGACATTCAGAAGACTGTGCATCATGATATTTTCTTTTAATAAAAGCCAACAAGATGCACTATTTCTCAGATTTATTTGACAAAGTACTCTACATGTTTCGGACAGGTCCACTGTCCATCATCAGGAGCATCTCAACACTGTATACACGCAATAGGTAAATGTTATGCTAGTTCTGTTGGCTGTCTGCTAGTGTGGTCAGGATGACCACACTAGCAGACATCCAACAGAACTAGCATGACAAATACCTATTGCGTGTATACGTGGGCTGTTCAAAAAGTATCTGACGTGATTTTTTCTGCAGAAACTAATGAAGCATGGGAGGTGTGCTGTGGCAGGGAGGTGGAGGGTACCCTCATGCACATATGTGGATTTTTTCCCACCAGCAGACAGCGTCAGTCACGTGCAGCCAGCGTGTGAGTGACAGTGCATACACAGCGCACGCTGCATTGTTATATTCTGCGAAAATGACTGTGCCTTGGTTTCTGGGTTGTACCCGTAAACCCATGACTCATCACCAGTGGTCACATGTTCAGGAATTTGGGGTCGCTGTTTGCAGAGTCCAGCATGTCCTGTGCTACTTCCAGAAGGAGTTGCTTCTGCTCCATCATTAGCAGCTTCGGCAGGAATTTCGCGGACATTCTCTGCAAGGCCAAATCATTGGTCACAATGGAATGTACTGAACCAGTGCTTATCCCCCCACCTCCTCTGCAAGTTCTCGGACAGTGACACAACAGTCCTGCATGACCAAAGTCCACACTTGGTCAATGAACTTGTAATTTTGGCTTGTCGAGGACCTACAGGAACAAGTGTCGCTCTCCACCAACGTGCAGCCATCTTTCAGTCTGTTGTACCACTCCTTAATTTGTGTGATGCCCATGGCATTGTCACCGAAAACCCACTGAATCCTCTGAATGGTTTCCACTTGGCTATCACCAAGCTTCTGGTAAAATTTGATGCAATACCACTGCTCAAGTCGTTCTGTCATTTTCGCAGAAAATAACAATGTGACGCACACTGCATATACACCCTCACTCACACACTAGCTGCATGCGACTGACGCTGTCTGCTGACGAGAAAAAATCCACGTATGCGCATGAAGGTACCCTCCACCTCCCTACCAGAGTACACCTTCCATGCTTCATTAGTTTCCACAGAAAAAAAATACGTCAATACTTTTTGAACAGCCCCACGTACAGTGTTGTGATGCTCCTGATGATGGACAGTGGACCTGTCTGAAACATGTGGAGTACTTTATCAAATAAATTTGAGAAACTGTGCACCTTGTTGGCTTTTATTATAAGAATCATCATGGCAATGTCCATTATGCCCACACTGTGCCCACATTTTGCTGAACACAGAATTTCACAGGCACAAAAGCATCTTTACTCACCAGATATGGTTGGTACACTAAAAAATTTTTGTTCCATACACTCTGAAGGCAAATAACCTAATTATGGGGAAATAAACAAAAAGAATATAATGAAGTAGATACCGACTATTCCAAAACATGGCATTTCAAACTGCTTCCTGCACAGGAAGGTATAGAGGAACAAGTCCATACATGCTGAAGGAGACTACAGACTTGCACTACTTCAAAAAATGTTTAAAAAAATGGAAATAATTAAATTTTTTAAACATGCACTCAACTGGTCCTTGCAGGAATAAAAGTGCAATGAGATGGTGGTGGTGGAAAAATAGTGCTCAGCAAAAACACAGGCAGCATGGCTGTCATGCTGTGGCCAATCAGGTTCCAGGGTTGGAGTTCGAATTTCAAATGGATTCCCTTGTATATACACACATAGCTGATCACATGTATATTCAATTCGGACTTGCACAAAATTCAACATGTACCAGACCTTCCAGGAAACAACTATTTCATAAGTTCGGGAGTGTATGCAATTTGAAAGGGATTTGCCTCAGTTTTCATAAATTCAGTTTCAACAGCTTCTAATTAGGCCCTGCATATGCATGACAGATTCAGAGATAAATACTGACAACAGACTGCCTTATTAACTTAAATTAATATGGAAGCCTTATTATTCTCCAGATATCTACCTCTTTCTCAAAAACTGTTACTTTTACGATTCCAACAAAATTCTGACATTTGTGACAGACGCATACAAGGTGGGCGACATACCTGTTAACAACATAATTTTTACATCTGTAGTAAGAAAGGTCACTACCAGTTTCTGTACTTACCACGACTTCATGGGACTGCTGAAACTGACATACCCCCCCAACATTTGAATCAGATTTCATAACAGTATAACAAATACAGCAAAACAATGGAAAATCACTCGTGATATTTATGTTTCTGAACCTAAAACTCTCATGCATTTCATACGTCACTCATAATCTTCAAGTGACACGCCTACAACCACAGCCTTTTCTTTCTTGTGATATGAAATGGCAGACAGTTTTTCTTTAAGAAAGGCTAAAAAAATTAAGTCGTAACTTAATTCACCACAAAGGAACCAAAATTCAATATGCCAAGTAATGTAAATGCAGAACCCTAAAACCGATTGCAACAGACCTGAAGCAGAAACAAAGATAAGGCAGAGATGTGATCTGGATCTAGAGTTGAATGACTCCTTACAGTCACAGAAACAACCTACAAAAAAAATTACTAAGAGGAGACCTGAGTCATTACTGTGATTACCTTATCTTCACACTCCACAAAAACATCTTCAAAGAAGTTGTCGTAATGCTCCTGCATCTCTTCATCGGACACATTTGCGACCACTGAAATTAGAGAATTATTAACACACTCCCGACCGCCAATGAAGTCTTATGAAGTGTTTTCTGTCAATACTTCAATGCATGTCAGTCTTTAATGGATCTCAGAATTCATTCAACCACGACAGCATGGTGTGGCTCTACTCAAAACCTTTAACCTCTAGTGGTTCTAGGCAAGGTATTTTTTTTATCTACCTGGAATTCACTTCCAAGGACAAAATACCCATAGAACCGTGACAAATATTAAATATGATGTGAGTAAAAAAGTCAAACAACTTAAAACGGATCTAAACATGGTGTACATCCAGAATTTCCAAGCATGGAATAAGGATGTGAATACAAAAAAATATATACTGAAACCGGCCAGTCTTGAATGAAAGGCTTCTGGCACGACAGTTCTGTGCTTTACCAGATGTCCACCAGATCTCCAACTAGATAGAACTTTTTACAAATGTTTTGTTTTTAGATGCATGTTGGCCAGAAACTAGGCCAGGATGACCACTCCGAAAGAGAGGTACAAAGCAGTATGCTCGTAATATAAAATTTAGGTAAACAGAAAATGAAAAATCTGAGAGATGACATGCAAGTGCATTTTCAAACACTGCAGAAGCAACCAGTTTCTGACAAATGTCTACACAAGTCAGTCTGATGACAACCTAAAAGTTTTACAACGGAAACTGTTTAGAATATTTTGATTTCCAAATCATGACATTATAATCATTAATTTCATTTAACTCTTACTTCTTGCAAAAAGCGACCGGTCTGCAGGGTTGTCACTTAAAAGTACTACCCAGTCGGGAATGTGTTAAGTTACAAAGCCTGATTTTGTTTATCTCAATCATGATTAATTTATACACTACTGTTATACCAGGTTGAAAGTTTAATATTCCTTGGCACACACTTGCAACAAAGCACAATGGCACACTAGCCTAATAACTACCAAGCAATGAACCAAGCAACCAACCAACTCCACGAGAAGAGCACTTCTTGTGAAGCTAGTCAAGATTTCCCTGCATTTTATGGAACCCAGAGATTCATCACTATATTCACAACAGCTCACTATGTGTCCCTATCCCGAGCCAAATCAATCCAAGCCATGCCCCTACCTCCCACTACTTTAAAATCCATTTCAATAATATCCTCCCATCTATGCCTAGATGGAAGGACAATATTGAAACAAATACTAGCATGATATACAATGGAAACAGAATTAAAAGACAGGAATTTTGAAATTTATTATGCACAAATAAAGAAAGGCTAGACAACAATATTCCAGAAATACTAAAGCCATAGGAACCTGCCCTCTAGGATGTGTTGAGCCCTGTCCACTTCTGACATGATTACAAGAAGTACTACTTTTGAGGACTGTGACAGCAAGCCAAATAAAAGTCTAAAAAAGCTTCACTTTGCTTGACTATAACAATCAACTATACAACAAACAATGTAAGAAGTTAAGCATGGCCAATTTGTTCTTAAACAAGTGCTTAAATCACCACATTCTTACTCACACATTACAATAAAATTCAAATAAATTCACTTGTAACTTTCAACTAGAAATTAAGTTTTGGAGCAAAGATCCAAAGAGCACTTTAACTTACAGTGAGAGCCATCAGCTGATTTTGCAGAATTCTGTGGATTCACGTACAAGTTCTGGAGAAGAACGGTCTACAAGAAAACAAACAGATCATTTAATATCTTACAATACATGATATACCTCTCAGTTTCAGATAAAGCACAAAAAATCTCATACAGAACACATGGAATACTGGCACTTTAAGCATATCTGTTAAGGGAAAAATCCAGAACTAGCACAAAATCAGGGTTGCAATAATAGTTAAATGTTTACAATTCTTCATTCAACACTTCAAAATATTTCCAATGCTGCAACAGAACATTTATGAGTGAAAAGTGAAAGGCAATGAACATACAAACCTTTATGCGCCACTGTGATTTTGCACCTGATTCAATAAAAAACAAACTGCATGTGGATTGGCAACATAGTGAGAGCAACTGAAGTAACTGTTGCCTCCACAAACTTTCTTCATTAAAATGAACTCTAAAAGCCTAACCTTTACGGACAACATATTTTTACCTTCACTAGATGGCAGCATAACTTGGGTGTCAGTCACTGGAATGAAACCCAAAACCTAAACTTTATCTATGCTGGCAACCATTAGTGACATATTTGTCACTAATATGCAGACTCAAGGCCTAAACTTGATGGATGACATTCATTAATCTATGTTGGCACCTGTGACTTCAGTGTCTGTTAACTGTTTTTTCTGTCAACACTGGTGCAATACTGCATGAACAGTAAATTAATCAAAAAGGATCAAAAAGAAAGGACATAACATGATACCATGTGGTAGTGAATGAAGAACTGTAAGCAGGGGTAACATTACTTTCATTCTACTGCTACATGTCTGTACTACCTAATGGTGGCAATGCTTAAACGTAGCTCACTCATTCAATGATGATCATACCCAGGGATTTTAAACTTCCACTGACTGCACAGTTCCTGTACAAACTATACAAGCTTCCACTAGTCTTCAACAGTGATCAACCTACATCAATTGTAACAACTTCAATAATCTTTTCAGTACAGACATTTGTTGCAAATGAAAACAGATGCAGTGGAAATAACAGTATACATGGCACACCATAACAGGCAATTCTGCCACCAATAATAGTATACAAACTCATACACACACACAAACACATACTATGCGTCTCAAAGCGTCATCATCTTGTTCACACAAGCCCACCACTTGTCCACAGACTCCCCAACAACTTCTTTAAGCTCCATTTTAATATCATCCCCCAATCTACATCTATGTCTTCTAAGTGGTCTCTGTCCCTCAGCTCTTTCCACCAAAATGCTAACCACTGGGGTTACAATACCAAATACTGAAATTGTGACTGCTGTCAAAACTCAATCAAGCACATACACAGGGTTCATCAGAAAACCTAAAGGGACTTGACAACTTAGGAAACCTAGGTACAGATGGGAGAGTAACAACTTTATATAAATAGAAAGGATTCAGACTGGATTCAAGTGGTCATTATAACCCTGCCCCAGAAAGTGTGAATCATTTGGTGTGGAAGCCACATTCTTCCTGTGTATGCAAATTAAAACCATAGATACATAAACTGAATACTATAGTTGGCATAACCAGATACACCACGAAAACCATGAATAGTTAAAATCCAGTCAGTGACAGACTGTTATATGTAAATTGTACACTAACCTGGCTGAAAGTTGGCTTATTGTGAATTCGTGAACAACGATCTCCATGTCTGCAAGCACCTATCTTGAAGTAGAAGGAGCAGTTTACTCTGTAAACATCACAGATTCCTTCAATTCACTTAACTACGTATCTTCCATACAAAATTACCTGTTTAAAGAAATGCGCCCAATGTGCGACTGCAGTTATACACTATGAATGTAAGACCTCCACCACCATCGATTAAATGTGCGTCACAGTAATACTAATTAGCCCTAACAAGCACAATTAAAAGATAACAATGCTATCGAACAAGGCCTGACAACTACAGTGCACGAGGTCTACATGCAGTTTCTCCACGTCCATAGAAAGTGGGCCGGGTGGCGTAGTCGGTATAGCGACTGCCTACGGGCTGGACGGGCCGGGGATCGAATCCCGGTTGGGGGGGGCAGATTTTCCGCACCTGTCCAGACCGGCCCTGGGGCTCACCCAGCCTCCTGTACAATGGGTACCGGGTCTCTCCCGGGGGTAAGGTGCGGTCGGGGCGTGACGCTGAACCCTCACCCCATTCTAGTGCCGAGGTCAAAAATAGAGTAGAGCTGTACCTCTACTCTCCCTAAGGGCCTGTGTGGCCTATGAAAGGGTGAAACCCACCTACCATAGAAAAAATTTCCTATTCTAATAACATTTATGCTTCTTTTCAGTGTGTTTGGACCTAACCACATTCAGAGTTTCCAAGGAAAAATGTTAATCATGTACTTATTAAACGCTTCTTGTTACTAAAATTCAGTTTGAACACAAAAATGGCGTCTCAAAGATGTGCAAAAGCAAGCACGTCACTTAATCATTACTTTTAAAATAAATAACTCACTTGTCTTTTTCGGTACCGAATATTGAAGCCAAATATTCTGCCATCTTGCAACAACGAACGCTCTACAAACCGCACGAATATGCGTAGCAGTTAGCGCACAAAAACAAACCCTTCTACCCTCTCGCCGGCGGCTTTCTTAACTCATCCGTGGCCACAGATCATATATGACGATCATGTGTGTTAGTGTGTGTAGCACGGTCCAGCGTGTGTAATTCACATCCATGGGATCCTAGCTTATCGACACGGCACCGAAGGTTGAAAGAAGTCTGTAACTTGCATTTCAGTTCCGCTACGAAATACACATCTAATACGAAGATTGGTGACAAGAATGGCGCTGTTCACTGAACATCTTCAATTCGGCCTCAAACAGTAGTACCAATAAAAACGGCAATGCAGACTCAGGAACTACAGTTCGAACGCATATTACAGAATTCTCCAATTAATGCGTTTAAAGAGGTGAGTAAATATTTTTTGTTCGCAAACGTCCGTGCATTGAGATGGTTTTACATAGCATCTCATCTACTAAGTGCTATCATAAACTATTATATTTTCAAAGCAGTACATCACAGTTGTTGCAGTCAGTCTTTAGACATTCCGTATTAAATTCGGCTGCTGTTGTAAAGAAGATGTGATATTTAAATGGACGGGCCATAGGGGCGCTTGAAATTCGGCGCTGCGAACACGCTTGTAAACTTTAGGCGACCTAGGCCAGTTCAGCCATTACACAGGGTCATATAATAAAATTGCCGCATAAGTGAACACTATAGTGTACACTTGGTTAAAATAACAATAGTTAGATGTACCTCACAATGTGAATTTGGCTAATTTGAAAAAAGTATCCAGCTGTGCGTAGATCTGGACACACATGCCTTGCACAAAACTAACAGAGTTGTATTCAGGATACACCATATTCACTTGCTTTACCACTGTCTTTTATTGTGACTTGAGGTTTTTTTCTGTAGTGTTGCCATATGTGAATGCTGGCACAACACTTTGAAATGGATTACCTACCTGCTTCCTTGTGTATGTTTCATAAATGTCTGCCTTCCTATATCATTTGGCACTGTGTAACACATTTCAGAGAGTCACATTAACAAATAAAAAAAAATCATGCATCTGAGGACTGTTCAGGTAAGGTATAAGTCTCTACCCAACTTGCAAACAAAATAATTATGCTTATACATATAGATACACACACACACACATACTGTGTGTGTTAATCTGTGTTGATGCAAAAGTAACCGTCTGCTATAAACAGAGTCATCTTAAGTATTATGTTACATATTGTTAATTGTTTGACCCTGAATTGTAATAAGACTCATGAAGATGGCATACTGTTCTTTTCCAGTGTTTGCATTCATGCATTAATGACATCTGTGGCAGGAAAAGTGACTCATATGAAAACTTCAAGTCAGTAACAAACTGGACTAGTGAAGAGTACAGAGTTGTAACAAGAGGTATAAAACAGCTGTTTATAGAAGCTGTTGTTAATCAACTCAGCAGAAATGAGGTATACCTTTATTTGCCTTCATAAACCATAAGAACATGATACTTTGTATTCATGTACTTCTGTCAGCCGTACCTGCATTTTAATTTTTAAAACTATACTTTCAGATAATAGCCAAAGTTCCCGAACTTGATACAGATCACCAAGAGATTATAATCGAGTGTCTTGCAGTACGACAAGGTGACATACAAAATGCGTTGTTACAAGAGAAATGTGCAGTCTCTGGTCCCACATTACAAGATTTTGACTGGAAAATCAAGGCATGTGAAATACATTTCACAAGATTAGTATATTTATTTCAATGACATGCCAACCAAATTCTCTGGTAATATAATCCAATGTTCAAGGCAAGTGCCACTGTATTCAGTCTTAAGGTATGTAATTTCAAGTCCCCCTTTCACAACCTATTTCTCAGAGATAACTCCATGGCCATGCAAGGGTTACGTTGATGGCCTGTCTGCTTAAAGGCCTGGTTTTGATCCTGAGCCAGCTCATGTAGGGTTCATGGTAGACAGTGGCACTGGAAAGATATTCCATCCAGCACTTCTCTTTTCACATACCAGTATCATTCAACCAATGCTCCAAATTCATTCACTACCACAGACACCATAGTCTGATTAAACAACAGAGTCATTAAATAAACACTCCTTACTGTCATACTTCACCTTTCCAATGGCTGCCTGATGAGTATTCTCTGATAATTGTTTACCAAACCTGAGTCATGCATTCATAATGCTGTAATTCCTTTTACTGTTATCCTACCAACATTGTGAAATGGATAAATTTAAACATACTGCTGTAATCACACATTTTACAGGTATGTAGAACCATCATGAAATGAACATGATTTCATGGATTCATGAATATTACTCATGGTACAGTGCTGGAAATGCACTGTTACTGAACTAAATAAAAGCACTTGTAGAGTTATGACAATTAAAATCAAGTCTTCAAAAAGCATGTGTCACTTTCTAGCTACCACTCTGATATTATACGTTTAATTTACAAAACTTCTAATGTTTATGTGTATGATTTCAAAAAAAGACATGTATCACAATTTCTTTGCTAGGAAACACCCTTAACACCATATCAGCAAATGCTGTGCATTTCCCATCCATATAGATGTGTAATCAGGTTTAATGCAGTGACCACAAAAAGCCCATATCAGAACAAACAATTTGCTAGCCAAAATATGAAACGTAGCTCATAAGTGTGTCATGACTGAGTTTGTTTCATGTGAAAAATTGTTTTCTTTCAAACAGTGGGTGATGGGAAGTAGCAAACTGGCATCACTGCGAGAACCACTTCTGTCTTTGGACTTCCACCTACGCGAAGCAAAGAACATGATGGCTCAGAACTCGGACATTAAACAAAAGACTGTGAGTTTGGAACTGGACAAGAATGAACTAAATAAAGTGATTGCAGTGCTGGAGAAATCTCAAGAGGCTGTACATAATTGGCACACTTAAAAAATAAAAGTGTTTCTACATATTCTTAGTTGCTAATTTAATCAAATATAATAATTTACATAGTATAGTGAATAATTTTATACAGATGTATTCATTACAGAAGTTATTACTGAATTATAAATTACACACATTCACCCGTCTGGAACAGATTATCATGTTAATCTCTGTCCAACTTGAACCAACATTCAAGAAGTAACTTTTTGACTGAATACAAGAATAGGTCCAACAGTTTTAAAGTCTGTCACAATATATTCGATTTGTCCTGGATGATGTCTCAATTCACCACATGATGCACAGAAAAAATCTGTGCAAATTTGGTCAAGAAATTCCCAGTCTTTTATAGAACTCAGAATTAATTAGTAATTTCAAAGAGTTTTATGGTTCTTACATTGCATTTTTCACCAACATTATGACAATATTTACAACAGCAAGTCTTTAAAATTTGAACAAAAATTGAGGAATCATTTGCTCACCATGCATCACCTACTTCATTAACACTTCGTCCCAAAATAAGGGCAGCAGAACTGAAAAACACATTGTATACCACCTGTATGTTCCCACTTTGAACAGTATCCAAGACTCATAAAAGGGAACTTTAGAATTTCACACACTCACAGGCAAGCACTGTAAATATGCTTACCACTTGAAAACAGAAGGGCTTAGATCTCTTGAAATGCCTGCAAACCAGCCCAATTAAACGTAATATTTTCCAGATATACAAAACCAGATTCAACATGCAGCCTGAAGCCTTATATAGGTTCTTTAAAATGAGGGTACAGAGTCAAACATGAAATGACTGCATATTTAATACACATAAATTCCAAACAGCAATGAATATGATTTATGGCTGTGGAGTAGCAAGTACTGAAGGACTTAACATTAGTTCACATCTTACCAATTTACATCCTTTCAATTTCACACAAGCCACCATCCAGTTCAACAAAGCCTAGCTGGATCTGTTTGGTGATCAGGTATGTGATATCACCAGCCATGAAATAATGAAATAGAAAAGAAACATAGGATAAACTGCCAAAGCTCTCCGGCCAGGGGGTTGACTATCTCCAAGAAACACCATTGAGGCTAGAAAAAAAAATCAATGCATTAAGTCAGTGACATTTAAAGTTCTCATGGTGACTACAAAAGTACTGTCTTATGGGTTGTTAGCTGTGTAGTTTTATAGCTAGTTACCAATGCAAGTAGCCGGTATCTCCTATATCACAGGAGAATGGAAATACCTGCCACTTTCATCTTCAAGATCTTAACATCTCAGATGACTTCAATCAACAGAATTAATTAAACTCCAGAAATAAAAGTTACATTAATTCTTTACCAGACTACACTGACTCTGTTTCACAGTTGGACGGTGAATGAACTCCACAACAGAATCCCACTTGTGTAGTTATTCAGCTACCTTTTATAGAACCTTAAGGCTCTTAACCATGTTCACAAAAGTCTCTTTCCATGGAACATTTTAATATTATCCTCCCCCCATACCCAAGTCTCTGATGTTCTCTCCTATTCCCTTCATATTATCAAACTAATATTTGAATGTATTCTTCAGTTATCTGATACAACTTATAGGCCCAGCCCATCTCATCCTTCTTGACTAAATTGCTGTAAAAATAAGAGGTGAAAGGTAGCGTACAAAATAACATTTTTAATGTTCTCAAGTACTCTGCACTTCATTTCTCTCAGTCCAAATATTCCCCTTAGTGTTTTTGTCCTAAACCACATTCAACTATATCCTTCAGTGTGTGAAAGATTAAGTTTCACAAAAAAGAATGGGCAGAAATTATGCCTTCCATCTAGTGGTCTCTAAATGTGGTTGCAATAAATTTAACAAGCTTTTGTGACACAAAATCTAGTCTGCTGCAATTGCACAGTTAAGTATGTAATTACAGTAGCATCCTTTAATTCTAGCAAGAGAAATTATTTGTGAAACACCTTCAAATGTTTAAGCTGGGACAGCACAGTCAGAATAGTGACTACACTGTGTTTCAGACAGACTAAGATTTAATTTCCAGCAGGGGCAGAAGATTTTTCTCTTCTCTGAAACAGTCTCACCCAGCCTCCTATTTAGTAGGTACTGGGGATTCTTTACTCTGGCGTAAAGTGGTCCGGGCATGAAACTGACCACTCATCTCTGTCTGGTGCTGACATTAAGAATGACTGGTGATACATCTCTACTCTCTCTATACAGGGTGTTTCACGACTTTAGGGCATAACTGCAGGAGGTGATTTCTTAGGTCTTTGTGATGAAAAAAAGTTCATATAAACATGTGTCCAATTTTGGACGGTTACGGAGTTATGACCGTTTGAAACTCAGAATAGAAGGTAACGATTACTGACAACAAACGGAACAAAATAATAAACCAGCATAATACATGATACATTTAAAGTATAAATGTAAAG
>Ga0209737_10001519_pt1 | contig 16597 bp, 8 predicted proteins | sample TergutCu122P3_FD_187284 | JGI IMG/M metagenome (GOLD analysis project Ga0209737, IMG submission 187284) | Cubitermes ugandensis P3 segment gut microbial communities from Kakamega Forest, Kenya - Cu122 P3 (SPAdes) (version 2) | ecosystem: Host-associated > Arthropoda: Insects > Digestive system >...
ATAAATACTTCTCCATTTTTCCATACGGTCGTGGCATCTGGCAAACCGCTTAGAGTATAAATATCTCTTTTGGGCTTTATTATCTCAGGTTCTACCCAAGGTTTTTTACAGCAAGAGAAAGCAGAGAAAACAACAAGAATAATTAATAAATTGATATTAATTTTCATAACAGTAAATATTAAAAAGTTAAACAAAAATTAGTATCTTACAACTTTTTGAGTAAAGAGTTGTTGATTTGTACCATATACAATTAAGAGATAGATACCGCTCTGGCTTGGAATTGATACAGAGATATTATTGTCTGTTATTGCTTGGCGGCTTATTAACGCACCCGCAGAAGAATAGAGATTGATATACTCTGCATTTACATCTTTTCCAAATGTTAGCAATACACTTGCTTCTTCTCTTAATATAGTAGGATATACTATTAAGTTCTCTTCAAAAGAAGATTTTTTTGAAGGCATACTGCTTGGACTTGGATAAGATTGACACTCATAAGCCCCAATATCAACTATCTTAGGAAAAATTCTTGCGTTGGCTGCCAAATCATAATCATTGAAAAAAATATTCGGAATAAAACTGTTTTCTCCCTTATCTATAAGAGGACTACCTTTGTCACAATCCAATTCAAAATTAGGACTATAATACATATCATTTGACGGATTAACAAATATGGGGTCAATATCTAAATTATCCCCGAGGTCAATAACATCAGGTGCAAGTTGCCAGTTTGAGCCACTGCCACCACTACCCATTATATCCGAATTTGCTGCGTTAATAACAGATGTTGAATTCTCATTCCAAATTCTTACTGCAGGTAAAAACTCAATAGGGTTAGGATATGCTTGGTCGTCGTACCATATTATAGAATTTAGAATATTCACCTCTGAAGAGTGTGCTCTCAAAGCAAGTTCTTTTTCTTCTTCATTGTTTGCTATGGTAACATTAATTAAGTCAAGTGTAGTTCCCAACGTACCAATTACGGCAACAGGAAGTGTTGCGCCAGTTGCAACTTTATTATTTGTAATTTCAACATTAAATAAAGTTACATATCCATAAGTGCCTGTTTCACAAAAAATAAGTGCTTCTAAATCATTCCCCGCATAACTTCTATTAAAACGTATTATAAGGTTTGAAAGCATCTGCTTACCTGACCCTAACATAATTCCTGCCAAACCGCATTCATTTTTTTCTATAACAAATCCGTCAAAAGTAGAATTTGTACCATTTAGAGATAACCAGCGGATGTTATTAATACCTGTTATCACGCTTTGATTAACATTCCAAGCGGTTCTTTCGCTCAGGTTTGCTTCTGTTCCATCAAAGCCACCATAAATTTGCAAGTCAGAACCAGCAACTAAAACACAACTAAAATAGTATGCAGATTGATCTGGCGGATAAAAAAACGTGCTTGGGTCGTATATACCCGCTTTTACCCAAATTTCATCGCCGTCTGATGCATTAAGCATCACAAGATCTAAATGCTTACAAGCATCTGTCCAAGTTGTTGCATCAGACCAATTTGTGTTTGTGCCCGCGGCATCAACATAATAACGCGTTGCGTTAGCCGTATTAATACCAAAAAGTATTAATAACAATAAAAATAATAGTTTTTGTCTCATAATAATATAAATTTAAAGTTAAAATGGCTGCAAATATATGAAATTTATTTTAATAAAAGTGTTTTTTAATAAAGATTAACAAAAAAAATATAAAAAAGGGCGAACACACAGGTTCGCCGCTACAGTTTTGTATTTTTTGTTATTGGACGTATGCAATAGTCCTCCCTACCTCGTTAGCAAGAACTTGATACTCAGCCCTGCATTTGTAACAGCCATTGGATATGAGGTGGTTATAAGCGGTGTATTCGATTGGTAATCGAAGAAGAAGCGGAAATTGAGTTTTGACGAGAAAATATAGTCGGCGGTAAATTTCACCGAAAATGTTTTGTTGCCTGCGGTTGCTTGCGGCGGCTCGTCTGTGTCAATTCTGCGCAAGAGCGTTGATAAATCTTTGAGCGAGAAATCGAGGCGCATTGTCAAGTCATTTTTCACGCGCTTAACTTGGTTGCCTCTCGTTTTTACAAGAATATCAAAGTCCTTGATTATGTAGCCGATACCAAACACCATTTCATTGGTATACACCTCGGCAATCTGCAAACTGGTGATATTGAGCGCAATATTGCGTTGGCGGTTGTATCTTGCTGTGCCTGTAAAACTATTTTTCAGTGCAAAATCAACTCCGACAAACGGCGCAAAATTTTCTGTAATCGAAACACTGGCAATATCGTAACCGCTCGAAGGAGTCCATCTCTCTCGCCATTCATCGTAAATAAAACCAAAACCATCTTCGTATGGAACAAAACCTGTGTAAGAGGTATATGAACCAATATTGTAACTGCTTTGATATGAGTGATTTAAAACAAATGACCTGAAATGTTTTGCAATAATCGGAATATTTATCAAACCATCAAAAGAGACCGTCCAGTTGGGTAGCGGAAACATCGACCTGAGCGAAGGAACGATATCTGATTTTGTCTTATCAATAGAACGTCCCGAATACGCCGCCAAAAATGCAGGTATCATTGCATCGCCAGACCTTGCTGAAACATCATTTGATGAAACAAAGTTTCCATCCGGATTTCTTACGTCTCTATATTGCTCTACTATGCGCTCTGCCATTGCTTCACGATATACACTAAAAAGGTCGTAAGCGCGCTTGTTACCAAGTTTTACGCTTTTTGTCCAAAACGATGTGCCAAGCGCAATATGCGTTACTTGGTAATTACCCGAAAATACAGTTTGCATATTGCCGCTTGTAATATTTTGAATTACCGTATTATCGGTTGCCATTCGGCGCGCCGTAAGGTTGATTTTAAATCCTTGGAACGGTTCTACATTCGCCTTCATATCTAAATCAGACATAAAACTTACCGCAGAAGGATTAACAACCATATCATCTCCAATAACATTTGATGCTATCCAACCTCTTTCACTCGCTTTTTTAATGTATTTATAATCTGGGTCGCGACCGGGCATTCCGAAAGCGAAGTCCAAGCCCGGACCTACTATGCCGCCCATTTTGCTTTGTCCGAAAAATACTGCATCTCCTGTAAAACCCGCCAAAGTCAAACCGCTTGATTCTCTATACGTTATAGATGCAGTGCGCACCATCATAAAAAATCTTGTGGTGAAAGCCCCAACATCTTTTGCTGTGATTTTTTTATTCAAATTCGGGTCTGTTGTTGTGATAGTTAATGCCAAAGAGTCGTTGGCGTTGCCCGAAATTGTGATTGTATTTTTGTCTTTTGCTACAAATTTTACCTTTACTTTTTTACCTTTCGAATTTTTGGTTGTAACCTCCATTGTGGTTGAGTTTAAGCCGTGCCTCACATCAACCGAACCGCTTTCCGGAATAACTGCCGTTCTTTCTATTGTTTTTGGATTAAAGCGGTTTCTGCTTCCGCTACGCCCGCCATATTTTTGATTAACCGACTTTAGATATTTCGATTTATTGTAGAGCGTTTCAAATCTGAATTGTCCGTCTATTTGCCAGTTTGCAACGCTTGAAATTACGTTTCCGAGATTTGTGCCGTCCTGTGTCATCGCTCCCAAATTCCAGTTATAAGATGTGTTGTATGAGGCAGTTGAAGTTATCCAGTCGAAAATTGGAATTTTGTTAATAGGCACTGCATAAGTTGCCGAAAATACCTGTTGATAGGTAAGCGGCGTGCCAAAATTTTTCAAACTTTGTAAAACCGTATCTTTCCAATTTTCATATATCTCGGCAGGGAAAAAACGTCTATTTACAGGCGAGTACATTGTTTCCTCAATACGCGAATTGGTCGCGCTTTGGAATGTAAATTTAAGGTTTTTTGTTAATTCATAGTTAAAATTGAATGTTCTGCCCCAATTAAAGTTTTTGGCGGAAGAAAATAGCGGATTTTCCCAATCGTTTCTATAATCTCCTCTACCTTCAATTCTATAAAGTTCTGCTATCGAACCCTCCAAATCGCGCATCTGCGTTTCGGAATAGATACGCGCCACATTTACCGCAAGGGCAACGCGAGACGGCGAATAATTTATACCAAAATCCTTAATAATTTTCCAAACGGGCTTTTCTAACTTTTTCGCATTTTTGAACGGCTCCCAAGTTTGCGGCGCAGTGTTGAAATCGTAATTTATTGAACCCTGATGATTGATATTTGTATTTCTATCTGTTTCAGGGTCATACATTCGCATTCTGTTGTAGGCATACGAAAACGACAAGTTTGCAGGGTCGTAGAAATGCGGACGTTTGCCTCTAATATCAACCTTTACGCCCGTAACATTGAAACTTTCTGTTATTGTGCGCGTTTGCACCAGATGCAAAATTGAGTCCTTGTCTGACTGCTTTTCGTAACTGTCGAGCGCATCACTGAGCAGCATATCGCCGTCAAGCGGACTATATTTTGGTTTAGAATTTTCTATCGAATATGAATAATAGACAGGAATATTAACTTTTGCTTTTTCTGGAAAAAATCGCCCCATTTGCACCTGCGTAGCCACGTTGAACTGGTAATAGTCGTCCATTCGGCGTTCCAGAAGCGACTGCTCTATTCCACCAAAACTCGCTGACTCATATCTACCCGAAACATTTACATTAGCAAAGTCAGAGAGCGCGATAACCATATTTCCGAGCGCGCCCCAGCCGCCGGCTTGGTCAAAGTCGGTCAAGCGCAGTTCATTAACCCAAACCTCGCCCGATTTTGGCTCAATTCCATTAGCATTTCTAACACCAATCATTATTGTTTCAATATCGCCAATATTTGGATTACCCACAATTGTAACCTTGTTTTGAGGTTTTTCGGGGTCATACATAAAGTATGGAGTTAGTAGCGAAACGCCCGATTCGCTGTTATTTCTTGCTGTGTTTCGCTGTTTTTTCAATTCGGTGAAAACGCTCAACGGAAAATCAAACTCATTATCTCTCATCCAAACCTCTCCTGCTCTTGCGGGCGTATAATAGCCCCAAGGGGTAACTTTCAGCGGTATTTCGTATTCATAATAGTTATTTACAAGGTCGCTTCCGATACGAATAAATACAGAAAGGTCATTATCTCTTAGATTTTCAACAATATCATCTGGCGTTCTGTGAATATGAGCAAACATTTGCATACGTTTATATCTTCTCAAATCGAATCTCATTCTTTTGAAAACCGCTCTTGCATCGCCGCTTGCAAGGTTATGCACGCGCAACACCATTGACTGCTCGTTCTGTCGGCGAAGTTGCGGTTGGCTCGGGTCGGTTTCGCGCGTAACACCGGGCGGAATAACATAATTTACCGTATTCTGACTGCCGTCCATATTTACTCTGCCATTTTCTTCAATATTTACGGACGAAACGGTGATTGTGCCTTGTACTGCAGGCGGTGTAGCGGTTTGAGATAAATCTTTGGTGAAGGTGCGCCATTCGCCGCGTACAAGTTCGAGCGTAGCAAAGCGCAAATGTATCTCCTCTTCAAAATCAGTGAGGAACATTCGCATAAAACGAATTGATTTAAAGTCGCGAATGCCACCAATTCTGTCTTCAAACTCGCTAACAGGAATTTTATATTGATACCATTTTACTGTTGATTTGGTGCCATTTGCAAGCGTTGCCTCGTATTCACGAACATCTGTAATAAAATTTCCAACTTGCATATCGCTGTGCCGCAACGGAATTCTATATTGGAAATATCTTTCATATTCATTTAAGGTATTATCTTGGTTTATATCCTCCACATCAGGCATAGAGGTTGCCGAAGTTGCAAAATTTTCTCCGTTATTATCGGCTTCGGAAGAGTTTCCTTCCGTTCCGTTGAAATATTTATATCGCGCCAAAATTGGAAGTTCCAGAGCATCATAATCAGAGCCGCGATAGTGGTGGAAGTTATCGCCCGCAGGGTCGTTCCACACTTTATCAATAAAACTACTGCTTATGCCATTATTATTAAGTTGCAAAATATAGTTGGCATAAACGCCAAAGGTACGCTCGTCTTCCGTTCTCAAACCATTAAAGCCGACATCTTGATATATTCTTGAATTTCTATCAGAGGAGAACGCCAAAACGGTTGATTGTTGCGTTGGCACACGTCCCCAAACTGTTCTTTCGGTTAAAAGCGTGTCGCCATCAATGGGCATTCCGTTTTCAAAAAATTTCTTTCCGTCTTTTAAAATATCTTCCGAAATATCGCCAAGATTTATGTATAAATTGCCGCCTCTGTGTGTTCCCTCAGTATCATTGACAAAGGGGTCCATCAACCAAAATTCAAGATATTCAATATTTGACTGCTCAAAGTCAGAGGTTTCGATTTTACGCATCATTCCTCCCCAACGGCTTCTTGGATTTCTCAATCTTCCGTCTGGAAAAATACCTGAAGAATATGTTGACGGCAAAACGTCGAGGTTATAAGGTCCGCGTTCTTCGGGGTAAAAACTAACATTCAACACAGGAATATACGCCTCTTGTCCTTGCATCGGGTCACGGTTTGGAAAAATTTCTCTTTCGGAAATATCACGAGTTAAATGGTTTGAACGAGCATCTTTGTCGTTTTTCAAATAGTTAGGCATTGTTGATGAGCGCTCTCTATTAAAAACTGAATTATCTATAGAAAACCAAGCGAACAAAGCGCGGTTTTTTCCGTAATCAATATCATTACTCAAAGTTGCTTCGGGAAACAGTGGATTGTCGGTATTTGCGGGCGTACTTGCCAATGTCCAATAGTGCGGATAGCGCAAATCAATTGATGTTCTTGTTGTTTCAAAATCATCAAGATAGGCGTTTCCTCTGTTGTTTCTAACCTTTCTGTGTCCCGGTATCATCTGGGCAACTTCGGCGTTCAAAGTGATTGACGAAGGAGCAGATGCTTCCAAAAGCGGTAATTTGTCGAGCGCAGTTGTGAGCCACTGGAAACTTTTTCGGTAAGAGGCATTTAATCCCCAAATAGTGTTTGCAATCGGCTCATTGCCCATCATTGTTTTGGTAACAAGGGGCATTTCTGTAAGGTGCATAATAGTTCCGCCAACTACAAAATCATTGCTGAAAGCGTATTCAAGAGACGTTCCCAATAGAGTTTTTCGCTGCATATTAAACATCTCTCGGCTCTCCAAGCGGACATCAACAGGTGTGTTTGACGACAAAATTGATTGATTAAGAATTGTTACAACACCCATTATGTAGTCGATTGTGTAATCCACATTTTCTACCAAAGTGATACCGCCCGCAGTAACCGTTACCGAGCCGCGCGGAACATTCATTGCATTTAGGTAAATTTCCGAATTTGAAGTCCCTTGATACGAGCCGGAAATTCTAAACTTATTTCTTTCAGAATACTCCGAAGCAGCAACCAAAGTAGAATCATAAAGTTCTTGAAAAACATATCTATCTGCAAGTCCGTTAAGTGATGGGTCGCCGCCCGTTATTTCTCTGCGTAAATGGCTACCAAACGGCTCTACCACAGGAAAAATTACTCTTCCCATAGAAGAAATTATTGTGTAGCCCTCCACATAGTCGAATTTTCCGTCTGGGCGCGGATTGTTAAAAACGTCCAATCTGTCAAGATTCATCACTCTAAGAAGAGTTCTATCTTTGATATTTCCAACAGGAATATAATTTAAAAAAGTACCTGTAGAATCGTTTCTATACAGCACATTGAGTTTGAAATTTTCCTGTTGAAACGAACTTGCACCCAAAGAATAGACGTTTTTCATCATCAAATCCCAAAGAGTGCTGTAGTTTGCAACCGCAGTTCCTTTTAGCAATTTAACTATCAATGCATCAGAGGCATTATCTACATTCGTGGAAAACTCGCCGACTTGAAAATTTTCTCCATTTCTTTGGTATCTAAACGCCACCGCCAAAACCTCGTCCGCCTGCAATGTCTGACGCAACGAAATAAAACCCAAAGCAGAGTTTAGCGTATATTCAGAAGGGTCAAGACGGCGTGCTGATTCAATTTTTTCGTAATCCTCGCTTGGAATTAAGTTACCGTACATACCCGCCATTGTTTGCGTAAATGTATTAATATTGCGAATGCCGTCATTGTCTTTTACTGCACTATAAAGATTATTTGTGTTATTTGCAGGCGGCTGAGAATATGTAACACCCCAGATGGTGCTATTTACTTTATCGCTCTCGCCCAAGTCGGTAAAAGCGGCAATATTGCGTGCGTGGTCAAAACGTCCGCGCTTGTTGGTTACCCAAACCTCTACGTCCGTAATAGTTATGCCAGAAGTGATAAAGGGAAGTTGCGACATATTTCTGTCGTAGTTATCGCGGAAAAATTGCGCAAGAAAATAGTGTCTGTTTGCATCGTACTGGTCGGCAGGAACTTCAAAATCAATAGTGCGCACGCCGCCGTTGGTATTCACGTTTTGGCTTGACGACTGCTGCTGAGACACCACTGCCGACACCTTCAATTTACCAAACTGCATATCGGTTTTAATACCAAAAAGCGAGGTACTGCCCGGTATCAACGCCGAATTGACATTCATACTAACATTTCCCGCCTCAATTCTTCTCAGCCATTCGTCCTCTTTGCCCTCGTATGCAAGTTTGAGGTTTTGGCGGTCAAAATCAAAGGTAGATTGGGTGTCGTAGTTCATATTGAACTTGATTTTTTCACCCACCGAAGCGTTCATACTCATCTGAATTTTGGTGTCAAAATCAAACATCGTGGTCTTACGCAGGCGTTCCGAAAGCAGATAATTTTGAATATTGTTATGCTTAATACCAAAGGTTATTTCCGCCGACCCTTGTGTCCTGATTTGCACTCCGCCCGGTCCAAAAAGTTTATCAGCAGGACCAAGCGAAAATTTCATATCGGTAATGTTGAATTTATCTTCATAATTTTGCGCCGCCTCTGCGTTTCTTGCACGCCAATAGTTGTCCATATCCTGTCTGAGCGTGTATTCCCTGTACTCCTCTTCCGACATCACATAAGGCGCACCAACTTCCATATCGCCGATTTTGGTACGAAGAATATATGTACGCGTTTCGTAATCAAATTCTATTTCTGTTCTCACATTATCGGGTGTCTGCAAATCGACAGGGTAACCTTTTTCAAAATCCAAATACTCAAGCGTTTCCAACGGGCGCACAGAAATCACGTTAGAAATTCCGCTTGGCTCGGGCGGCTCTGGCTCATTGTCCTGATAATAATACGCCGAATAATCAAAACTTTCCGAAAACGAAGGCATTGCGTAGCCTGCAAACACAGCCACGCAACCCAAAACGCAAAGCGTTGTTATTATTTTTTGTAATAAATTCAATGTTTTTTATAATAATTTTAATGCCTGTTTAATTACTTGCTCTATTTTCAAAGCAGGGTTAATTTCATAAACCTTGCTAACTGCTTTTTGTGCAGCAGATTGATTAAAGCCGAGCATTACAAGTGCTGCCGTTGCCTCATTCGATAACGTATTATCAATAACAATTGCGCCTTTGCTCGAAATTTCCACTTTCATCACCTTATCTTTCAAATCGACAATAATACGCTCAGCAGTTTTTCCGCCGATACCTTTAACGCTTTTCAACACCGAAATATTGCCCGAAATAATCGCGCTCTGCAACTCCGCAGGCGACAGAGATGACAAAATTACCCGAGCCGTATTCGCTCCCACACCCGAAACCGAAATCAGCAGCAAAAACAACGCACGCTCTTCTTTTGACAAAAAGCCGAACAAAATATGAGCATCTTCACGAATTGCCTCATAAATAAAGAGTTTCGCGTTTGTTGCACCATTGAGCTCCGAAAATGTTATCAGCGAAATATTTATGTGATAACCAATATTTCCCGCCTCAACCACAACGTGCGCAGGTGACAGTTCAATTATTTCCCCTTTTATATAGTCAATCATTTTTTCAGTTATGTAAGTCATTAACCGACTTATCAAGTATTATAAACGTATTTTTATAAAAATTATTGTGTAAAAAATTTACTAACAGCTTTAAAAATCATAATTCATAACTCTTAATTCATAATTATATTCGCCTGTAATCAAATTTCTTTTTTCATCTGTTATATTTAGAATTATTTTAAAGTTATTTCCTGTTCTTTCAAACGAAATATCGCCTGTGAGAATGTTGGAAGTATCTGCTGATGAGGCGTTTCTGTAAAAATTCCAGTACGTTCCCCACCTGCCGCTTCCTATTTTTGTACCCCAAAGCAGCGTGTTGTTTTCATAAATTCTACTCACTTGGTAGGCGCCATTTGGCGGAAAATCGACTGACGTTGAGTGTATTCCGAGAATTAGCGCAAAGCCGCTTTTGATTTTTCCTGCATCTGTTCGGCGCAAATCGACGGAATAAAAATAGATTTCGTAATAATAAAGTGAATTATCAAGCAATTTTCCCCAACGCACAAAATCGCCCTTTTGTATCTGATAATCAATGGTATCAACGCGAATTTGCGCAACTGCAGGTTGGTCGAAAAGCAAATTGTAGCGCACCGCGCCCGCAAAATGTCCTGTAATTGAATCGCCGTTTTCGCAAACAAAATGAAACTCAAAACTTTTGCCAAGTTTTAAATGGTTTTTCACTTCCACATAACCGCCTGATATTGCAACAGTTAAAGTATCTTCTTTGGTTCTAATTTGTAGGTACGAATCATCTGAAAAAATATTTTTTTCGCCAACAGAATTTTCTACATAATATTTTCCTTCGGGTAAAGTATCTGAAAATGAGAATGTTGAAAGTGCCAAAATTGTACCTGTGCCCGAAATTCCGTCTTCGTTCATTGTGATAGAATTTGAGGCAAAATATAGGTTCATTGTATTTAAGCTGACACCATTTTCATCGCCAAAATTTGAACAACGGGCGTTTTTAAGTCCGTAATTTTCTCCATTATAGACAATTTTTCCACCGCTTTGTGCTTGCTGTTCTACTTTTTTGCAAGCAGAAAAACACACAATTAATATTAGAAACAAAATATTTTTTTTCATTTTTATAATTTATAATTCATAATTGTTATTGCTGCCATTGCCTCCACCACCGCCAACGCGCGCGGAACAACACAAACATCGTGCCTGCCGTTAATTTCTATCGTGTAACTATTTCCGTGAATATCAACACTTTGTTGCGCTTTTGCAATGCTTGATGTCGGTTTGAAAGCAACGCGAAAATATATATCGCTGCCTGTAGAAATTCCGCCCAAAATTCCGCCGCAATTATTCGTTTTTGTTTTAATTGTCTGATTTTCAGTCACAAAAATATCGTTGTGTTCGCTGCCGAGCATTTTTGCAGAATCAAAACCACAACCGTAATCAAAACCTTTCGCCGCGGGAATGCTCATCATTGCAAACGCTAACTGCGCCTGCAATTTATCAAAAATCGGCTCACCAACGCCAATCTCCACCCCGCGAATTACACAGGTAACAACGCCACCGACAGAATCACCGTTTTTTTGAGCATTTTCAATCTCTTGTAGCATCAAATTCGCCGTTTTTTCGTTTGGCGTAAAAATTGGGTTTTGCTTTATTTTATTAAAATTTAATTCTATATAATGTTGATTTTCAGCGATTTTGCCAATTTGCGAAATATATGAAAAAATCGAAATTCCTTTTGTTATCAAAAATTGCTTTGCGAGCGCACCCGCTACTACACGCACAACCGTTTCCCGCGCCGAAGCCCTGCCACCACCGCGATAGTCTCTTATTCCATATTTTTGTTGATAGGTAAAATCAGCGTGAGATGGGCGAAAAACATTTTTAATTTGTTCGTAGTCAGTACTTTTTGCGTCGTTATTCTTTATTATAAACGCAATCGGCGCACCTGTAGTTTTATCCTCAAAAATGCCCGAAAGAAACTCAACTTCATCATTTTCAGCACGTTGCGAAGAAAAAAAGAATTTACCTGTTTTTCGGCGTTCCAACTCTTGATTTATTTGCAGAAAATCAATAGAAAAATTGGCGGGAAACCCGTCTAAAACACCACCTACAGCAACACCGTGGCTCTCGCCGAAAGTGGTCAAAACAAAATTTTTACCTATACTATTCATAAAAAAAATACGCATTGTCATTCGTTGAGAAAATCCCTGTAAGACAAGGTTTGAGCGTCCAGTTTTCTTTGTAATCTGCCGTCCCCAATTGGATACCTTTCGGCGCAGCCCGCCATTGAAACACTGACCTTCTCGGAAAAATAATTGTTTGTAGAACTTTCCAATCTCAGAACAATACGTAAGTCATTAATACGACTGCAAAGGTAATAATTTTTTTTATTACAACAAACAATTTTACAAAAAAAGTGATTTGTGTTCGCTTGGAACAACCCTTTTTATTTTATCAAATATTGTGCTATCTGTACCGCGTTTAATGCTGCGCCTTTGCGTATTTGGTCAGTAACGCACCAAAACGAAAGCCCATTTTCGTTTGTCAAGTCCTTGCGCACACGCCCAACAAAAACAGGGTCTTGGTCAGCAGCAAAAAGCGGCATCGGGTATTTTTTATTTTCAATATCATCAATCAACACCACGCCCCGCGCACTTTCAAACGCTCTCATTGCATCTTTTACAGAAATCGGTTTTTCTGTTTCCACCCAAACCGCCTCAGAATGAGCGCGTAATGACGGCACACGCACACACGTTGCGCTCACTTGAATATCTGAGTGCATAATTTTGCGCGTTTCGTGATACATCTTCATTTCCTCTTTTGTGTAGCCGTTTTCGGTAAAAACATCAACCTGCGGTATCATATTATACGCCAACTGATATGGGAATTTCTCAATTGTAACTTCCTCTCCATTAATAATTTGGCGATATTGATTTTCTAGTTCCTGCATAGCCGCTGCACCTGCGCCAGATGCCGATTGATAGGTGCTAACGTGAACTTTTTTGATGCGCGAAATATCTTCCAACGCTTTGAGCGCAACCACAAGTTGAATAGTAGTGCAATTTGGGTTTGCGATAATTCTGCGAGGGCAAAATTTTGCATCTTCGGCATTAACTTCGGGAACAACCAACGGCACATCATCGTCCATACGAAACGCGCTCGAATTGTCAATCATAATCGTGCCAAAGCGCGTAATATCATCTGCAAACTCCTTTGAAATACTCGCACCAGCCGACACAAAAGCAAGCTGAATTCCTTTGAAATCATCACCGTGCCGAAGCAGTTGAACCTTTATTTTTTCGCCTCTAAAAACATATTCGTTGCCAACACTGCGCTCTGAACCAAAAAGATAAAGATTTTCCAAAGGAAATTGTTCTTCTTCAAGAATTCTTAATAATTCCTGTCCTACCGCGCCGCTTGCGCCTACTATTGCTACATTCATAAATTTTGTTTAAAAAAATTGATTGCAAAATTATTAAAAAATTATGAATTATGAATTATGAATTATGAATTATTTTGTAATTTTGTAAAATTTTGATTTATAACACAATAAATTTTGTCATTAATTGTTTAATAAATATATTTAAATTTTAATAATATGAAAAAACTTTTTTTCACAACTTTTTTAATGATTTTTTGTTGCGTTGCTTATTCACAACAAAAATTAAGCACAACAAACAAACAAGCGATAAAATTTTATCAAACTGCAATGGCTACAAAACCGCCTAATGGAATAAGAGAGGCGTTTATTAAACGAATGGAACAGGCAATAAAACTTGATAAACTTTTTACCGAAGCATATTGGGCTATATCTGATATTACATATCATTATGACACAGATAATTCAATAAAAATGCTTAATTTGGCTATAGAAAACAATGCGCCGCGCAAGGCAGAAACACAAATAAAACTTGCAGAATATTATTATAAACAAAAAAAAGATTATCAAAAAGCAATAGAGACAATCGAAAAAGTATCTGATGAAAAATTTATTGGCAAAAAAAATGAATTATTAAAAAAATATCAGATAGTTGATAAACTATTCAAAGATACCGTGCCTTTTGCGCCAAAAAATCTCGAACTTTTAAACACAGATTTTGACGAATATTTTCCGTCAATAACGGCTGACGGAAAAATTATGTCCGTAACGCGCTCATTACAAAGTAGCCGTAATAATCGAGAGGATTTGTATTACAGCACAAATGTAAATGGAACTTGGATGCCACTTATGCCGATTGAGGGCTTAAATACCAGTGAAAATGAGGGTTCTCAAAGTTTTTCGGCAGATGGACGATATATGTTTTTTGTGGCGTGCAACAGGCGCGGAAGCGGCGGCTGCGATATTTATTATTCCATCAACAACGGCGGCTCGTGGAGTAATCCAATTCCTGCGCCGTACCCTGTAAATTCGGGGGAATGGGACAGCAACCCAGTTCTTTCGCCTGCGGGCAACGAACTTTTTTTTGTGTCAAGCAGAAAGCCAAATTTTGGCGGAAAAGATATTTGGCATTGCGATGTAAAAATTCTTGACGGCGGAATACTGCAATTTTCCAACGCAAGAAATCTCGGAAAACCCATTAATACAGCAGGAAACGACTTTGCGCCCTTTATTCACACCGACAACAAAACGTTCTATTTTGCCTCAGACGGACACCCATCGCTTGGCGGGTCAGACATTTTTGTCTCTTGGCGAGATGAAAAAGGTGTTTTTTCTGAGCCAAAAAATCTCGGTTATCCAATAAACACAGCAAATGACGAATACGGAATTGTGGTCAGCGCAAATGGAAGTCAAGCGTATATTTCTTCTTGGAACTACGAAAAACCAAGTCGCCGACTTGATATTTACCAGTTTGAACTTTATCCCGAAATCAGCCCAAAATCAATGAGTTACGTTGTGGGAAACGTTTATGACGCGGTAACTTTGAAAAAACTTGATGCTGCCGTTGAGGTTTATGATTATGAAACGCAAAAGACAATTTCAGAGTCGATTTCGGACAGAAGAACCGGCAATTTCACAACATTTTTACCCAATGAGGGACAATTTGGACTAAACGTGCGCCGAACTGGCTATCTTTTTTATTCGTCTAAAATAACTTCAAAAAACGACTCTTTGATGGTTGCTTTGCAGCCGATTAAGAAAGGCGAAAAAATTATTTTAAACAATATTTTCTTTGCCTTTAATTCAGCGGAATTGCAACAAGAGTCAGAAAAAGAAATCAACGAGATTTTCAATTTCCTCAAACAAAATCCAACTTTAAAAATGGAAATTGTTGGACATACCGACAATATTGGCAGTGAAAAATTCAACCTTACCCTTTCTGAAAATCGCGCCGCCGCCGTCCGCAATGCGCTTATTGCCAAAGGTATTGCACCCGAAAGATTGACCTATAAAGGTCTTGGCTTTTCACAGCCAATCGACACAAACAGCACCGAAGAGGGCAGAGAAAGAAATCGAAGGGTTGAATGCGTGATAATGTGATATATCGTAGGGGCGTATTGAATACGCCCTTTTTCAAAAACAAAAGAGGCGTATTCAATACGCCCCTACATTGTACCTATTTTAATTATAACCTGTCCAAGAGATAACATATTCTATTTTGTCGTTATTGGGGAAATCTTTTAATATCTCAAATTTGCCTGCAATGCCAAGCTCTTTACAGGTGAGTTCAAAATGGCAAAGCGCAATTCCCATATCAATAGCATCGAACATTAGATAGGTTTTTTTATAAAAATGCAAGATATTATCTTTTAACAATGCGCGCCATTCCTGCTTGTTGTTTGCCGATGGCGCCAAACGCACCATTTCAAGAGGCATTGAAAAAGCACCCGCACTGCTCTCTGTCAGCGGATTATCAAAATTATTATCAAAAAAGAGTTCACCAAACAGTTTGCGCGATGTATGTTTTTTATCGGAATTGATAATATATTTTTCAATAAAATTTTTCTTGTCGCTTGCATAACCAACAGGCGAAACAATTTTTAATACCTCTTTGGAATTAAGATTTATTTGTTTTTTGAAGTCGCTACGGCTAAAAGAACCGCCAAGCCAACAAGTTCCAAGTCCTAAATCGGTACAAAATAAAACGACCTGCTCAAACATATATGCAGCAGCCGTTTCAGCAAAAGGGGCTTCTTCATAAATCAATGCCAAATAGTCCGAAGCGCCTTTAATAAAACCATAAGTTCCCAATTTTATGGGTTCTTCATTAGAATTTACACTTATAAATTCTATACGCGCTTTTGCACCAAAAGGCGGTTTTAGTTGATTGATATATTGTTTAATTTGAACAATATGTTCATCACGCAACGGCTCGCCTGTATAAGTGCGAACAGAACGTCGCTTTTTAATGGCTTCTACTATATTCATTTTTTATAACTTTTTATATTTACTATAAACTACCTACTACCAATTATTTTATTTTATCCACCCCTCAAATTCAAATTTACAATCTCGCCATTCGGGCAAAATATTGACGTATGTCTCCTTGATTTTTGCTCTAATCCAATCCTTAATAATTTTTTCGCTATTCACATTCTCTGCATATCGCTTTAATACTTCGTAGTCGTCAGTGAGATTTGCCTTGTGGTTGGGCAGTTTGTTTTTCACTCTAACAATGGCATAAACTTCGTGTCCAAGCCGCGAGTCAAGCATTGCAAATGGTGCGGAAATTTCACCTATCTGCATATCATAAACCCTTTTTGCAATTTCGGGCGGCAGTTCTTGATACTCGAATTTTGCCGAACCGCTATTT
>Ga0209737_10001520_pt1 | contig 16590 bp, 13 predicted proteins | sample TergutCu122P3_FD_187284 | JGI IMG/M metagenome (GOLD analysis project Ga0209737, IMG submission 187284) | Cubitermes ugandensis P3 segment gut microbial communities from Kakamega Forest, Kenya - Cu122 P3 (SPAdes) (version 2) | ecosystem: Host-associated > Arthropoda: Insects > Digestive system...
CGCGCTTTATACCGCTTGGCTTTTCCTGCCTTGGGTTATCAAACCACTTTGGAGTCCTTTTGTGGATTTATTAAAAACTAAACGCTGGTGGATTGTGATTATGCAAATAGTGCTTGGAGCCGGTTTTGCCGGAATTGCGCTGAGTATCAACGCGCCATTTTTCGTTCAGGCTACATTAGCATTTTTCTGGCTGGTGGCGTTCAGTTCGGCAACGCACGATATTGCCGCCGATGGATTTTATATGCTTGCGCTTGATGATGGCGACCAAGCACAATTTGTCGGTATTCGTAGTACATTTTTCCGCTGTGCGGTTATTTTCGGTCAAGGCGGACTTGTAATTCTTGCCGGTTTTATGGAAAGTGCAACCGGATTAACACCTGTACGCCTTGATGTAAATGCATCGCCGCAATACACACAATCAACACTGTATATACCGGCGCGTGATTATAATTTTGTGCAACAAGAAGGCGATTTGCATTTTATAACCAATACCGAAACGCTTAATATCGGTACTTTCAATATTCCACAAGACAGCGTAGCTGCGATATTGGCAGAGGTAAACAGATTGAATATCGTTAATGGATTTGCAGCCGGTGATGCGGATGCTTTTGGTAACATTCTTTATAATATTGACGAGGCATTGGCATTTTCAGATACTGATGCCGCCGCAGGCAATGAACTTTCCGGATTCAGCAATTGGATTAGAAATACCTTCGGACCGCGTCAAGAAATTACGGTAACCGACGATGGAATGGCTGGAAATGTGGGAGTTGTGGCAATATGGCTATCGCAAAAGCCCGAAAGAGAAATTGTGTTAAACACAACTCGTCGTGGTGGAAGAAATGTATCGCTCATCTCAGACGAACGCTTAATATTCAACCAATATAACTGGAATATTCCTGCATTTATGGTATTTCAAGTGGACAAGCGATTGACCGAAGTCGATACCGCAGAATTTAGAGGCTTATCGGGAAATATTCGATTTGCTTGGACTTTCGTTTTCGTAATTTTAGGAATAATACTTCTGGTTGGAGGTTTATATCATAAATTTATATTACCAAAACCGGCGACAGATAAACCTGCTGCAAGTGTAACAGCACGTACAATTATGAAGGAGTTTTTAGAAACCTTTGTTTCATTTTTCAAAAAACCCGGCGTTGGAATTGCAATGTTTTTTATGCTTACCTACCGATTTGCCGAAGCGCAATTATTGGCTCTTATTACACCTTTCTTGCTCGATTCGCCCGAAGCAGGCGGATTGGGAATGACAACCGGCGAAGTGGGTTTAGCTTATGGTACATTCGGTATTCTTGCACTCACTCTTGGTGGCATTCTTGGTGGTATTGTAGCATCGCGTGGAGGATTGAAGTTTTGGCTTTGGCCAATGACTTTAGCATTATTGCTTCCATCGGCAGTATTTATTCCGCTTGCTGTGTGGCAGCCAACTGATTTTGTACTTATTTCAAGCTTCATCTTCATCGAACAATTTGGTTACGGATTTGGATTTGTTGCTTATATGCTCTTTATGATTTACTTCTCGGAAGGAAAGAGCAAAACAGCGCATTATGCTATCTGTACCGGCTTTATGGCATTGGGAATGATGATTCCGAGAATGTGGTCGGGTTGGTTGCAAGAGTTGATTGGCTACGAACATTTCTTCTGGTGGGTAATGATTTGTAGTATCATTCCTGCTATTGCGGTAGCATTTGCTTATGGGAAAATCGACCCTGAATTTGGAAAGAAAAATAAAAAATAAAAACCTGATTTGCGATTTTTAGATTTACGATTTATTCCGTCATTCTGAACTTGTTTCAGAATCTCACGACCAATGAGATTGCGGGTCTGCTGAACTTGATTCAGTACCGCAATGACGTGAAAAAAATCGTAAATCCCAAATCGTGAGTCGTAAATAAAATTAACAAACAATGAAACTAAAAAACCTACTATTTTCAAAACTTGCAATCTTTGCAATTGCAAGTATGACCTTTTTTTCTTCGTGCCAAGCGAATGTTAATGCTAACAATCAATGTCCGCTTCCTTCGCAGCGTGGTGCTGTTGTAATGTCGGGACTTGATGTATTAATGGAACGCGACTTTGATATTCTTCGTGGCAAACGTGTTGGTTTACTTTCAAACCCAACAGGTATTTGCTTGAATATGAGGTCGATTGTGGATATTATGTATGATGCAGGCATCAATGTAACTGTTCTTTTCGCGCCCGAACACGGTATTCGTGGCGATTATTGGGCAGGCGACGAAATTCCGGATGCAGTTGACCCACACACAGGTTTTAAAATTTACACGCTTCACGGACGCGATCCAGACGGACGCAGCCGCAGACAACCAACACAAGGCATTATGCAAGAAATCGACGTGCTTGTGTACGATATTATGGACATTGGTATCCGCTCATACACTTTCGTAAGCTCAATGGGCTTGGCGATGGCAGCTGCTGCCGAAGCAGGCGTGAAATTTGTTGTACTCGATCGTCCGAATCCGCTCGGTGGCTTGAAAGTTGAAGGTGGTTTGATTCCCGACAGCGCATTTATTTCGTTCGTGAGCCAATTCAATGTTCCTTATATTTACGGTTTAACACCGGGCGAATTGGCATTGCTTTTAAATAGCAGAGGAATGTTGCAAGGCGGCAAGCAAGTTGAATTAGAAGTAGTTCCGATGCGCGGCTGGACACGCGATATGCTTTTCGCAGACACCGGCATGCAGTGGATTCTTCCTTCACCGCAAATTCCAAATCCGAGCAGCGCATTGCTTTGTCCGGCTACCGGAATTTTGGGCGAAATCTATCCGGCTGCAATTGGTGTAGGTTATACACTTCCTTTTGAAGTTATTGCCAAGCCTTGGATTACGAGTGCCGACCGTTTTGCAGATGCTATGAACGCATTGAATCTGCCCGGATTGCACTTCCGTCCGATTCACTTCCGTACTTTCTTCGATATTCGTCGTGGTGGTTCGGGTGGCGAACCTGCAAACACGCGCATGCAAGGTGTTCAAATCCACATTACCGATTTCCACGCAGCAAACTTGACATTGGTTCAGTTTTATGCAATGCAGGAATTGGCAAAATTATATCCCGAACACCGTATTTTCGACCACGCGCCTGCAAGCCGTTTCCGTATGTTCGATTTAGTATCAGGAACAGACCAAGTGCGTATCAATTTCTCGAAAAACCACCGCGTGGACGATATCCGCGATTTCTGGACAAGAGATGTTGACGCGTGGAAAGAATTGAAAAGAAATTATTGGTTGTATTAAAAAAACCGAACGCAAATGACGCAAAAAGCGCAAATTTACGCAACAAAATAATTTGTTGAGAAATTTGTGTAAATTTGTGCTTTTTGCGTCATTTGCGTTCTAAAAAAAAAGCAATTATGACACAACAAAACAGCAGACTTCTTTCTGTCGATATTTTGCGAGGCATCACTATCGCGGGAATGATTTTAGTAAATAATCCCGGCTCGTGGCGATATATGTTTGCGCCTTTGCAGCATGCCTCATGGCACGGAATGACGCCGACGGATTTGATTTTTCCGTTTTTTATATTCATTATGGGGATTTCAACCTATATTTCGTTGAAAAAAACCAATTTTGAATGTACACGCGCTACTTTATGGAAAATTGGCAAACGAGTTTTTTGGATTTTCTTCATCGGCTTAGCCCTTGCTTGGTTCGGAATGTCGATATCTGCTTGGAACCGATTGGCTTCGAATGAAGAACTGTCGTTTTTCGCTCGCTTATTAGAAGCAACTACCGGACAGTTTGGCAACATTCGTATCTTGGGCGTACTGCCACGATTGGCACTAACTTACGGAATTGCGGCAATTATCGCTATTACGGTGCGCCATAAATTTATTCCTTGGATTATCGGTATCGTGCTTCTCGTGTATTTCCTTCTATTGCAATTCGGCAACGGATTTGAACTTGCCATAAATAATATTGTGGTAATTGTTGATAGAGCGATTTTGACAGACGCACACATGTGGGGCGGAATGACAAGCGTAGCAGAATGTGGTACGAGATTCAGATTCGAGCCCGAAGGCATTTTGAGTACCTTCCCTGCAGCGATGCAAGTTTTGATTGGCTTTATGTGCGGAAAAATCATTCTCGACACAAAAGATAATTATGTACGCATTCAGCAATTATTCATTGTTGGCGCGATTTTGACTTTTGCAGGTTTGTTGCTGCAATACGGTTGTCCGATAAACAAATTGCTTTGGACGCCCACTTTCGTGCTTGCAACCAGTGGAATGGCTGCTACTTTGCTCGCCTTGCTTATTTGGATTATCGACATACACGGGCATAAGCGTTGGACACCGTTTTTCGAGACCTTTGGTATCAATCCGCTGTTCCTGTTTGTGTTTGCTACTTTCGTTGCGATTTTACTTGGAAGAATTTTGGTAACTGTTACAATTGACGACCAAGAAGTACAACGCGCTGTTCAGTGGGTTATCTACAACAGAGGTATATTGCCGATTTTCGAAGCATTTATTGAAACATCGCGCACTGCGCAACTTTGGGCATCGTTTATGTACTCACTGTTGTTCCTTGGATTTAATTACATAATTGGTTACATTTTGTACAAAAAACGAATTTACATTAAGATTTAATAAAAATGACCTGCAATAGGCACGATATTTGTATCGTGTCTATTGTTTTGTTGTGCATATATATTAATGAGTTGTATGCAATTTAGCCAGCCTTACCACAAATAACAAATAATTAACAAAAAACATGAGAAAAATAATTTTAGCAGTAGCAGTCATAACGAGTTTTACAGTATTATCACAAGGTATTGATAAGGTAAAGTTAGACACTTACTTCGAGGTTCTCGCAAGTAACAACAAATTTATGGGCAGCGTTGCCGTATCCCAAAATGGCGAGTTGATATATACAAAATCTGTCGGGTTTTCGAGCGTTGAGCACGGGTTGAAGGCGAACGAAAATACAAAATACAGAATAGGGTCAATTTCTAAAACATTCACGGCAGTAATGATTTTGAAAGCCATTGAAGAAAATAAATTATGCTTGAATCAAACCATTGAAACTTTTTTTCCGACGATTAAAAATGCTGAAAAAATAACAATTTCTCACTTGCTTTATCATAGAAGTGGTGTGCCGGAAATCATGGACAATAGTTGGCCAAATTGGCACACACAGTTCAAAACAGAGCAAGAAATGACTGACATGATAGCAAGTAGAGGTAGTGAGTTTGAGCCGGGCACGAAAACAAGTTACAGTAATCCAAACTACATTTTGTTATCTTTCATTCTTCAAAGAATTTATGACAAGCCTTTTTCGGACATATTGAACGAGAAAATAATCAGACCATTGGGATTGGCAAACACAGATTTCGGGGGGAAAATTAATACAGAAAACAATGAATCTAATTCATATCAATACGTTGGTGGAGGTTGGAACATCATGCCTGAAACAGATATGTCAATTCTATCCGGTACGGGTGGTGTTGTTTCTACGGCTATTGATTTAGTATTGTTCAGCGATGCACTATTTAGCGGGAAATTACTTTCTGAAAATAGTTTGGCACAGATGAAAACAGTTAAAAACCATTTTGGAATGGGGATTGCTTTGATGCCATTCCAAGATAAAGTGGGCTTCGGGCATCCGGGTGGTATTGACGGATTTCGTGCCAAATTCGTACATTTTCCGGACAGCAATATTTCAGTTGCTTACACTTCTAATGGTATTAATTACAATCACAATGCTATTTCTGCCGCTCTATTGAGTGCAGTTTTCAATAAACCGTTTGAAATTCCCGAATTTACAACAAATGAGTGAAACACTGCCGACAAATAGGCAAAATAATATGAACGAAGAATACCTGTTCGGAAAACTTGAAATAGAACAACTCGACAAGGCTTTAGTGCTCATTCGTGATGTGTTTTACGAATATATAGCCGATGAATTTTCAGACGAAGGAGTAGAAGAATTTATGCAATTCATTGAACCTTCGGCAATCAAAGATATGTTGACTCAGGGCAAAATTCATTTTTGGACTTGTGAAGATAACGGTAAAGTAATTGGAGTATTGGCTGGGGAAAATTCAGGTTATATCAACTTGTTGTTTGTAAATAGACAATATCACCGAAAAGGTGTAGCACGTCGTTTATTGGATATGATGATTGAACAATTTAATTTGTCGGAAATAACAGTAAAATCTTCGAGATATGCGGTTGAAATTTATCGAAAATTAGGTTTTACCGAAACCGGCGGAGAACAAATAGTAAATGGTATTCGATTTATTCCTATGAAACGCACACGACAATAAGCTGACTCACGAAGCGATGACTGAAATGTAAGCGTTCAGTTGACAAATTAATGCAATACAAAAACCTCAGAAAAAAGAATTATTAAAACTTGCAAGTTTTAATAATTCTTTTTGAGCAAAACTTGGTTTCAATTCTTTTTTTCCGTAATTTTGCAGAAAATTAGGAGTGAATCAAAAATGAACTTTTGGCAATTAAGAAATCAATTTTACGACTTGGTGTGTTTCAACGTCAATCAGGTTTATGCGTGGCAGCCCGATTTTGACAAAAACAATCTCACTCGTTGGACAAAGCAAAACTTGATCATAAAACTGCGTAATTCGTGGTATAGTTTTCCTGATTACTTAAAAACGCCGAATATTCAGCATTTTGTGTCGAATAAAATGTACAATCCTTCGTATGTCAGTTTGCATTCTGCATTGGCGTTTTATGGCATTATTCCGGAGGCAATCGTGCAGACAACCGCCGTGAGTTCGTTGAAAAAGGCATATTTCGAGAATGTTTTTGGCTCATTTTCGTACCAACAAATTTTGCCCGAATTGATGTTCGGTTATGAGCAGAAATCGTTTTTGAACAAACAAAGTTTACTGTTTGCTACACCCGAAAAAGCAATGTTGGATTTGCTGTATCTTTATCCGCAATATAATAGCGAACAGGAATTGACAGAATTACGCTTCGACGAAGAATTTATGCAAGAAGATTTGAATATAGAGCGTTTAAACGAATTTACTGAACATTTTCAATCAAAAGTATTACGAAACAGAGTTAATTTACTGCTGAAAATTCACGATTTATGCTGAACTTAGAACAAATACAACATTATTTTCCGCCACAAATCAGAGAAAATCCGGCACACAAAAAATACATTGTGAAGGAATACATTCAACTGATGATTTTGAATTTTTTGGCAACTTCAAAATTTGCGAAGAAAATCACTTTTATAGGCGGTACAAATTTGCGTTTAGTGAAAGGAATCGACCGATTTTCAGAAGATTTGGATTTTGATTGCAAAGATTTTTCTGCCGAAGATTTTGCAGAAATGTCGCAAGTGGTTTTGACTTTTCTGAAACGGTCGGGCATACAAGCCGAAACACGAGAAAAACAATGCGAAAAAATAACCGCCTTTCGGTCAAGAATTTATTTTCCCGAATTATTGTTTGAATTGGGTTTGTCGGCATACAAAGAAGAACGATTTTTGATAAAACTTGAAAGTCAAAATCAAGAATTTGAATATGCGCCTCAAATGGCAACGATTAGCGGTTGTGGTTTTTTTATTTCGTTTCCTGTTCCGCCCGATGATGTACTTTGTGCGATGAAATTATCGGCATTGCTTTCACGAGCAAAAGGGCGTGATTTTTATGATGCCATGTTTTTGCTTTCTCAAACAAAGCCAAATTACGATTTTCTTGCTCAAAAACAGAACATTCATAATCTAACTGAACTGAAAACAAAACTCACAGAAACGATAGAGAAAATAGATTTGTTGCATAAATCCAAAGACTTTGAGCATTTGCTGTTTAATAAAGACAACAAAGATAAGATATTGAACTTCGGTGAGTTTATAAAAATAATGAATTGAGTATCTATCAAGCAGGAATCGCTACAAGATTCGGAGGTGCAACAGCAATAAATTGCACTACATACACAAAAATAAAAAACTGAAAAAATCAGGAAATCCCCTGAAATTCAAACATAAAAAAGAACAAATAACAATTCTAACAAATAAAAAATATGATTTTAATAGCAGATGGAGGTTCAACCAAAGTTGATTGGTGCTTGGTAGAACCCGGAAAAGGTGCAGTGAAGCGCGTATTGACGAAAGGTGCAAACCCATTTATTCGTTCGTCCGAAGACATTGCTGCCGAGTTAAAAGAGGTTTTGGTACCTGAATTAAAAGGCTACCAGATTGACGAAGTGCATTTTTTCGGTGCAGGTTGTGCATTTGGAAAAGAGGAGTTTATCCGCACTGCAATTGCCGTAAATTTCGATGTGCCGAAAGAAAAAATTAACGTACAAAGCGATATGCTCGGTGCAGCAATCGGATTGTTCGGTAGCAAACCCGGAATCGCTTGTATTCTCGGTACAGGCTCAAACTCTTGCGCTTACGATGGCGAAAAAATGATTGCCAATGTATCGCCGCTCGGATTTATTCTCGGCGACGAAGGCAGTGGTGCAGTTTTAGGCAAATTGTTCATTGGTGCATGTTTGAAAAACCAGCTTACACCCGGATTGAAAGAAAAATTCTTCGAATTTATGAAAGTTGAGCAAGGCGATATTATTGATAAAGTATATCGTCAGCCAATGCCAAACAGATTTTTGGCAACCGTTTCGCCTTTTATCGCTGCAAACTTGAGCGACCCGACAGTTTATGCGCTGGTACACGGAGCTTTTACCGATTTCTTCAAACGCAATGTAATGCAGTACGAGTACAAAGGAAACAAAGTTTCGTTTATCGGCTCGGTAGCATATTACTACAAAGATGCATTAACGAAAGCAGCAGCCGACTTGGGCATCGAAATCGGAAGCATCGAACAGTCGCCAATGGATGGATTAGTGGAATATTACAAATAAACTGTCTAATCGGTGAATCGGCAAATCGGTGAATCGGCTATGCAATTAGACGATTAAACGATTTACCAATTAAACAGTTAGACGATTCACCGATTAGCCGATTAGCCAAAAAAAATATGGACTTTATAAAAATATCCGAACAATCTTCGCTGTACAACGATTTGGAGAAAAAATCGGTACACGAACTTCTTACATATATTAATGAAGAAGATAAAAAAGTAGCTTTTGCGGTCGAGAAAGCGATTCCGCAGATTGAGAAATTGGTTGAACAAATTGTTCCGCGTATGCAAAGAGGCGGACGACTGTTTTACATTGGCGCGGGCACAAGTGGTCGTTTGGGCGTATTGGATGCGTCTGAGATTCCGCCTACTTTCGGAATGCCGAAAACGCTCGTAATCGGCGTTATTGCCGGCGGCGAACACGCGTTGCGCAATCCGGTAGAAAATGCCGAAGACGATATGGCTGCCGGCTGGAACGATTTGCTGGCGTTCAATATCAACGAAAATGATACGCTTGTCGGCATTGCAGCTTCGGGCACAACGCCTTATGTTATCGGCGGACTGCGCGAAGCACGCAAGCGCGGTATTCTGACTGCCGCAATTTCGAGCAATCCGAATTCGCCCATTGCACAGGAAGCCGAAATTCCGATTGAAATGATTGTCGGACCGGAAGTTGTAACCGGAAGCTCGCGTATGAAATCGGGCACAGGGCAAAAAATGATTCTCAATATGATTACCACCACGATTATGATTAAGCTGAATCGTGTAAAAGGTAACAAAATGGTGAATATGCAGCTCTCAAACGCCAAACTCGTGGATAGAGGCACGCGCATGATTATCGAAGAACTCGGCTTACCTTACGAGCAGGCAGAAAGATTACTCTTGATGCACGGTGAGGTGAAAAAAGCGATTGATAGTTACCGTGAACAAAATCCTGCGTAAAAACTTTTTCGATTATCAGATTTATAATGAGGCTGTCCGAAAAGTATCTTTGAACGCAAAAAACGCAAATTATCACAAATTTTGATTTATTGAAAATGAGTGATTTGAAAAAAACAACATATTGTTTTTTGCTTTAATTTGCGGCTTTTGAGTTTTTTGAGTTCTTTTTTGGACAGCCTCATTTTTTTGTGCGGTAAATTTCGTTTTCTAAAACTTTTCGCCCATCCAATTTGTTTTTATAAACGAACACACCAAAACAAAAAAAATGAAACACATCATTGTTGGAGGAGTAGCCGGAGGTGCAACAGCCGCTGCTCGAATACGGCGAATCGACGAATTTGCAGAAATTATCCTGTTGGAAAAGGGCAAGTATATTTCGTATGCAAACTGCGGACTGCCTTATTACATCGGCGGTGTTATCGAAGAGCGCGACGAGCTTTTTGTGCAAACGCCCGAATCATTCAAAGCACGCTACAATATTGATGTGCGGGTAGAAAATACGGCTATCGACATTGATACAAGCAAAAAAATTATAAGCATTCAAGGTGCCGACGGCAGCGAATATACCGAAACGTACGATAAATTACTGCTTTCGCCCGGTGCTTCGCCGGTGAAACCGCCGCTTGACGGCATTGATTCGGAAGGGATTTTTGCCTTGCACAATGTAACAGATACCGACCGAATTAAAAACTATCTCAACTCACATAAAGTTCAAAAAGCAGTGGTTGTCGGCGGTGGATTTATCGGTCTCGAAATGGTTGAAAATCTGCATCACGCAGGCATTGAAGTTTCCATTGTCGAAATGGCAAATCAGGTATTGTCGCCAATTGATGTTGAATTAGCTGCTCAAGTGCATCAACATTTAGTTGAAAAAGGAGTGAATCTTCATTTGAGCGAAACTGTTGAGCGTTTCGAGACAGACAAAAAAACCATAAATATCCATTTAAAAAGCGGAACAATCCTTTCTGCCGATATGGTTATATTGTCTATCGGTGTTCGTCCAAATACTACTTTGGCGCAAAAAGCCGGCTTGAAAATGGGTGAAACAGGCGGAATTTGGGTAAATGAGTATTTAGAAACTTCGGCAAAAGATGTATATGCCGTTGGCGATGCCGTTGAATTTCCGCATCCGCTCACGAGCAAGGCTTCGCTCAATTTCTTAGCCAATTCTGCCAATCGGCAAGGACGTTTGGTTGCCGATAATATGGTGAAAGGCAACACTTCAACATACGAGGGCGCAATCGGAACTTCCATTGTAAAAGTATTTGATTTAACGGTGGCAAAAACCGGATTATCGGAAAAAAAACTGCAAGAACTCAACATTCCACATTCCGTTTCGACAACACACGCCATCTCGCATGCAGGATATTATCCCGGAAGCCGGGAATTGACCATCAAACTAAGTTTCGATCCCGAAAACGGAAAGCTCTACGGCGCGCAAAGCCTTGGATTCGATGGTGTGGACAAGCGCATCGACCAGATCGCGTTGCTGATAAAACTAAATGGCACCGTGTTCGATTTGCAAAAAGTGGAACATTGCTACGCACCGCCCTATTCGGGCGCGAAAGACCCGATTGCGATTGCCGGATATGTTGCCGGAAATATCGTTAACAAACAAATGCAGGTTATTCAGTGGCACGAAATTCAAAACGCAAACCGCGAAAACGCAACTATCTTGGATGTGCGCGAAAAAGAAGAAACCGAAGGCGGACGAATTATTCAAGGTTCAATAAACATTCCATTAACCGAATTGCGTGAGCGTGTAAACGAAATTCCCAAAAACAAAACCATTTATGTGCATTGCAAATCGGGATTGCGTGCCTATTTAGCAGCGCAAATTTTAATGCAGCGCGGATTTTCCAACATTAAAAATCTTTCGGGTGGATACGAAACCTATTCAACCGCCATAGAACCAATACATTCGGAAGAAAGAAAACAAACAGAAAGCAAAGCAATTGCCTCAACTATTCAAGCGATGAAGACAACAAAAGTGAATTCCTGCGGATTGGCTTGTCCGGGTCCGATTTTGAAACTGAAAAACGCAATCGATGAAATTGCCGATGGCGATTGCATTGAAATTTCGGCAACTGATTCGGGTTTCCCAACAGATGCAGAAGCTTGGTGCAAAAGCACCGGAAATACACTCGTATCCCAAACATCGGACAAAGGACAATTTGTGCTTGTGGTAGAGAAAGGAAGTGCGCAAGCTCAACCTGTGCCAACCGGCGGAGGCAATGCCAAAACTTTTATTATGTTCAGCGATGATTTGGACAAGGCACTCGCGATATTTGTATTGGCAAACGGCGCAGCTGCAACGGGCAAAAAAACAACCATTTTCTTTACCTTTTGGGGATTGAATGTAATTAAAAAAACAGAAAAGCCGCACGTAAAAAAAGATATTTTCGGACGCATGTTTTCAATGATGCTTCCGTCCAATTCGCTGAAACTGAAACTATCCAAATGGAATATGTTTGGCATCGGCGCATTGATGATGCGGCACATAATGAAAACAAAAAACATCGAATCATTGGAAAATTTACGCGCACAAGCAATTGCACAAGGCGTAGAGTTTATCGGTTGCCAAATGTCGATGGACGTAATGGGCGTAAAAAAAGAAGAACTGCTCGACAATGTAATTGTAGGCGGAGTAGCAACCTATATGGAACGTGCCGAAAATGCAAGTGTGAATTTGTTTGTGTGAATATTGCTATTTACATATTTAACTTTCCAACGAATAAGTTTAGCTGTCAAAAATGCTAAATAATACATTTTATAGTGAGTTAAAAACAGCACGATTTTTTCGACTCGATTCAAAGTTTTCAAGTATTTCATTTCGATATCACGATATAAAAGTACATATTTTCTCATCAGTTTATAATCTTCAGTTCCCATAAAGAAACCTGCCTTCATTGTTACTTTCAGACGTTCCAACGTATCGATATGTTTTTCATACAGTCCTTTTTCTTTCATAAAATCTCCCAAAAGTTCGAAGAGAAGTATTATGTTTTCGTAGTGCATTGTTGTTTTTGAAGCTGTTAAAGCACTATTGTTCATCTTATTGTAGTGATATAGTACTTTGTCAACTTTCACAATTTTTTCGGCATAATAATACCAGCGTGTAGAGATTTGATAGTCTTCGGCAAAATTTAAGCCTTCAACTGAGCGACAATCGGGCAACTCGCACAATTGTCTGCGCACAAGTTTATTCCATACGCACGGATGAGTCGCATTGTGTTCGACTATGCAAATAAAATAATCTTCTTTATGTTCCGGGATAAAATTGCGAGCAATTTCTCTCGAATTTGCTCTTTCATACACAAAATCGCAAACCACAATATCCGCTTGTTCTGCTTCAGCCTTGTTGTACATCAATTCAATCATATCCGGCTCAACCCAATCGTCGCTATCGATGTGTTGAACATATTTTCCCGTAGAGTTATCAAGTGCGGTATTGCGTGCAGCTGCCAATCCTCTGTTTTTTTCGTGATGAATAATTTTTACCCGCTCTTTTCTATCGGGATATTGCTCAATCACTTTTTGCAGTTTTTCGATGCTGTCGTCCGGTGTACAATCATTTACAAAAACATATTCAATGTCCTCAAAACTTTGTTGAAACAAAGAATGAGCGCATCGTTCAATATATTCAGAAACATTGTAAATCGGTACTAATATGGAAACAGAAGGCGTATTCATTCTTTTTTTAATTTGGTGTTGTAAATTATTGTGTTTTCGCCCGAAATATCATAATCATAATCGGAAAAAACATCGTTTATCGCATTCATAAAGGTTTTGAAACAAGCTTTTTCTAATCTGTCGTGAAATTCTACAACCAATGTTTTTGTTATGGAAAGCCAATTTTGGTAGTTTTCCGAAAAAACTTGTTTTTCGCTCGTTTCAATATCAATTTTCAGTATATCAATCTCGGAGATATTGTATTTTTCTATCAAAAAATCCATTGAAACAGCCGGAACTGTGCCGTTTTCAACATCTTCTTCTACAATTATTCCCCATTTACCGGAATTATATTTATCGTAAACTCGGAGTTTTGTGTTTTTATTCCACAAGCCGCAATTTTCGCAAAAAATATTTTCATACACCGATACATTTTCTTTCAACAACGCAAAATTTTCTGCATCAGGCTCAATGCAAATTATTTTTGCATCCGGAAAACGACTCGCCATCAATACAGCAAACAAACCGATATTTGCTCCGGCATCGATAATTACTTTTGGCTCTTCAAAATCAATTTCATAGCTGTTATCGAGAAAAATTTGATTAAACATTTGCATATCGACAAATGTATTTCTGATTTTAAATCTGTGTTTTATGCCGGGCAGTTTGAGTTTGTTCATTTTCCTGAATTTTATTTTCACAAACGAACTTGTTCCATAAATCAACCCAAATCTCAGGCAATGTTGCAAAAAAACGGCAAAAAACATCAATACTCTTTCTTTAAACTCTTTCATTTTAGCATTTTATATTTTCGTGTAACAAAAAAACAATATACGGTTTCTATTAGCTCAGATAATACAACGGCAGCAACGAGAAAAATTATACTTTCAAAAAATAAAACACCTAATGTTAACAAAACAATTAAGGTAATAACCTCTACCAACTTGCACTTAAAGACCAAATCATTTCTATCCTGCGGAATAAAAATAAAATTGATGTAACAGCCAACCAACAGCCAAGTAAAAAAAGTAAAACTCAGTACAATAACAAGCGGATATGCCATCATCATACTTTCACCACCCAGTAATAAAACTGCCCAATAACCTAAAAGCACAATCGCAACAATAGCAAAAAAACTAAGTATTATTTCAAAACGCATAATTTTTTTCACTCGTTGTTTGCTGTAATTTTGGATTACGTTTGGAAATAATGCCGAATTTATACTGCTAATTATCATTCGCGGAATTTGAATGATTTTATGCGCCAAATCCCACAAAGCTACACTTTCCATATTGAAGAAAATACCAAGCGTTGTTGTTACCGAAACACTTTTTATTGTGCCGAACGCAGAACTCCAAAAAAATGGAATCGCTTCAACAAAAAGAGGCTTTAAACTTATTATCGAAACTAAACGAATTTTGATTTTCTCTTTTGTTTGTAAATAAAAAAAAGTAAAAATTCCGCCCATAAGAGGAAGTAACGACACTATCAGCACAAACTTCAGTAAATCGACAGGCGATTTTACAAAAATAAAAATGAGCGGAATCGTCAAAATCCGCAACGAAAGATTGACGTATGTTACAAATTTCATTTTCTGTATTCCTTGAAAATACCACGACGGAAACAGAATGTCAATCAATAGTGTTGAAAAAATAATGATATAAAAAATAGCGTTTTCGCGCACAAATGGAACAGTCAAAATCAATCCGGCAAGAATAATAGAACACAAAATAAACAAATATATTTTTGCTGTAAAAACCTCGGAAACAACTTGGCTTTTTTTCTCTTTATCGTTCGGGTGAAGCGATATTTTTTTCAACGCCGGAAAATAAAATCCAAAACCAATTAACAATAAAAATAATTGAATATTTGAAAAAATAAAAACGTATGTTCCATATATGTCTGCGCCAAGCGTACGAATGAGATATGGATAAAGCAGCAGACTTATAATCAAACCTGCTCCTTGCGAAAAAGTCATAAAAAAATAGTTCTCGGCAACTTTTTGGTTGTTCTGAAATAACGATTTTATATGTTCAATTTTTCGTTTCACTTGCCAACTATTTTTTCTTTGCATTTTCTGAAAAACCACTCAAAAAACACTTTCCAAATACCAAAATTAAAGCGAACAATATTTTGTTTTATGCCAAACTCCTCTAAGTTTCTGTATTTGAAGCCGATAAAAAACAAATCGTTGAACAAATTACAAGGTTGAAAAGATGCGGTATTAATAACATTTGTAGAATGAATAACTTCAATCCACATTCGTTTTTTAGTTTTCAAAACAACTTTTTCAAAGGAATTCGGCAATTCTGAATGAGAAAATCCCAATGCAGTTTTTACATTTTTTGTGTTCTTCTCTATTAAAGTACAAAAATGTGAATTTGGAAAGTTTATGTTTTTCAAAATGTTATGTTGTGAAATATACTGCAAACCATCTATGTAGTTGATAATGGCTTCTTGCCGGTAGTCCAAAAAATATTTTTGCACAGAATCAACAAAAGACAAATGAATCGCATCGTCGTTATCTAAGCGAGTTGTAAGAATAAATTCGGCATTGGAGTGGCTGTCGTTCAGTTCTTCCACAACAAGACGGGTTAATGTTGCGTGCCAACTCAAAGATTTTATTTCTTCGGCAGAGATAAAACGAGCCTCAAAATTTGGTAACTGTTGTTTGTATTGTTCTAATTTGCATTTCCATTTTTCGGGCAGTTTGTCGTTAAACAAAACAAGCCAAGTAAAATTGTTATTGATTTGTTTTCGCACAGAAGGGAAACAATAGTTTTCGAAAAGAGCAAAACGAGCTGATAAATACTCGTTGCTATTTACGTAATCAACTTCATTTTTTTGTGTCGGCTCGTAAATTAAGTTGAATCTGGTTAAAATATAATGCTTAAATAACATAGTCTTTTTTTATTTTGGTTCAAGATAACTTAATTTGATTTTTTCTTATTAATTTGAGCAGATAAAGATACATATTTTTTTAGGTTCAAGATAACTTAATTTGATTTTTTCTTATTAATTTGAGCAGATAAAGATACATATTTTTGTTTCTAAAATTGTATCTAAACTCACATTCTTTTAGGTGTAAATAAAATTTGTTTTTATGTA
>Ga0209737_10001521_pt1 | contig 16582 bp, 14 predicted proteins | sample TergutCu122P3_FD_187284 | JGI IMG/M metagenome (GOLD analysis project Ga0209737, IMG submission 187284) | Cubitermes ugandensis P3 segment gut microbial communities from Kakamega Forest, Kenya - Cu122 P3 (SPAdes) (version 2) | ecosystem: Host-associated > Arthropoda: Insects > Digestive system...
TTTTTGATAAACTGACGCTTGTATTTTTGGAGTTGAAACGCTTCAAGAAAAAAGAGGATGATTTGGAAACCAATGTAGATCAATGGATGTATGCGCTTCGGTATTTGCCTGAATTACAAAAGAAGCCTGCAAAACTTCGCGCAAAGATTTTTGAAAGATTTTTCAAATTAGCCAAAATAGCCCAAATGACATCAGAAGAACAGACAAATTATTATAAATCCCTTGAAAAAATGAGTTCAGTATTAATTCAATTAGACAAAATGGGCAGAATGATTGCCGAACAGGGCAATACTATTGACGCACTTCAAAAAGAAGTTACAGAACTTGCAGAATACCGTCGTAGATATGGAGCGTTGAATGGAGCAAAGCCTACACGGACAAAAGTACCTGCAACACGCGCAAAGGTTTCCGTGTAAAGGTAAAAAAGCATGAGCCATGGAAAATAAGACGATTATAGCCAATCCGTTATACGACACGGCTTTTAAATATTTGATGGAAAACATGGAAACCGCACGTTTTTTTTGCATTATTGAAATTCAAACATACTGTAAAAAGAAAAAGTTAGACAGGTAAAAAATCCAAACGCATGACCACCCCATTCCAAAACTCCCCAAAATTTCCAGTTGGAAAATTTATCCTCGCAGGCGTTGCTCTGCTTGCGTTGCTGTTAGTCTTTAAAATGCCAAAATTCAATCAAAGGCTTCAATCAAAATCACGTATTGAAGAAACAAAGACAGCAAAAAAAGAATCAAAACGCATAGCAGGTGAAAAATACAAACAGGAAACAGAATCGCTGGATATCGAAATGATTTTCGTTGAAGGCGGTACATTCATGATGGGCTGTACCAAAGAGCAGGAAGGCGACTGTGTATTAGTACTTTATAATTATGGATTAGGAAAAGATATGGAATTTGATTGGGAAAGACCTGCGCATCAGGTAACCGTAAGCAGTTTTAACATCGGTAAATACGAGGTAACGCAAGCGCAGTGGGTAGCAGTGATGGGCAGTAATCCGTCGCGTATCAGAGGAAACAACTTACCTGTACATGGAATAAGTTGGTATAATGCCCAGGAATTTATCATCAGATTGAACGAATTAACCGGTAAAAAGTATCGCCTTCCCACCGAAGCAGAATGGGAATTTGCTGCTCGTGGTGGAAATAAAAGTCTGGGATATAAGTACAGCGGAAGCAATACGGTTACTGAAGTAGCGCCTCCCGCTCGAAGACTTTACCGGGTGGGTAGCCTGCAGCCCAATGAATTGGGTATTTACAATATGAGCGGTAATGTTGGGGAATGGTGCAATGATCGGTTCGAATTATATAGTGGCGATGCAAAGACAAATCCACAAGGATCTTCCACGAGCGATAGGCGCGTAGTACGCGGTGGCGGTCTTCACGATAAAACCCAGTCATTCCGGGTTTCCAGCCGATTTCCCAAACCACCCGACAGAACTTTTCAAGACGATGGCTTACGTTTGGTACATCCATAATCATCAATTAAAAATATGATAACACACTATTTTAAAATCGCTTTCCGCAATATGCGGAAGTACAAAACCCAGTCGTTGATTGGAATTTTCGGCTTGGCGTTCGGCCTTGCCTGTTTTGTTCCAGCGCTTTACTGGATGCGCTACGAAACCGGTTATGATGGTTTTTATCCCGGAGCGGAAAATATTTATCGGATTTATGCCGTAGAAAAACAATCGGGAAAGGTGAATGAACGGGTTCCGGGTATTTTGAAAAGGAAACTTCACGAAAACTTCCCTGCAATAGAAGCATCTACAAGTTGGGTTTTCCAACCGATGGAGTACGTCACCGGGGAAACGCCGTACATTTCCCTTCATACGATGTATGCCGACAGCGCGTTTTTCAGGATTTTCCCTCAAGTGGTTGTCAGTGGCGACACACAGCAACCGTTACAAGTCGCGCACAACATTGTACTTACGGAAACTGTGGCCGTGCGCTTGTTTGGCGATGCGGACAAAGCCATAGGACAGCATCTCAAAATGGCAGTTTTTCATCCTGACCATATTCCGCCCTTCACAGTGACAGGCGTAATAAAAGCCCCGCCGTCCAATTCCAATTTGCAATTTGATGCAATCCATTATTGGCCAGATGTTTTAAACGCACTTGACGCTTTGCCGGAAGCGGAGCAATGGAAATATTTCGAACAGGACTTATATGTGAAGTTGCATCCTCGCACAGATGTCGCCGCACTTGAAGAACAATTTCGAGATTTTAATGCCAGTATCGAAGTGCGTATGATGCCCATTAGCGACGTTCGCCACCGGTTAAACACTGAAGTTCCGTTTACGCTGAATTTCATACGTTTGTTCGTTGCAGCGGGAATATTGTTGTTGTTCAGCGCATTATTCAACTTCCTGAACCTTCATCTCGACCTTTTCCGCCAACGCATCCGCGAGTTCCGTCAACGCACGGTACATGGGGCTACAAGCGGACAACTCATCGGGCAGATGATGTTCGAGTTGAGTTGTTCCATCTTTCTGGCGCTGGCGCTTGCATTTATTTTCGTCATCATTACCTGTCCTGTATTTTCAAGGATGTTGGATATAGCAATGCCCATGTTGCAGTTACTTCATCTTTTCGCTGTTTGTGGAATATGGATGACGATGTTGGTGCTGTTCACCGGTTTTATCCCTTTCTGGCGATTGAGTTGGTTGGCCATGCGAAATTTCATAAACGGAAAATCAACGGGACAACCTCTGATGAGGCGTATGGCAGTTGTCTCACAATTAGCCGTTAGTGTTGTGTTCATTGTTGCTGCATTGGTGGTAATGATGCAAATGCGTTTTACTAATCGCAAAGATTTGGGTTTCGACAGCAGTGGGCTCATACAGTTATCCGGGCCATTATCTCTGATGTATGTTCACGGTGAAGCCATAAGCCATGAACTTGAAGCCATTCCGCAAATCGAAAAATATTCCGCAACCACTTTCGCGCCACAGCACAACGTTCCTTCCCGCTACATGCGCACCGAAGTGGAATGGTACGGAAAACCGGCAAACGAAAAGCCTGCTTTCCTGCCTGTCGACGCCGACAGCCGGTTTGCCGAAACGTTCGGATTAAAAATGCGTATGGGCAAATGGTGGGACGAAGGTGAGCAGCAAAAAGTCGTTCTCAACGAGGAAGCCGTCCGGGTGATGGGACTTAACGAGCCGGTAGGCGCCAGGATACGCTTATCTTCCAGTAACGAAGGCAGTTCGCCGATGCTGGAATATGAAGTGTCGGGTGTGGTGAACGATTTCCATACGCTGTCGCTTCGTAGCCCCATCCTTCCGACCATCTTCATATCCAATCAGCAACCTATTTGGTATATTATCCGTGTCGTACCCGGTCAGGAGCAGGAAGCGATGCGCCGCATCGCGGATATTCTTCCCGGGATTAACGCCGGTTTGACAGAAGTTCGCATGACTCCGTTTAACGAGTTGTACAACCGGCTGAATCATTCAGAGCAGGTTGGTTTAAAATTGTTTTCCGTAATGGCTACAGTTTGCCTGCTGATTTCGTTGCTCGGTGTTTATGCCGTAGCCACTGCGTCCACCCAGCGTCGCCGCAGGGAAATAGCCATTCGCAAGGTGATGGGCGCACAGGTTGGCGATATTATTGGCATGTTTTTCCGTGAACATACATTGCAGGTGATATTTGCGGGCGTAGTTGCGCTTCCGCTGGCTTACCTTGCCATGAGCCGCTGGTTGCAGGGATATGCCTATCGAACAAATATACCGTGGTGGTTGCTGGCAGGTGTGATTGCGGTAATCATTGCAGTGGTTTTGCTTACTGTTTTGGGGCAAGTGCTGAAAGCGGCTAATAGAAATCCTGCGGAAGTTGTGAAAAGCGAGTAAGGGAAGAGCCACCATTTACATTCTTTATGCCAATCCGTTAATCTTTTTCAGATGTTTGATTTCTTTTTTGGAAATACTTTTCTGTTCGCCTTTATCGTATATGGTTACTGTCTGGTAATTCATCGATTAATTCGGATAATGATTTTTTTCGTTTTTTGCCATCCATCATTAGGCGTACATCGGCAAAAGCACGGTCAAGACTATGATATAATTCGCTTTTGGGTGTAGATTTGATCTTTGGCATCTCAAATGTAACAATTTGCGGAATCGACTGCAAATATGCAACGAGACTTTTCCCAAGCGACTTTTTTTCGTTGATTGTAATCTGATACGTTGCCATGGTTTATCCTTTTTTTAAATTTCCTGCAAAGATACGAAACAAATAAGAACTATGAATTCAAATTACGAACATTTTGTATAAATCGTTTCGTTCATGCTACCGGTGCGATAGCCGTGCAGGTCGAGGGCTGCATACGTAAATCCTGCCTGCTTGATTCTCGAATATATTGCTTCGCGAATATCAGACGACATCATTTTTTCCATTTCATCGGGGTTGACTTCAATCCGTGCCAGATTGCCATGATGCCTTACCCTTACCTGCTTGAAGCCCAGGTCAAACAATATGCGTTCGGAGATTTCTATGGCTTTGAGTTTTTCACGTGTAATGGTTTCTCCGTAAGGGAATCGCGAGGCAAGACAGGCAAATGATGGTTTGTCCCATGTGGGTAGTCCCATTTCGTGAGACAACTGCCGTATTTCCGCTTTGGTCAAACCGGCTTCCCGCAAAGGACTTAAAACACCAAGTTCCCTGATGGCTAACGTTCCAGGACGGTAATCGCCATCATCATCCACATTAGAGCCTTCAATTAAATGTGGTATTCCGTGTTCCGCTGCAATTTCAATGAAACGTGTAAACAGACTTTTTTTGCAGAGATAGCAACGATTCTCCGGGTTTTCAGCAAAACCATCAATGGCAAATTCGTTCATTTCGTACAAGATATGACGAATGCCTTTTGCATCAGCAAACTGTAGCGCTTCTTCCATTTCGCGTGCAGGAAACAAACTTGAAAGGGCTGTGATGGCAAGCGTCCGGTCAGCAAGTACCTGATGCGCCACCGTCAGTAAAAAAGTGGAATCGACGCCCCCTGAAAAAGCAACTGCTACGCTACCCAATTCGTTGAGCGTCTGCTGCAATTTATCCAATTTGACATGTAATTTATCCATTCGATTTTTGAAATATTATGCAAAAATACAAATTTTTGAGTACTTTTGTTTTTTTTTACCCCTAATATCATGAGATCAATCCGGTTATTTGTTTTTTCGACTGCTGTTGCAGCAATTTTCACACTTCCACAGTGTAATACCGGCCCCAGCGACGCCGGTCAAAATATGGCCATTGTAGCGGTTGCTACTTTTTCACAGGCCGACTGGTCGGGCAACAGAGCGCCCTGGCTTAACGATGGCATTACCAACACCCAGACAGGCCCAATGCGAACGAGACCCAACCAGCCTGTTCCCCTGCAAAACCTGTGGGTGCAGTATGAATGGTCGCAGCCTGTCAGAACAAATGAAATTGAAGTTTTCTGGTGGGACTGGGAAGGAACCTTGCCTCTTCCGCAGGCTTACCGGATCACTTACTGGAACGGATATGAATTTGTTCCTGTCAATCACCCGCAAGGTCTGGGTTTTAAGGTTGCAGAATTTAACGCGACCACTTTCGATGAGGTAGAAACTACCATGTTGAGGCTTGAAGTCGATTCTGCTCAACGTTTAATGTCCTGCCTGTTGGAATGGAGAGTGATTCAATCGCCCAATTCTAATGATCTTCCTCCCATCGTGACCACCAATGGCGACAGAACAGTGATGCTGGGCGCACAAACATTTTTAACAGCGCGCATAAAGTCGGTTTCTCCTGTTCGGAAAGGAAGCTGGACAAAGGTTTCGGGGCCTGGAACTGTAAGTTTTACCAATAAGGATTCGTTAAATGCCACAGCCGTTTTTTCAGCCACAGGAGAATATGAACTTGCTTTCACCGCAGTAAAAGGAAACTGTAGAGTACCGTCGGCGCTCATCGTCAAAGTTGTGGATCCGCCCAAAGAAGACCGCCTGGAAGTCGTTTATACCAAAAAATATTCAATTGACAGTCCTCTGTGGAGCGACCGTGCCAGGGCGATGATTGTCAACTGGATTCCGTGGTGCATTGATCAGTGCGAAAACCCCAACCTGACACTTGGTCCCGGCGGTATAGACAACTTCATAGAAGCGGCAAAGGCGCTGAAAGGCCTGCCACACGCCGCCCACAAAGGTTATGTGTTTTCCAATGCCTGGGTGCATCAAACGGTTGAATCGATGTGTATTGCATTGATGGTTGACTCCAAGGGTGATAAAGAAATCATTGCTGCACAGGAGAAAATGAAAAAAACGCTGGAAAAATGGATTCCGCTGATTCTTTCCGCTCAGGAACCCGACGGTTATCTGCAAACTGCCTACACGCTTCGCGATACAATCAGGTGGAAAAACAGATGGGAACCCAGAAACAGGTCGGCCCACGAAGGATATGTTGCGGGATACTTTATCGAATCTGCCATTAATCACTATACCCTGACCAACGGTACCGACCTGCGTCTTTACAATGCAGCCAAAAAACTGGCTGATTGCTGGGCTGATCATATTGGCCCCAATCCGGGACAAATAGAATGGTGGGACGAACATCAGCAAATGGAACAGGGTCTGGTTCGTTTTGGCCGTTTTGTGAACGATATGGAAGGCAACGGAAAAGGCGATCGGTATATTGCACTGGCAAAATTTCTGATGGACAGCCGTCATGGTGGCAATGAGTACAGTCAATCGCATGTTCCGGTTCAACAGCAGTACGAAGCGGTGGGGCATGCCGTCAGGGCGGTATACCTGTATTCTGCTATGTCTGATATTGCTGCCGAAACAAGAGACCCCGATTATCAGAGCGCCGTGATGTCAATATGGGACAATATGGTGAATAAAAAATACTATGTCACTGGAGGCGTTGGCAGCGGTGAAACATCGGAAGGTTTCGGTCCAAATTACTCTTTACGGCACAATGCCTATTGCGAATCGTGTTCATCGTGCGGTTTAATTTTCTTCCAGTACAAATTGAATCTGGCTTATCATGACGCCAAATATGCCGACCTGTATGAAGAAACCATGTACAATGCCTTATTGGGTTCGTTGGACATGACCGGAAAAACCTTCTACTATCCAAATCCTCTGTCCACTGTTACAGATAGAACAAAATGGCATACCTGTCCCTGCTGTGTGGGAAATATTCCGCGTACTCTGTTGATGATTCCTACCTGGACGTATGTTACATCTGATAAAGGCGTGTATGTTAATATGTTTATCGGAAGCACGATTCAGTTGGAACGGGTTTGCGGAACGGATATTGAAATGGTGCAAAAAACCAATTATCCCTGGGAGGGTAAAGTATCCATTACGGTGAATCCGAAGGAACAAAAAGAGTTTACTGTTTTCATTCGTGTGCCGGATCGCAAGACCAGTGAACTTTACGAATCTGTGCCTGCAGTGCAGGGTATCCTTAGCCTTTCCGTAAACGGAGAAAAGACAGAACCAGTGATCCATCAGGGTTATGCAGCCATCAGGCGACACTGGAAAGCAGGGGATCGTATTGAATTTGAATTGCCTATGGAAATTCAACGAATTACTTCCGATCCAAAAGTTGAAGCCAACAAGGGAAAAGTAGCGCTGCGCTATGGTACGCTCATTTATAATTTCGAGAAAGTAGACAATGGTTCCAGAATCAATGAAGGCAGTCTGGGAAACACCCCGTTGAAAGCAGTGTGGACGCCCGATTTCTTTAACGGTATGGTACTGATCAGAGGTACATGGGCTGACGGTGCGCCAATGCTGGCTATTCCGAATTTTGCACGCATGAACAGAAACGAGCCGGGAGACCCTCATATCAGAACGCCCAGATCCAACGTTTGGGTGAATCAATGATTTTCAGTCACTGTTCATTCAAAAAAAATCAAAAAAAATGTTTGTATTAAAAAAAAATGTACTTTTGAATGATTAATCTTTAACCAAATAATAAACATTATCTATGAATACCAACAGACGTAATTTCATTAAAACCAGTGCTTTAGTGGCTGGGGTGATGGGTGTTGAAACGGTGTCGGGCGCTTGTCAAACAACAGCTTCAGCAGCCAAGAAAGTACCGCTCAACCTGTCGTTTCAGGAAGGAATTGCACCCGGCAGTAATCTGAACGAAAAGTTCGATTACATGGAAAAATTGGGCATTGTGGGTTTTGAACCCAGTGGTAGAAGCCGAAACGGAAACCTGACCGGTCGTATCAATGAGATACAGCAAGCCCTGCGTGGCCGCAAAATCAAGGTAAGCGTAATTTGTGCAGGATTTCAGGGATGGCTGATTGCCGAAAACGAAGCCGACCGCAAAAAATGTATGGAAACATCGAAGGAGATCATTGCTGCCGGCGCTGAATTAGGCGCTTTAGGGATGATTCTCGTGCCGGGTTTCAACAGCCAGCAACCTTCGCTACCCATGCCACAATCGCGTGAACTGCTGATTGAACAACTGAAAGAATTGGGTGATTATGCAGCAAAACTCAATACTTCATTGATTCTTGAACCGCTCAACCGCCGCGAAGCATGGTATCTGCGGTTAGTTGCCGATGGTGCGGCAATGGCTAAAGATACCGGAAGTCCGGGTGTTACCGTTATGGGCGACTTCTGGCACATGACCTGGGAAGAAACCAGCGATTACGGTGCATTCATGTCTGCCGGTAAATACCTGAGGCATGTACATGTAGCCAGCCGTGCAGACCGTAAAATGCCGGGTGAAGATGGCCAAGCGGACAACTATATCGACGGTTTCCGGGCATTAAAACAAATGGAATATCCACATTATGTCAGTTTTGAATGTGGCACCAGAGGCGAACGCGGAGTGACGGTACCCGCAGCAGTAAAACTGTTGAGGGAGCAATGGGCGAAAGCTTGACAAAGATTTACAGGATTACCAAGATTTCCAAGATGCTCATATTAAATTTGGAATCTTTTAATTATGGAATTTTTGAATGGCGAAGCCCTCAACGAAGTTAATTTTTTAAATTTTTCAATAATAATTAATAAAAAGTAAAGAAAATGAGAAGGAAGCTTAGAATGGGAATGGTTGGAGGCGGAAGCGACGCCTTCATCGGCGCTATCCACAGGATAGCAGCATTAATGGACAACCAGTGCGAACTGGTTTGCGGATGTTTCAGTGTAGACCCTGAAATATCCCTGTCGTCGGGACGATCGTATTTTCTGCCCGATAACCGTATTTACGGAACATACAAAGAGATGTTCGAAAACGAAGCGAAACTGCCCGCCGATCAGAGGATGGATTTCGTTAGTATCGTAACGCCCAATCATGTGCATTTCGAACCGGCAATGATGGCGCTCGAAGGCGGTTTTCATGTGGTAATCGACAAACCCATGACATTCAGCCTCGAACAGGCAAAAAAACTGAAAGCCAAAGTGGAAGAAACCGGTTTGACACTCGCCCTAACACACACATACAGCGGTTATCCAGCCGTGAAGGACGCCAAAGCGCGCCTTGCCCGAGGCGATTTCGGGCAGATTCGCAAAGTGTACGTGGAATATCCGCAAGGCTGGCTTTCGAAACGTATTGAACTCGATGGCGGTAACAATGCAGGATGGCGCACTGACCCCAACCGTTCGGGAAAAGCTGGCGCAATGGGCGACATCGGCACACACGCATGGCATCTGGCCGAGTACATCACCGGCTTGAAAGTAACCGAGCTCTGCGCCGAACTGAAAGCCTTCGTTCCGGGACGTCCTATTGACGATGACGGCGCTGCCCTGCTCCGCTACGAGAATGGCGCAACGGGCGTACTGATGGCTTCGCAGATTGCAGCCGGAGAAACCAATCAGTTGAAAATACGTGTGTATGGCGAAAAAGGCGGCCTGGAATGGCGGCAATGCGACCCGAATTTCCTGTGGCTGAAATGGGGCGACCGTCCGGTAGAAATCATCGACGTAGGCGGAAATGCGCAGTTGACGCCCGGAGCGCTGTACAACACCCGCACCCCGCAAGGCCATCCGGAAGGTTATTTAGAGGCTTTTGCCAATATTTACCGCAACTTTGCCAACACGGTACAGGCAAAAATAGCCGGCGAACAACCCGACCCGCGTTGGGCGGATTTCCCGAACGTGAACGACGGCGTGCGCGGAATGCAGTTCATCGAAACCGTTGTAACCGCAGGATACGACGACAGTCAGAAATGGGTGAAATGGATAGAATAAATGAAAATGACCTGCTGGGTCTTCCAGACCCGGCAGGTCTATTTTACATTTTCATATCCTTATTTTTTATACCCGTAATTGTATCAGGTCAATCCTACCCTCAATCAATGTTAGTCAACAAAGAGTTTGTATTTCTTTATAAACCAAATATATATACCATTGTCATTTATACTGAAACTGAAGAAATATCAATACTCTTTGTAGATGATGTAAAAGCACCCGAGTTGAAAAGATCATATTATTTATCAGACGAAATAGTTGATAAATTTCAACCAAATTTGGTAGGAAAAAGCAAAAGCGGAAAATACATCGTAATGAATGTTGTAGAAAAAGGTGGAAAGAACAGATTAGAATTATATGAGATTTTAGAATTGACAGAGACCACTTTAAAAACAAATCATTTGCGAAGCGGTACAATTTTGGAATATAAAGTAGAATAAAACAATCTTTTTTAGTTTTAATTAATTCATAATTTATTAGATAAACATGGCAAGACCAGTAACATTATTTACAGGACAATGGGCAGACCTCGATTTTGAAGTTGTCTGCCAGAAAGCAAAGGCAATGGGCTACGACGGCCTCGAATTAGCCTGCTGGGGCAACCACTTTGAAGTGGACAAAGCCGACGACGCATACTGCCAATCGCGCCGGGAAATCATGGCCAAATATGATTTGCAGTTATTTTCTGTTTCCAACCATCTGGTGGGACAGTGCGTGTGCGACCTGATTGACGAGCGCCACCAGTCAATTTTATCCCCGGATATTTGGGGCGACGGCGATCCAGAAGGCGTGCGTCAGCGTGCTGCGCAGGAAATCATCAAAACCGCGCAGGCGGCACACCGGTTGGGCGTGAAGATAGTAAACGGTTTCACGGGAAGTTCCATCTGGCACCTGTGCTATTCGTTTCCACCCGTTACTGATGCAATGATCGACAAGGGGTTTGAAGATTTCGCCAACCGCTGGACGCCGATTTTCGACGAATTTCAAAAATTGGGTATGAAGTTTGCGTTGGAAGTGCACCCCACAGAAATAGCGTTCGACATCGCTTCGGCGGAACGTGCACTGCAAGCGGTGAATTATCATCCGGCATTCGGGTTCAACTATGACCCCAGTCATTTTGGCTATCAGGGCGTTGATTATGTGGAGTTCATCTACAAGTTTGCCGATCGCATTTTCCACGTACACATGAAAGACGTGGGATGGAGTCCTTATCCAACGGAGGCAGGCGTTTTCGGCGGGCATTTGAATTTCGGCGACCGTCGCCGTTATTGGGATTTCCGCAGCGTTGGACGCGGGAACATCGAGTTCGAAGAAATCATTCGCGCTCTGAACCGCATCAATTACAACGGGCCGCTTTCCGTTGAATGGGAAGATGGCGGTATGGACCGCGAACGTGGCGCTGCCGAATCGTGCGAGTATGTGAAGGGGGTAGATTTCCAGCCTTCAAATATCGCCTTTGATTCTGCTTTCGATAAAGCCAATCAATAAAATCTTCATAAACCTGCTGGGTCTTCCAGACCCGGTAGGTTTTTTTTATATATGCTCCCCGCGTTTTTTCATCAAACGCCATTTTTCAGGTTATTGCTGCCATTCATTGCAGGAATTGTTGTCGGATTTGGTTTCACGATTCCTGAAGTTTTTTGTTTGTCTGTTTGCGGACTTGCCGTAGTCGGATTATGTTTTATTGTTTGGAAACGAAAACTGTTGCTTCTGCGACATTGGGGCTGGCTGTACGGAGTATTCCTGAATGTGTTTCTTTTTAGTGCAGGTGTTGGCACAGTTGTGCTGCAATCATTCACGCCTGTCAATGAAAGCGAACAGGGCGTGTGGTTGACCGTAGTACAGGAGCCTCCTACAGAAAGGGCCAATACAATGAAAACCACAGCGCTCGTCCGGGCAAATCTTAACGGCGATACTGCGATTGCCTGCAAGGAGTTAGTGGTGGTGTATTTCCGAAAGGACAGTCTGTCGCGAAAAATCCGGCAAGGCGATTTGCTGGTGATTGACGCCACGCTGAATCCTGTGACCAATGCCGGCAATCCCTACGAATTTGACTATCGCGGCTATCTGTCACGAAAACACATCAGCCGGAGCGTTTTTGTGGAAAGCGGCAACTGGCAACAGTTGGAAAGTTATGCGCAAGGCCCGTTGCTCAATCTTTCAAACCGGATAAGGTACCACTTTTTGGATGTGCTCCAACGGGGCGGTTTGAGTGGAAATGAACTGGCTGTTGCTTCGGCGATGGTGCTGGGTTACAGGGTTGATTTGGGCGATGAATTACTTCAGGCATATTCGGCGTCGGGGGCCATGCACATTTTGGCAGTGTCGGGATTACACGTGGGCATCGTGTATATGTTTTTTGTAACATTATTGAAATTACTGCCTTTCATTTATCGTTCGAGATGGTTGCGGGCGCTTTTCTCAGTTGTCTTTTTGTGGCTTTTTGCCTTGGTTACAGGTATGTCGCCATCGGTGCTGCGCGCTGTCACCATGTTTTCGTTCATTGCTGTCGGCGCGGCATTAGACAGGAGGGCATATACCTGCAACAGCATAGCAGCATCGGCTTTTTTGCTGCTGTTGATCAACCCGAACAACCTGTTCAACGTAAGTTTTCAGTTTTCTTACATGGCCGTTATCACCATCGTTTATATCAACCGATATTTATTCAGTTTGCTTACATTCAAAAACTGGCTGCTCAATCAGGCGTGGAGTCTGACCTGTGTATCCATAGCAGCGCAATTGGGAACTGCTCCACTGGCTTTGTATTATTTCAACCAGTTTCCTTCGTATTTCATCCTGGCCAATTTCGTTGTCATTCCGGCTGCAACAGTCATCATTTATGGGGCACTGATGTTGTTTCTTGTTTCGCCCGTTCCGATGCTGCTCGAAACGCTCGGATGGCTTTTGGACAAATTTTTGTACGGGGTCAATTTTTCAATTTTCTTTATCGAAAAAATACCCGGAAGCGTTATTTTAGGGATACGTTTTGCAGGGTGGGAAATTCTCTTTGCATATTGTTTGGTTGCCGGTTTGAGTATCTGGATGTTGACAAAATACAAAACAGCCCTGTTTGCTTCACTTCTCATCGTATTGTTTTGGTTGACAGGCACAACTGTCAGAATCGGAAACGACCTGAAGCGTCAGCAGTTCATTGTATACAACGCACAGGGCAACAGTCTGATGCAATTTATACTCGGATACAATCATATCAATTGGTATGCCAGCCGTAATCCTTCATTTAACGCGCCCGGGTTCATCAGAAACCAAAATACTGCCATGCAGCCTAAAAGTTGGCATTATTCTCTCCTTGATCCTGCGCTTCTCGCGGAAAAGGATTTTTCTCTTCCGCCGGAATTGTACGTTGACGGTAATTTCATACAGTTCGCAGGCAAACGATTGGCAATATTTACCAGCGAAATGCCACCGCAAAATGCAGGAAATCAGTTCATCCATACCGATGTGGCCATTTTAGCACAGAATGTGAATGTTCGTATCCCTCAAATCTTGGAAACATACCGCCCAGACATGATAGTAATTGACGCTTCCAGTTCACAGGCAAGAATCGACCGTTGGGAAAAGGAATGCGCTGAAGCAGATGTAAAATGCCACAGAGTAGACAGGGATGGAGCGTTTGTGTTGAAGAAGTGAATTATTGAAAAGTTGCAAATCGATAAAAGTAAAAAGATTATTTGTTTACTTTGCCGAAAAATCAGAACACAGTTGGTTTAAATATCTGGATATAAACAAAATAGGTTTAGGGGTTGGCAATCGTTCATAGGTTGATAATGGCGTTTTAGTTTCAAAATACAGATTGGTTTTACCTAAAGAATTGAAATAATGAAAGATACCTAATTTTCTTAACAAAACAACCACAGTAGAAATAATTACGCCTTGTGAAACTGACCTCATTACCTCATTAAACGTGTGATAATGAGGTAATGAGGTTGCTGATGATGGATGCCTCGTTTCTACTGTGGTTGTTTTGTTGTTTGAATTAGGTATGAATGAGGTACCATTACCGAATATTTCGTGAACGCATTTTTTAATGAACCCCACATTTTTTGCAGCCCATCCTAACGGGATACAGCGAGTTATTCTTTCTTCAAAAACGGTTTTGGAACTTGAGGAAAACCAACCCATTGCGCAATTTCATTATAGCCTTTAGCAATGTCTTGTGCTATGCTAACACCATTTTTAACTATTTTTACGGCTCTATGTAAATTCGTATTCTCGTTTTCCAAATTCTTAAAGAAGCGTTGCATTTTGTTAATAAACCCCTTTTTCTTTATTTCATCAGGCTTTTTACATTGTTCTGCTTCAGTTAGCGTATCTATAATTTCTTCCAATTCTTCCGCTTCTTCTATTTCTCCTTTTCTTTTCAACAAACCTGATAATTCGTCTAAACTTCTTTGTATTCCAATGTTGCAGTCATAAAAGTTGAATGTGTTACGGACTGATTCATCATGTATTGTTCCACCAGCACCAACATTTACATTTCCACCAGTAATATTAAAATTTTGAACCACTGGTGGAATCGGTATTTCTCGGTTGGAAAGAACATCATAATGAGAGCGTTTACGAGCAATGTAACCATTAATAATATCTTCCGACAACCAAATAGGATTTTCTTTCCCTCGTCCTTCATTTATTTGTCCAAAACTGTCAATCCTGTACTGCAATTCAGAGTTCCAACTTTGATATTTGTCAAATATCTCATTTAATGAACTCCGTAGCACATCTATATAGCCTGTCTTTTTATTCCCTTTCACAGAAACAGTTATGATATGTTTTTCTTTATCTTCCCTGACTAAAGCAATGGAATCATTCTCATCCTTCAATACGACGCCATATCTCCATACCAAAAACTCTTCCCCCTCTTTTTTAATCTCTTCATTGTGACGTACAATAAAACGAGAAATCGTATTAAGTGGCAAAGGTTGTTCTGCTATGTATCGAAGCATCAGGCTTTCACCTACAGGAAAATCAGGTAAAGTTTTAGGACGGTCTTCATGCAATAAGTGAGGTATAATTAAACATTTTTTCTCCTTTGTTTCGTAAGCCAACTCGTAACGTATCATTAATTCAAAAAGGAAACGATGCTTGTCCTTTGGATAACGAGCATCATCATCATCATTTCCAAATACAATGGAAAAATCGCTGACAACTATCGAATGTTTGCCTCCGTTGTGCATCCAATTGATAATTTTATAAATCCCATAACTAATCCATTCTGGATTTAATACCAAAGTATCAAAATCTTCCATATTTTCGTATCGCAGGCAAATTCCTAAAGCATGAAGGTTTCTCAATAATCTATCAATGTCATCGACTTTATTTCTTTTTGCTATTTTTGAGAATTTAGCGATGTCAATGTATTCTTCCTTTTTGTTACCTGCAAAAAGTTCCTCCAACTCTTTTTTAACATTGAAATAATTGGAAGGAAGTACCTGATTATTCCAAGAAGGATTATTCTTGATATATCCGGCCACTACCGTACGAAAATCTTCCAATTCATTAAAATCGTCCCGAATTGAAAAGGTATAAACACCAACAATGGGATATTTTTTATCTTTTATCAAACTGTTAATGGGTATACTGGGAGTATGTGGGTCTTCTTTCCATCTGTTTACAAGAATAAATACTTTCGATTCTTTTCCATAATTTTTTGCATGATTGAGCCAGTAATCTAACTGGTTACGATTTTCAGTTCGTCCATCATAAACTAAAATGTATAAACATCGCTCCGACAAGAAAAACTGATGTGCAGCATGAGTAACCACATGACCTGCAAAATCCCATATATGTACATTTATGTTATCTTTTTCCAATTCCCAAAGAGTAGTTTCAACACCGGGTGTGCTTTCTATATTTTCTAATTTATCAACTGGATTTTTCAATCTACGGGCTAAACAGGTTTTCCCTGCCCCTTTTTCTCCTAAAATAATAATACGTGCTTCATTCAGATGTTTTGCCCCCTTTTGTTCTAATTCTTCCAGATAGTTTGCCACGGCTTCAGCCCCCTGTTCCCGTATTTCTTTCGGGACATTCATTCGTCTTATTAATGCCTCTTTATCTAACTTAAAAGATTTATCAAAAATATCCTGATATAAACGCCCCCAATAGTAAAAACCTTCTTCAGTTAATGCTTGTTGAAAGAAATCCCATATTTTTCCATACATTTGTTGGTGGCTTTGAAATGTGGTATGTCTTTTTTGTATGTTCTTTATGTCATCAAGAAGAACAGATTCCATGTCAACGACGTAGGCGGCGTGAGCAGCGCGGGCGGAGGTGTAGTCGGTGTAATACCAAACCGCTATCATATCGCCTTTAATATCCACTTAAATCCCGTTATTGATTTCACAGTTTCCTTATCTGTCAAAAGGGAATTCACAGTGTGAA
>Ga0209737_10001522_pt1 | contig 16569 bp, 15 predicted proteins | sample TergutCu122P3_FD_187284 | JGI IMG/M metagenome (GOLD analysis project Ga0209737, IMG submission 187284) | Cubitermes ugandensis P3 segment gut microbial communities from Kakamega Forest, Kenya - Cu122 P3 (SPAdes) (version 2) | ecosystem: Host-associated > Arthropoda: Insects > Digestive system...
CGCCGCCAATGGCCCATTGAAAGGCGTCCTCGCGGTCAACAATGAACCGCTGGTGTCGTCCGATTTCAACCACATCCCGGTTTCCTCCACGTTCGATGCCACGCAAACGCGCATATTGACAGGCGCAAACGGTGAAACGCTGGTCAAGGTGCTGGCCTGGTACGACAACGAATGGGGCTACTCCTGCCGGATGCTGGATACGGCGCAGGCGTGGATGCGCGCCAGATAACTTGTCCTGCGCCTTGCCGGAAAACCGCCTCGCGATTAAACTTGCCGGGTTTAATCGTATATCGTCGCGTTCATGCCGCATTCCGCCTCCTCCCGGTCGATCGAATTTCACAACATGAATCTGGGCGTGATTCTTGTTTTGATGAATCGCGCCGACCCTCCCGGGCTGGCCGACGAAATGCACAAGATGCTCGGCGGACGGCCAGACACTTTCAATCATGAAGTGGTCGTCCTCGATTTTTCAGAACTTGATGTGCCCGAGAGCATCGACTGGAGCGGGCTGTTGTCATTGCTTCGCCGTTACCGGCTGCAGCCGATTGGCGTGCGCGGCCTGGCCGACGAGAGGCATCTCGCGGGAGCGCGGCGCGCCGGTCTGGCGGTGCTCGACGATACGCCAACAACAACGGGAAAACGCCCCCAGGAGTCAACAACCCCCGCCACAAGCGTCGAAAAACCGGAACCTGCCGCGGCCGCCCCCGGCCCAATGGCAGCCACCTTGTACATCGACCGATTCGTGCGCTCGGGGCAACAAATCTATGCGCAGGGGGGCGACCTCGTGCTGCTTGCGGGCATCAGCCCCGGATCGGAAGTCATCGCCGACGGCAACATCCATTGCTTCGGCCCCCTGGCAGGACGTGCGCTTGCCGGGGCGCGCGGCGACACCAATGCGCGTATCATTGCGACCAGTTTCGGCCCGGAACTGGTCTCAGTCGCTGGTATTTACCGCACCTTTGAACGCGGCGTACCTGAAAGCTTTGCGGGCCGCGCGGTCGTTGTGCGCATGAAGTCTTCGGCCAAAAATCAATCCATCGTTATCGAACCGCTCCAGATCAACTGAAAACGATCTTAACCATACAAGGGGAAAAAGTGAGAGTCATCGTCGTTACTTCCGGCAAAGGTGGGGTAGGCAAGACCACCACCAGCGCGGCATTCGCTTCGGGACTGGCCTTGCGCGGTTTCAAGACAGCGGTCATCGACTTCGATGTCGGTCTGCGCAATCTCGATCTCATCATGGGGTGCGAGCGGCGCGTGGTCTATGACCTCATCAACGTCATCCACGGTGAAGCCAAGCTCCATCAGGCGCTCATCAAGGACAAGCACTGCGACAACGACAACCTTTTCATCCTGCCCGCCTCGCAGACGCGCGACAAGGATGCCCTCTCCGAAGAAGGCATCGAACCCATCTTCAAGGAGCTGGAGAGCATGGGTTTCGATTACGCGGTCTGCGATTCGCCTGCCGGAATCGAACACGGCGCGGTCATGGCGCTCACCTTTGCCGATGAGGCCATCATCGCCACCAACCCGGAGGTTTCCTCGGTACGCGACTCCGACCGTATCCTCGGCATTCTGCAATCGAAATCCCGGCGCGCACGCGAAGGCAACGAAGCCGTCAAGGAACACCTGCTGCTCACCCGCTACGCCCCCAAGCGCGTCGAAAACGGTGAAATGCTGTCATACAAGGATGTGCAGGAGCTTTTGCGTATCCCGCTGCTCGGGGTCATTCCCGAATCCGAATCCGTGCTCCATGCTTCCAATCAGGGCATTCCCGCCATTCACCTCACGGGTTCGGACGTAGCAGAAGCCTACAACGATATCGTTTCCCGCTTCCTTGGCGAACAGCGCCCATTGCGTTTCGTCAATTTCGAGAAACCAAGCTTCATCAAGCGCCTGTTCGGAGGCAAGTAACATGTCATTTCTTGCTCGTCTTTTTTTCGGCGAAAGAAAGAAAACGGCTGCCATTGCCAAGAACCGGCTGGCGATCCTGATTGCGCATGAGCGCGGGTCGAATACCTCAGGACGGACGGATTACATCCCGGCGATGAAGGATGAACTGCTCCAGGTCATCTCGAAATACGTCAAGGTCGACATCGATGCCATCAATATCCAGTTCAGCAAGCAGGAAAACTACGATGTGATGGAGGTCAACGTCGTCCTTCCGGAGGACACGGAACCCCGGCCCTTACGGGCTACCCCGCCGCCCCGTGTTTTCAGCAACCGGCGGCCGCACAAGAAATAATCCTGAACACGCGCCCGCCTGGGGAGGTTTTATTCTTCCGGCTTGCTGACAAAGCCGATCTTTTCCAACCCTGCGCGGGACGCGCGCGCCATCGTGCGCGCTACAAACTCATAAGGCGCGGTCGCATCGACCTGGAGATGGAGTTCCGGCAAGGGCGCGCGTTTGCCCGCCTCCCGCATCAGAGCGTCCAGTTCCGACTCTTCGACGAATTCTCCGTTCCATAAGAATTGCCCGTCGGCCTTGATGCCAAGCTGGATGGTTTCCGGCTTCATGTCCACCACTGCGCTGTCGGCCACGGGCAGGTCGATCTTGACGGCGTGCGTGAGAAGCGGCGCGGCAATGATGAAGATGATGAGCAACACCAGCATCACGTCGATGAGCGGAATCATGTTGATTTCCGCCCGTGGCGCATCAAATCCGATCCGGGGATGAAAAGCCATGTTTCAGTACGCCCCTTCCGCCTTTGCCTTCATTGCGTCCGTTCGCGCCGTCACGAGTTCGACGACCTGCGGCGCGCCCGAGGTCTCACTGGCAGCGGTCAATCCCAGTCCCAGCAGCCCGAACACCGTATGCGCAAAGCGCTCCAGTTCTCCGATCAGATTGCGGTTCAGGCGCGCGAAAGCGTTATAGGCCAGCAAGGCGGGAATGGAGACGAACAGGCCGGCAGCGGTCATGATGAGCGCCTCGCCGACCGGCCCCGCCACCTTGTCGAGGCTGGCCTGCGCCGAGAGCGAAATGCTTTGCAGGGCATGGAAAATGCCCCATACCGTGCCAAAGAGTCCCACGAAGGGCGCCGTTGAGGCAACGGAGGCCAGGAGCGTCATGCCGTTTTCCATTTGCCCCGCTTCCCTGGCGACGCCATGCGCAAGCGCGGCGCTGACGTAATCGTCCGGTGAAGCGATCTCGAATCCCGCCCCATCCGTCTTGCGGACACAGCCCCCTTCTCTCTCCGCTTCCCGCAGGGACTGGCAAGCCAGAAACCCTTCTCCCAGAAGGCGCGCAAAAGGATTGCTTCTACGCGTGGCAATCTGCAGGCGTTGGGCATCGACGGGGTGACGCACCCGCCGAAAATCCGCAATGAACGCCCGGCTTCGCGCACGAACCACGACGTAATGCCATAGCTTGGATGCGATCAAATACCACGACAGGAGCGACATCGCTATCAGGATCACCAAAACACAAAGGCCGACGGCATCCGTCTGCGCCAAAAAGTAAGCAAAACCTCGAGAAGATTCAGACATATTGCATTCCATCAACCGTGTAATTCAAATCGAACCGGCACAACCACCCAACCCGGGACAGGCGTTCCGGCCCGCTGCGCCGGGCGAAACCGCCAGCGCCTCACGGCATCGAGCGCCGCCCTGTCCAGCCGGTCATAACCGCTGCTCATGTGCAACATCACTTCGCCCGCACGCCCTTCCTCCGTGACATGGACGCGCAATTTCACCAGACCCTGTTCGCGTTGACGCCGCGAAAGGGACGGGTATTCCGGCTCCGGGTTGGAAAAATAACTGATATTGAAGTCGGGGCCGACATAATCCCTGCCCCGGCCTTCCTCTTCGCTCTTCCCTCCCCCCCCTGGCGCTTCACTCGTTGCGGCAACGGAAGCTTCCATGTGCGAGATCGGCGTCAAATCCCCCGAAGTATCGACCGGAACCTCGGGAGCAGTCTCCACGACGGGCGAGACCGCAGAAACCTCTTGGCGCACCCGTCGTCTCGGCGCTGAACGCACCGGGGCAACGGGGGGATACAACTCGGCAGGCGCTACCGAAGGCGGAGATGGCGAGGAAGAATTTTCGATCCAGCTTGCCCGCAAGAGCGCAGGCTCTTCACCGTGCCATGATGGCCCGGGCAGGCGCGTGAGCGCCACCGCGCCAGCGGCATGCAGGCATATCACCAGGACCAGCAGGAACCCATGCGCGGCAGGCGGCATGGAATCGAGCGCCCGGTCATTCATTGGAAAAACTGGAAATCGTAAGCATGGTTAAGTTTAATGCAAGTCCAGCAATACCGCATACCACAGATATTTTTGATACCCGCCCGCACAAAAGTTATGCACCGCCACGCGCCTTTGAGCATCACCTCATTAATCACATTCTTTTCCAAGCCCATGCTAATCTTCATATTCCTTGAGCAAACAGGGCAGCCTTGACGGCAACGCATTCGCTTTTCACCCTAAAACAAAGAATGAAGGAGGCACCATGACGTCTGACAACACCCACAATCGCTGGCTGGTTCTCTTGGCATGTATTGTAATCAACATCTGCCTGGGAACAGCCCTCTACGCTTTTAGCGTATACGTAGCGCCTTTGATGCAAATTCTGGATGCGAAGAAATCCGAGGTTGCTTTGGCCTTCTCTATCTGTACGCTCGTCATTCCCCTTGCCATGATCATCGCAGGCAAATTCCAGGACACCATAGGGCCCAAGAAGGTCATTTTCGTAGGCGGCATCATCTTCGGGACGGCCATCTTCCTGACGGGCTTCGTCACCGGACTGCCCATGCTATACCTGACTTACGGCATCCTGGGCGGCGCAGGCATCGGCACCATCTACGCCTGTACAGTCGCCAACACAGTAAAGTTCTTTCCGGACAAGCGAGGACTCGCTTCCGGTCTTGTCGTAGCTGGCTTTGCCTCCGGGGCAATGTTCAGCGTATATCTCGTTCAATGGCTGTTACAGCATTATCCGGTTCAGGATATCTTCAAGATGTTTGGCGTAGGCTATCTGGTGGTGATCACTCTTTGCGTCACCCAGGTCAAGACCGCTCCGGCCGGCTTCATTCCCGCCGGGTGGACGCCTCCGGTGCAGGCTTCCGGAGCAGCGGCGCCTGCCGCCGTCGACGAGAACTGGAAACAGATGCTTGCTGATCCCCTGTTCTACGTTCTTTTCAGCGTCTACACCATCGGTTGTATCTCCGGGCTCATGTTCATGGTGCTCGCCAAACCCATTGCTTTGGACGTGGTCAAGGCAACCGAAATCATGGCCGCTACCGCCGTGTTCATCCTGGCAGCTTCCAATACGGGCGGGCGTCTGTTCTGGGGCTGGGCTTCGGACAAACTGGGCCGTTTCAACGTGCTCTACATCATGTTTACCGTGACCGCGCTGGCAATGCTGGGCATGACCCAGGTGACAAGCTATGGGCTGTATATCGTGGTACTCGTGAGTGTGGTGCTCTGCTTCGGCGGCGTCATGGGCTGCTTCCCCTCCATTACGGCGGAAGCCTTCGGTTCCAAGAACCTGGGCATGAATTACGGCATCATCTTCTTCGCCTACGGCATCGGCGGCACCGTGGGGCCGCAACTGGCTTCGAGAATCGCGGAAGCAAGCGGCGGCGATTACACCAATGCCTTCGTTATCGCGGGCTGCCTGGCCTTCGTCGGCCTTGCGCTCTCCTTCGTGGCAAGGCAAATCACGCATAAAAGGCATCATAAGGCCTGAACACGCGTCTCGCGCAATCTCCGCCATTTATGGCTACGTTGCGCGAGACAAAGCATCACTTGGCGCCGAAGGCGCCCCAAGACCGTATCGAGGAATCCCCTGCCTTTAGGCAGGGGTGACTCAAAGGTGGCCGGTTTCCGGCCCTCCCCGGAAACCGGCAGCGCTCCAACGATGTTCAGAATGAAAACGAGTCTCATTGAACAATGAGGCTCGTTTTTTTATGGAGCCTCAGCCTTCCCTGAATCGGGTCGGAAAATCCCCGCAATGCATGGCGGACGCCTCGAAGAGACACATTCGCTGACCATTCACAAAATCAATCGCCCGTGCTAGGCTCAAATTAACAGTTGATCAATCTTTGCCATGAAATTCTGTGACATGTAACGGCTTGGTCGCTGGGTACTCATCAAAAAACACAACGGAGGAGACAACATGTCTCAAGTGCAAGAAACCAAGATCGTTACGGCTGACCCAACCGCGTTAGGCGTATTCGGTCTTTCCCTGATCACGTTTGTCGCAGCATCCCAGAAACTGGGCTGGACGTCGGGCTCCACCTATCTGATGCCGTGGGCGCTTTTTCTAGGCTCCTTTGCTCAATTATGGGCTGCCTCACTCGATTTCAAACGCAACAATTATTTCGGCTCGATCGTATTGGGCGCTTTCGGCCTTTTCTGGGTAGCCGTCACGATCACCTGGGCCATTCAAAATGGCTTTTTCGGTGCAATTCCCGAAAACGCCGATCTCCGCCAATTCGGATATGCCTGTTTCGGCTACATGTTTTTCAGCGTTTTCATCACCGTGGCTGCCTGGGAAGCAAACAAGGTTTTCGGCGTCATCCTGACGCTGATCGTCGTGCTCCTCGGCGCACTCGGGTTTCAACTCCTGGGGATCAATAAGGAATTTTTCGGCCCCATCGCCGGATGGTCGGAATTCCTGATTTCCATCCTGGGTTTCTACGCCGCTGGCGCCATCTTCCTGAACAGCTTCTTTGGCCGTCAGATCCTGCCTCTTGGCAAGCCGATGGGTTGGGTGAGAAAAGGCGCCTGATCACCCCTTCCAAAGAAAGGCCGAACCCGTATCACACGGGTTCGGCCTTTTCATTCAGCCCGCCACGCGCGGCGGGGATCAAGGTTCGACACGCGTTCAGTCGTCATCCCCCGTGAAGTTGAAGCTCACCACCGGAGGCTTCGTATCCGGGTTTTCGATCTCGAAGCATAAGCCCGGCAAATTGGAGCGCACAAGGTAATAAGGGCTGGGGGTCAGTGAATCGGTTGCCGGAGGGGAAAGATCTTCGCTGCTTTCAGAGAGGGGGTCAGTGGTTGGGTTATGAAACATATTGGTTCTCTCGCGGTTGGGTTGCTCTCTCACTCTGCCCGCATGGCTCTCGCCATGAACCTTTTCGCCGCTGAACCGCCCCATAAAATGACATTTACACAGGGCGGCGCCGTCTTTATAAGCTGCAAATGGAATATTTCACCTCTGCGAATCAAACGTAAGCGCAATTAACATCCCATTGAATGCTCATGGTTACATAAACCTTCCAATACGGCGCTGAAGAATATGGGCGAATGTGAAAACAACCACATCCTGAAACCGGAAAAAATCACAGTTCCTTTTGAGTTACATCGGCCTTTCAGCCGCGGATTCCCCGATACGACTCCGTAGCGGCAAGCCTCGCTCACCATCGCCATCGATAGCAAGGATTGCGCGGCGCGTGTTCAGATGCGTCTGAGGCGGCTGATTAAATGTTGACGGAATTTGCACATATTGCTAGATTTCGCCAACTGGATAATCAGTCCGAATCTGAATAACCCAAAACAATGTGCTGCCATGATATTGCCAGTATTACAAAATGCCAAGGTTATCGCCGCCATCGCTGCATCCGCAGCCATCTTCTATGCCGGGTACTTTGTCGGCAGCAAGGTGCAGGGAGAAAAGACAGCGGCAGCCCGAATGGAGTTGGCTTCCGAGCGGTTGAACTGGGAGCGCGAACGCATGAAGGCGATGGAGGAATACGCGGCTTCTCTCGCGCAGGCCCGCGCGCAGGAACAGACGTGGCGGGAAACCGCGCTCGAATCTGAGAGGGAAAACAATGAGCTCAAGAAGAAAAACGATGTCGCTGTGCGCGCTGCCAATGATGCTGCTCGCAGGCTGCACGACGCCGGGAGGAGTGCAGCCGCAAACAGCGTGTCCTCAAATACCGCCTCCGCCAGTCACGGTGTCGACAGAGCAACGGCCGTTGCTCTCGGAGAGTGTGGTATCCGACTTGCAGAAATGGGAGAGCAGCACGACCGCTGCGAAATAGAGCGCCGCACCCTGATTAGCGCGTGGCCGAAGTGACATCCTGATTCCAAAAAATGAAAAACCCATCGTTTCCGATGGGTTTTTCGGTGGTTCAACACGGCAGTGATCACACAGTAACTTTCGCAGCCGCTTCAACGAATTGCGGGATGCTGTCGAAGTTCATGTAGCGATAGATCTCCGCCGCTTCCTTGTTGACCACGGCGACCTGTTCCAGATACTCCGCCGGTGTCGGAATCCGGCCCAGCAGCGCACAGACGGCGGAAAGCTCGGCGGAGCCGAGATAAACGCGCGTATCCAGCCCCAGCCGGTTGGGGAAATTGCGGGTGGACGTCGACATCGCGGTGGTACCTCTTCTGATCTGCGCCTGATTGCCCATGCACAGACTGCATCCGGGCATTTCCATCCGCGCTCCGGCACTGCCCAGCACGCCGTAATAGCCTTCCTCGTTGAGAATCATGGCATCCATCCGGGTGGGCGGGGCAATCCAGAGCCGCGCAGGCAGATCGGTCTTGCCGTTGAGCACTTTGCCAGCGGCGCGGAAGTGCCCGATGTTGGTCATGCAGGAACCGATGAACACTTCGTCGATCTTGTCGCCCGCAACTTCGGAAAGAAGTCTGACATCATCCGGGTCATTGGGGCAGGCCACGATGGGTTCTGCAATGTCGGCAAGGTCGATTTCGATGATCGCCGCGTATTCGGCATCCTTGTCGGGCTGAACCAGTTCTCCATTCGCAATCCAGTCTTCCATCGCACGGATGCGACGCTCCAGTGCGCGCGCGTCCTGATAACCGTTGGCAATCATCCACTTCATCAGCACGATGTTCGAGTTCATGTACTCGACGATGGGCGCCTTGTTGAGCAACACCGTGCAACCGGCGGCGGAACGTTCGGCGGAGGCATCGGTCAACTCGAACGCCTGCTCGACCTTGAGATCGGGCAAACCCTCGATTTCGAGAATGCGACCGGAGAAGATGTTCTTCTTGCCTTCCTTCTTGACCGTCAGCAAACCCTGTCCAATCGCGTAGAGCGGGATGGCATTGACGAGGTCGCGCAGGGTGATGCCGGGGCGCATCTGGCCCTTGAACCGGACCAGCACGGATTCAGGCATGTCGAGCGGCATCACGCCGGTAGCGGCAGCAAAGGCAACGAGGCCGGACCCCGCCGGGAAGGAGATGCCGATCGGGAAGCGCGTGTGCGAGTCCCCGCCCGTGCCGACGGTATCGGGCAACAGCAGGCGATTGAGCCAGGAGTGAATCACGCCGTCGCCCGGACGCAGGGCCACGCCGCCACGCACGCTGATGAAGTTGGGCAAATCGCGATGCGTCACGATGTCGACGGGCTTCGGATACGCGGCGGTATGGCAGAAGGACTGCATCACCATATCGGCGGAGAAGCCGAGGCAGGCGAGGTCTTTCAACTCGTCGCGCGTCATCGGGCCGGTCGTGTCCTGCGAACCCACGGTGGTCATCTTCGGCTCGCAGTAGGCGCCTGGACGAATGCCCTGCCCTTCCGGCAGGCCGCAGGCGCGGCCAACGACCTTCTGCGCAAGCGAAAAACCCTTGCCGGTATCTGCGGGCGCTTGCGGCAGACGGAAAAGCGTGGAAGGCGGCAGGCCCAATACTTCACGTGCGCGTGCGGTCAGCGCACGCCCGATGATGAGCGGAATACGCCCGCCGGCCCGCACTTCGTCGAGAATCACGGGAGTCTTGAGCTTGGCCGTGGCAATGGGGGCGCCGTCCTTTCTCGCCGTCACCTTGGCGCTTGCGTGATCGACGACAAGCTCGATTTCGTCGCCCATTTCCATCTTGCTGACGTCGATTTCAACGGGCAGCGCGCCGGCATCTTCCATCGTATTGAAGAAGATCGGGGCAATCTTGCTGCCCAGGCACACCCCTCCGTAGCGCTTGTTGGGCACGAAAGGAATGTCTTCGCCGGTAAACCAGAGCACGGAATTGGTGGCCGATTTGCGCGAGGAGCCGGTTCCCACCACGTCGCCGACGTAAGCGACGAGGTTTCCGCTCGCGCGCAGTTCTTCGAGAAACTTCACGGGACCACGTTCGCCGGGCTTCTCGGGGTTGATGCCGGGACGCGCGTTCTTGAGCATGGCAAGCGCGTGGAGCGGAATATCGGGCCGCGACCAGGCATCCGGCGCGGGAGAAAGGTCATCGGTATTGGTTTCACCCGACACCTTGAAAACGGTCAGTTTTTGCGTTGTGGGCACTTCGGGGCGCGAGGTGAACCATTCACCCGCCGCCCAGGATTGCAGCACCGCCTTCGCGTTCGCATTGCCGGCTTTGGCGAGATCAGCGACATCGTTGAAATAGTCGAAGATCAACAAGGTTTTTTTCAGCGCCTCGGCGGCAATGGCGCCGACTTCGGCATCGGCCAGCAACCCGATCAAGGGTTTGATGTTGAAACCGCCCAGCATGGTTCCGAGCAGTTCCGTGGCGCGCGCTCTGGACACCAGCGCACAGGCTTGCGCGCCGCTGGCAAGTCCGGCAAGAAACTCGGCTTTTGCCTTGGCAGCATCGTCCACACCGGCAGGCACGCGGTACGTGAGCAGATCCACCAGAAATTGCTCCTCCCCGGCGGGAGGATTCTGAAGAAGCGCGATGAGATCGACAGTTTGCTGCCTTGACAGCGGCAGCGGCGGAATGCCAAGCGCGGCACGCTCGGCAACATGGGCACGGTAAGCTTCAAGCATGGCTGTTTCCTTTTGGCGAGTGTTGGGTTGTCGTTGTAGTTGTAACCGGGCGGACTGACCTGACCCTTGATAATATATCTTCTATAAGACACAGGACAAGAAAAACGTTTACGTGTAATTTTAACCAGTCATACACCGTTTGCGGCAGACATCCAAAAAAATCCCGTCATAAGTTCGATCGGCGCGTTTCAAGTTTCTTCTCGCGTGAGTTGCCCATCATCGTCTCCGCACATAGAATGCTTCCGTACTTGCCGGAATGTCTGATGGTTCTTGCAGACACGCGAAAAACATGCACTGGTATCTGATCCACACGAAACCCCGTCAGGAAAAGCACGCACTGGAAAACCTTGAGCGACAAGGTTACGAGTGCTACCTGCCCCTTTATCCCACTGAAAGACTGTGTCGGCGCAGGCTGACCGTCACCGATTCGCCCCTGTTTCCGCGCTACCTGTTCATCCGACTGGGTCAGGAAAGTTCCGACAAAAGCTGGAACCCTCTTCGCTCGACGCGCGGCGTAAGTCAATTGGTCCGTTTCGGACAGCATCCCGCCCAGGTGGACGACGCGCTGATTGCACTGCTGAAATCCCGCGAACAGCAATCTGAACCGGAGCGCGTGTTCAATCAGGGCGACCCCGTTCAGATCGTGGATGGCCCTTTTGCGGACATCGAAGCGATCTACCAGATACCCGACGGAGAACGCCGCGCCCTGGTGCTGATCGAGATATTGAGCAAGCCGGTTTCCCTGCGAGTCGATCTCGCCAGTCTGCGCAAGGCGGGTTGAACTGTCGCCTTTTCTTCTTGAGTCGCCCCGCCATGAATGGCGAGGACTCCTCGATACCGTTCAGGGGAATCTCGCGCGGGAACAACGCTACCGCCGCACCGCGATATACTTTCGTGTTTCCATCTCACCGCCCACCCGCCTCCATGCAGGACAAATACCAGCCCGCCGCCATCGAAGCCGCCGCCCAGGATCATTGGGACTCCACCGCCGCTTTCCGCGCCACCGAAGACAGCAGCCGCCCGAAATACTACTGCCTGTCGATGTTCCCCTACCCTTCAGGCAAGCTGCACATGGGCCACGTGCGCAACTACACGATCGGCGATGTGCTTGCGCGTTTTCACCGCATGCGCGGCTACAACGTGCTCCAGCCGATGGGATGGGACGCCTTCGGCATGCCCGCCGAAAACGCGGCCATTGCGAACAACGTCCCCCCGGCGAAATGGACTTACGACAACATCGACTACATGAAGGATCAGTTGAAGCGGCTGGGTTTCGCTATCGACTGGTCACGCGAGATTGCCACCTGCGCGCCCGAGTACTACCGCTGGGAACAGTGGCTCTTTACCCGGCTCTTCGAGAAAGGTCTGATCTACAAGAAGCTCGGCACGGTGAACTGGGACCCGGTCGATGAGACCGTGCTTGCCAACGAGCAGGTCATCGACGGCCGGGGCTGGCGTTCGGGCGCACTGATTGAGAAGCGTGAAATTCCCATGTACTACATGCGGATTACCGCCTACGCCGACGAACTGCTCGCCGCCCTCGACACGCTGCCCGACTGGCCGGAGCAGGTCAAGCTGATGCAGAAAAACTGGATCGGCCGCTCCGAAGGCGTCGAAGTGCATTTCCCCTATGACGCGGCAAGCATCCGTGAGACGGGCGCGCTCAAGGTGTTCACCACGCGCGCCGACACCCTGATGGGCGCCACCTACGTTGCCGTAGCCGCCGAACACGCGCTGGCAGCGATCGCCGCCGCGCGCAACCCGGAACTGGCTGCCTTCATCGAGGAGTGCAGGCAGGGCGGCATGGCCGAGGCCACGCTGGCGACGATGGAAAAGAAAGGCATGGATACGGGCCTGACGGTCATCCATCCGCTCACGGGCGAAACGCTGCCGGTGTGGGTCGCCAACTACGTGCTGATGGGCTACGGCGAAGGCGCAGTCATGGCCGTACCCGCCCACGACGAGCGCGATTTCGCCTTCGCCCGCCAATACGGGCTGCCGATCAAAATGGTGATTCGTTCCACCTGCGGCGCTTACACCGAAGTCGCCGGGCAGTGGATCGACGCCTATGCCGAGCATGGCGAACTGGTGAACTCGGGCAAATACGACGGACTGGATTTTCAGGGCGCGGTGGATGCCATCGCTGCGGATCTTGCCGCCAGGGAGTTGGGACAAAAACGGGTGCAATACCGGCTCCGGGATTGGGGTATTTCGCGCCAACGCTACTGGGGTTGCCCGATCCCGATGATTCATTGCGACGATTGTGGCGATGTGCCCGTGCCCGATGAGCAGCTTCCGGTCGTCCTGCCCGAAGATGTCGAAATCACCGGACGCGGTTCGCCGCTCGCCAAAATGCCGTCGTTTTACGCATGCGCCTGCCCAAAGTGCGGCAAACCGGCGCGGCGCGAAACCGACACGATGGATACCTTCGTCGAATCCTCGTGGTATTTCCTGCGCTATGCCTCGAACGACAATTCAGGAGCGATGCTCGACGCACGCGCGGGCTACTGGATGCCCGTCGACCAATACATCGGCGGCATCGAGCACGCCATTCTTCACCTGCTCTATTCGCGCTTTTTCACGCGCGCAATGCGCGATTGCGGCCTCATCGCGCTCTCGGAACCCTTCTCCCGCCTGCTCACACAGGGCATGGTCGTGGCCTCCAGCTATTACCGCAAGGATGAAACCGGCAAGAAACAATGGATCAACCAGTCGGATGTCTCCGTAACCACCGATGAACGAGGCCGCCCCGTCAGCGCGACGCTCAATGCCGACGGTTTGCCGGTGACCATTGGCGGCATCGAAAAAATGTCGAAGTCGAAAAACAACGGCGTCGACCCGCTGATGATGATCGAACAATACGGCGCGGACACGGTGCGCCTCTTCATCATGTTCGCCGCGCCGCCCGATCAGCAACTCGAATGGTCGGATTCCGGCGTGGAAGGCGCATCACGTTTCCTGCGCCGCGTCTGGGCGTTTGGCCACGGCCTCATGACCGAATACGGCGGAGGCGCCGATGCCGTTCCCTCCTCCGGATTGTCCGCGCCGCTTGCCGATATCCGGCGCGAAGTTCACGTTCATCTCAAACAGGCCAACCACGACTTCGGCAAGCACCAGTTCAACACCGTGGTTTCGGCAGCGATGAAAATCCTGAACGTCCTCGAAAAACTGCCGCGTGAGGATGCCTCCAGCGGCGCAATCGCCTTCGAGGGTTTTTCCATCCTGTTGCGGCTGCTCTCGCCCGTCACCCCGCACATCGCCCATGCGCTGTGGCGGGAATGCGGTTTCGGCGCTGACATCCTCACCGCTGCCTGGCCCGAGCCACAGTCTGATGCGCTCACACAGGACAAAATCGAACTGATGCTACAGATCAATGGCAAACTGCGTGGCAGCCTTCGGGTTGCCGCCGATGCCGAAAAAAGCGCCATCGAAACCGCCGCGCTCGCCACCGAGGCGGCGCAACGATTCATGGAAGGCAAACCCGCCAGAAAGGTGGTGATCGTACCCGGACGGCTGGTAAACATTGTGGTTTGACAACATGACTACACCCTCTTTTCGCCTCGTCCGACACGCGCGGCTCGCGCTCCTCGCCCTGGGCCTCGTCGCGCTCGCCGGTTGCGGTTTCCACCTGAGCGGCCCGCAGACGCTGCCCTTCTCCACCGTCCACGTCGGTGCAAGCCAATACTCGTCGCTGGGTATCGCCCTGCGACGCCAGATTGCGCTGACCGGCTCGACCACGGTCGTAGAAGACGCTACCCACGCCGAAACCAAGCTCCAGATACTCGCCAACACCCGTTCGCGCGAAATCCTGAGCCTCACCGCCACCGGCAAGGTGCGCGAATACGAACTCGTCCAGACGCTGCGCTTTCGCCTCGTTGACCGCGCCGACAACGAACTGATTCCACCCGCCACGCTTTCCGCGCGGCGCGAATACACCTTCAGCGATGAGCTCATTCTCGGCAAGGAGCAGGAAGAAGCTCTGCTCTACAACGACATGGAAAGCGACCTCGTGCGCCAGCTCATGCGGCGGCTGGCCGTCTGGCAGCGTCCGTGAACCTCTCCCCCAACGATTTCACCCGCCAGCTTGAACGCCCGCTCACCCCCCTGTGGGTGCTGCATGGCGATGAACTGCTGACGCTGGAAGCGGCGGATGCGCTACGCGCTACCGCCCGCCGCCAGGGAATCGACGAGCGCGAAACCCTGGTCGTCGACAAAGGCTTTCGATGGGACTCCCTGACGCTGGCCGCCGGCAATCTGTCGCTCTTCGGCGGCTCGAAACTCATCGATCTGCGCATTCCCACCGCCAAACCTGGCCGGGACGGCGGCGATGCGCTCCAGCGTTACGCGGCCACGCTGCCCGCTGGCACCGTCACCCTGATCACCCTGCCCGCGCTCGACTGGCAAACGAAAAAAACCGCCTGGTTCAAGGCCATTTCCGATGCCGGAATGGCCGTCGAATTCGAGACGCCGTCGCGCGAACGCCTGCCCGCATGGATCACCGCGCGCCTGGCCGCACAACGCCAGTCCGTGCCTGCCAAAGCGCTGGAATTCATCGTCGACCACGTCGAAGGCAATCTGCTTGCTGCGCACCAGGAAATCCTCAAACTCGGGCTTTTGTACGGCGAGGGCGAACTGACGCTCTCCCAGATCGAAGCCGCCGTGCTCAACGTGGCCCGCTACGACATCGACATGCTGCGACAGGCATTGCTTGCGGGCGACGCGGCCCGTTGCGCGCGCCTGCTCGACGGGCTGCGCGGCGAAGGCGCACCCGCGCCGCTGGTGCTGTGGGCGCTGGCCAACGAAATCCGCACGCTCGCCCTCCTGCGCAGCGGAACCGACACGGGGCAACCGCTGGCCGCGCTTTTCAAGGCCGAGCGCATTTTCGACTCCGCCCGGCAGCAAACCATCCGCGCCGCGCTGGCCCGACTGACCCGTCCCGCCCTGCAAACCGCCCTGCTCCACGCCGCCCGTATCGACCGCATGGTCAAGGGACTCGTTCGTGGCGAAATCTGGGACGAATTCCTGCATCTGTCTTTGCGGCTGTGCCGCCGATAGCGGCTGCAACTTGCCTCCTCTCTCCCGCAAGCTGGAAAGTCCCCCACACTTCACTGTAAACGCCTTCGCGGTGATTGCTTGCCTACGGTTTCCAGACGGGTTTTACCTGTTCAGAATTTCTGTAAAATACGAAACAGATATTCTGAATAAGTGAGCAGGACGATGAGCGACACCTTCTACTACGCAAGCAATGATGCGATGTTCAAAAGAATCTTTGGCGACGAGCGGGACATCGGGCCGCTCGTCGCCTTCCTTCAAGCCGCGCTCGATCTGCCTCCTGAAGACTACGCCGAACTGAGCCTGGTCAATCCGTTTCTTGCCCGTGACAATCCTGACGACAAACTGGGCATCCTCGATGTCAGGCTCAAAACCGCCAGCGGAAAAAACATCGACATCGAAATCCAGCTCAACAGCGTCACGGAAATCCGCGAGCGCATCATTTACTATTTAGCCAGAATGGTGACGGATCAGATTGGCAGCGGGGATGACTACCAGGACATCACCCGTTCGATCTGTATCCTGATTGCAGATTTCGTGCTGATTCAGGAAAACAGGAGTTACCATAACCGTTACAGGCTCTTTGATCCCCGGACAGGCTCGCAGTTTAGCGACCTGTTCGAAGTCGACACCCTGGAGTTGCCCAAGTTGCCGCAAGACGGAGACGGGACGCCGCTCTGGGACTGGTTGAGGTTCGTGGGCGCCAGAAGGAAGGAGGAACTGGACATGCTGGCCGAAAAAAACCCGCAAGTAGGCAAGGCCGTTGCCAAGCTGGTGGAACTCAACGCGGACGAGCGCGCGCGCCTGATCGCGGATTCACGCGAGAA